>Ga0335081_10000630_pt1 | contig 58750 bp, 52 predicted proteins | sample Lox_Sample_35_FD_206713 | JGI IMG/M metagenome (GOLD analysis project Ga0335081, IMG submission 206713) | Soil microbial communities from Loxahatchee National Wildlife Refuge, Florida, United States - Lox_Sample_3.5 | ecosystem: Environmental > Terrestrial > Soil > Wetlands | place: USA...
CTCGCGCTCGTCATCGGACTCGCGGTGGTCAATCTCGCGCATCCGGGCAAAGGCATGAACGCGAATCCGGCAACTCTCGATGCGAGTGCCGTGGCGCGTTACGCCTTGGCCGGACACTCACAGAGCGTCACCGAGTTCCTCCTGCACATCATCCCGTCCACTTTCATCGATGCCTTCGTGGGGGGAGATATCCTGCAGGTGCTGCTGGTGGCGCTGCTTTTTGGCTTCGCTCTTCACGCCCTGGGGACTGCGGGCACGGCACTCAACGAGCTGATCGGCCGCATCGTCGCGGTGCTCTACGTCATCGTCGGCTTCGTCATGCGGGCGGCTCCGATCGGGGCGTTCGGCGCCATGGCGTACACGGTGGGTGCGTTCGGGGTCGATACGCTGGCGTACCTGGGCAAGCTGATGGCCTGCTTCTACATCACCTGCCTGCTCTTCATCCTGGGTGTGCTCGGCGGCATCGCACGCCTCAACGGCTTTTCCATCCTGCGTTTCATCCACTACATCCGCGAAGAGCTGCTGATCGTGCTCGGCACGTCCTCTTCTGAGACCGTGCTGCCGCGCATGATGGTCAAGCTCGAAGCGGCGGGCGTCGCCAAGCCCGTCGTTGGACTCGTGATTCCGACCGGCTACTCCTTCAATCTCGATGGCACCTCGATCTATCTCACGCTCGCGGCGGTCTTCATCACTCAGGCGACGAATACGCCGCTCGACCTGCCGCACCAGCTCGTGCTGCTGGCCATCATGCTGCTCACCTCCAAGGGCGCTGCGGCCGTGACCGGGGGCGGCTTCATCGTGCTCGCGGCCACTCTGCCGGCGGTGGGACAGGTGCCGATTGCGGCGCTGGCGCTCATATTTGGCATCGACCGCTTCATGTCGGAGGCGCGTGCGATCACGAACCTGATCGGCAATGGCGTGGCGACGATCGTCGTCGGGCGCTGGTGCCGTCAGGTGGATACGGATCGTCTGCGCGCAACGCTGGGATAGGATGGCGGGATGAGTGCCTCTCCTTCGCGCCTGGTCGCGCTCACGTGTCATCCCCGGACTCCGTGCGGGGCCGTCAGCCGGATCGTGGTGAGTATCGGGCGTAAGACGCCCGAGCCGGGGATCTCGGCGGTGGACTTCGAATTCCGGATCGATGCGGACCCGGCGGCACTTGCGCCCTTTGGCACGGCGAGCGGCCGGCGGGACGGGCTGTGGCAGCACACCTGCTGCGAGGCATTCCTGGCCGATGAGTTGGGCGGCGGCTACTGCGAGCTCAATTTCGCACCATCGGGTGCGTGGGCTGCGTACCGCTTCAGCTCGTATCGCAGTGGCATGAGCGCCGCGGAGCTGCCGCAGCCCCCGTCCATCCGCGTGACCCGTAGCACCACGGGTGTGTCGCTGAGCGCCAGCGCCACGCTCTCCCAGCTCCTCCCCGCCCGCCGCGCGCGCGTGGGGCTGGCCGCCGTGATCGAGGAGGCAAACGGCCGGCTTTCCTACTGGTCCGCGCATCATCCGGCCGGAAAACCCGACTTCCATCACCCCGACAGCTTTCGCACCGAGATCTGACCGCCATGAAATTTGGCATCGACCGACTGCTCGAGGATTCCGGCCTGCGGCGCAGGCTCGCGGGACGGCGTGTGGCACTGCTCGCGAACCCGGCTTCTGTCACGGCCGATCTTACCCACTCGCTTGACGCACTCGCTGCGGCGGCAGATGTGCGGCTGACGGCAGCGTTCGGGCCGCAGCACGGTCTGCGCGGCGACAAGCAGGACAACATGATCGAGTCGCCGGATTTCATCGATCCGGTGCACGGCATTCCGGTGTTCAGCCTCTATGGCTCGGTTCGCCGGCCGACACGCGCGATGCTCGACACTTTCGACGTGCTGCTCGTGGATCTGCAGGATGTCGGCTGCCGCATCTACACGTATGTGGCGACGCTGCGTTATGTGCTGGAGGCCGCGGCGCTCACCGGCCAGTCCGTCTGGATCCTCGACCGTCCCAATCCGGCGGGCCGTCCGATCGAAGGACTGACGCTGCGCCCGGGCTGGGAGAGCTTCGTGGGCGAGGCCGCGATCCCGATGCGGCATGGCCTCACTCTCGGGGAGCTGGCGCACTGGTTCGTGCGCACCTTGAAGCTGAACGTCGACTACGAGGTCGTGAGCCTCGCGGGTTGGCAGCCGGCCGCCGCGCCCGGATATGGTTGGCCGCTCGGGGAGCGCAGCTGGGTCAATCCGAGCCCCAATGCTGCCAACCTGTCGATGGCGCGCTGCTTCGCGGGCACGGTCATCCTCGAAGGTACGACGCTGTCCGAAGGGCGTGGCACGACCCGTCCGCTCGAAGTGTTCGGCGCACCGGATATCGATGTCACTGCACTGCTCAAGGAAATGCGCTCGCTCGCCCCCGCGTGGCTGCAGGGCTGCCGCATCCGACCCTGCTGGTTCGAGCCCACGTTCCACAAGCATGTGGGGCAGCTGTGCGCGGGCTTTCAGCTCCATGTCGATGATGATTCGTACGCACACGATGCGTTTCGTCCCTGGCGGCTCATCTGTCTTGCGCTCAAGGCGCTGCGGCGGCTGCGGCCGGATTATTCGGTCTGGCGGGATTTTCACTACGAGTATGAACGCGAGCGTCTCGCGTTCGATCTGCTGAACGGCACCGATCTTCTGCGCAGGTGGGTCGACGATCCGGCCGCCACGCCTGGCGATCTCGATGCACTGGCGAAGAAGGATGAGGACGCCTGGCGAGCCGAACGCGCAGACTTATTGCTCTACTGATACCGGTCGGTCAGTAGCGGTAGCCGCGATGGACGGCGACGATGCCGCCGCTCAAGTTGTGATAGCGGCAATCCTCGAGCCCTGCCTGCCGCATCATCTCCAGCAATGCCTCCTGCTTCGGATGCATGCGGATCGACTCCGCCAGATAGCGGTACGAGGCGGCATCGTTCGCGACGAGCCGGCCGAGCACCGGTAGTACATAGAAGGAGTAGGCGTCGTAGAGCGGCTTCAGTGCTGGCAGCACGGGGTGGGAGAACTCGAGCACGATGAGCTGGCCGCCGGGCTTGAGCACGCGTGCCATCGACGCCAGCGCCGCCATTTTATCCGTCACATTGCGCAATCCGAATCCAATCGTGACGCAGTGGAAGCTTCCGTCCACGAACGGCAGCCGCTCGGCGTTTGCCTGCACGCAGCGGATATTGCTGACGAGCCCCTGATCGATGAGGCGATCGCGGCCGTGGGCCAGCATCGCGGCGTTGATATCGGTGAGGGTCACGAGTCCGCGCTCGCCGACCTGAGCGGCAAGTCCCGCCGCAAGATCGCCCGTTCCACCGGCGACATCGAGTGCCTGCTGACCGGGCAGCAGCTTCGTCAGCGCGAGCGCATAGTGCTTCCACAGGCGGTGCACACCGCCGGACATCAGATCGTTCATCAGATCGTAGTTGTCGGCGACTGAATCGAAGACGCCGCGCACGCGACGAGTCTTCTCCTGGAGAGAGACGCGCTGATAGCCGAAGTCGGTGGAGTTCTGATCGCTCATGCGGGAGTCGTCGTTCTTGGAACGATTCTAGACCGACCTGGCGCGCGCACAAGCGAGGCAGTCCGCGCCTTTTTCGGGGTCTCCCGTATTGCAATTTCAATCGCAGCCTGCGCAGAATCCGCCGCACTCCCTGATGGGCAGAGGCCTCTCGGGGAGGATCGCAACAAACGGGGGTCTTTAAACGTTGGGGGCCGAGTCGGAAGACTTGGCCCTTTTTTCTTGCACGCGAGCCTGATACGCAGCCCACTTGCGTGAGTAGCCGCTGCCGAGCTCGAACAGATACTTCCACGTGTACAGCCCGGTATCGTGGCCGTCGTCGAAGATCAGGCGCACGGCGTATTGGCCGACGGGCTCGACCGCGCGAACGCCCACATCGGCCTTGCCGAGAACCAGCACTTCCTGACCCGGCCCATGACCCTTCACTTCTGCCGAGGGTGAGTAGACGCGCAGGTACTCGAACGGCAGGTCGAAGCGCGAGCCGTCGTCGAATGCAACGGCCAGCACGCGCGACTGGGTGCGCAACCTGAGCTCGACGGGAACGGGATCGCTCATGTAGCGGTCAGTATGTGCGACGCATGCGAGGAGGAGTATCCTTGTGCGTCGCACAAGCCCTTATACTGACGATCCTTTGCACCGGGAAGGGGCCCCGCGGGCGACTTCGCACCGAATGGAACCGACAGATACCTCCAACCCCGACTACTACCACCGCGTCGTCGATTGCCAGTGGGCCTGCCCCGCCCACACCGATGTCCCCGAGTACATCCGCCTGATCGCGCAGGGGCGTTTCACCGACGCTTACATGGTGAATCGTCACTCCAACGTCTTTCCGGGGATTCTCGGGCGCGTCTGCGACCGGCCCTGTGAGCCCGCCTGCCGGCGCGGCCGCGTCGAAGCCAAGCCTGTGGCGATCTGCCGCCTGAAGCGCGTCGCGGCCGACCAGCGCGACGACGTGAAGGACCTCCTGCCCCGCATTCCAGAAGTGAAGAACGGCAAGCGCATTGCCTGCATCGGAGCGGGGTGCGCCTCGCTCACGGTCGCGAATGATCTGATGCCGCTGGGCTACGAGGTCACGATCTTCGAGCAGTTTGGCGAGCCAGGCGGACTGATGCGCACGAACATTCCCTCGTTCCGCCTGCCGGCCACCGTGCTGAACGAAGAGATGGCGATGATCCTCGACATGGGCGTCAACCTGAAGCTCAACCATCCGATCAACAGCATGCGCGAGCTGCTGACGAGCGGCGGCTTCGATGCGGTGTTCGTGGGCTCGGGCGCTCCGAAGGGCAAGGAGCTGGCTCTGCCCGGCCGAAAGGAGGCCGCGGCCAACATCCATATCGGCATCGCGTGGCTCGAGTCGGTTGCTTTCGGTCACGTCGAGCGGATCGGCGAGCGCGTGCTCATCATCGGCGTCGGCAACACCGCCATGGACTGCTGCCGCACCTCGCTGCGACTCGGTGCGAAGAACGTGAAAGTGATGGCGCGCAAGCCACGTGGCTTCTTCAAAGCTTCGGCGTGGGAGCTCGAGGATGCGGAAGAGGAGAGTGTCGAGATCGTCGTCAATCGCTCGCCGAAGGCCTTCGTGCTGGAACAGGGCCGGCTTGCCGGCATGATGTTCGAGCGCATGGAATACAACGTCGATGCGAACGGCCGCATCATCTCCGAGCACAGCGCCGGTGAGGAATTCATCCCCGCCGACGATGTGATCCTCGCGATCGGGCAGGAGAACGCCTTCCCCTGGGTGGAGCGCGACCTCGGCATCAATTTCGACAAGTGGGACGTGCCGCTCGTCGACAAGACGACCTTCGAGTCCACGCGCCCCGGGGTCTTCTTCGGCGGTGATGCGGCGTTCGGTCCCAAGAACATCATCTGGGCGGTCGAACACGGTCATCAGGCCGCGATCTCGATCCATCGCTACTGCCAGGGTGAGGCGGTGACGCAGCGGCTGGCGCCCGGCGTGAATCTGCAGAGCCGCAAGATGGGCATCCATGAGTGGTCGTATTCGAATGACTACACGCCCGTCGAGCGCCGCCTCATGCCGCATGTGTCACTCAAAGAGCGTTTCAAGAAGCTCAATATCGAAGTGGAGCTGGGATTTACCGCGGAGCAGGCGGCGGCCGAGGTTCAGCGCTGCCTCAATTGCGACGTGCAGACCGTGTTCGCCCCGAAGCTCTGCATCGAGTGCGATGCCTGCATCGACATCTGTCCCGTCGACTGTCTGACCATTGCACCGCCGGGTGAGGAAGCGGATCTGCGCACGCGACTCACGGCGCCCGCGAAGAACCTGACGCAGCCCCTGTTCGTCTCGCCGCCCCTGGTGCAGACCGGTCGGGTGATGGTCAAGGACGAGGATCTGTGCGTGCACTGCGGCCTGTGCGCCGAGAGGTGCCCGACCGCGGCCTGGGACATGCAGAAGTCCACTCTCCTGTGGCCTCAAGCCTGCGATCAACCGGCCAAGGAAACGGCTTAACCATGTCGCCGGCGCAGCCGAACCGCGTTAACGATTTCGTCATCAAGATCGCCACGGTGAACGGTACCGGCTCGGCGAGTGCCAACACGCTGCTCATGAAGTCGATCTTCCGCAGCGGCATCCCGGTCATGGGCAAGAACTACTTCCCCTCGAACATCCAGGGCTTGCCTACCTGGTACGAGATTCGTGTGACGCGGGACGGGCACGTCGCGCGCTCGGGCCGCGTCGACATCATGGTTTCGATGAACGCGGAGACCTACGCCCGCGATGCGAAGGAAGTCGCTGCCGGCGGCTACCTGATCTACGACTCGACGTGGCCGCGGCCTGCGCTTTTGAAGCGCGACGATGTGACGGTCCTGGGCGTGCCGCTCGCCCAGATGTGCAACGAGAACTTCAACGGCGTGCGCACCCGCATCCTGATGAAGAACATCTGCTACGCAGGTGTGCTCGCAGCCTTGCTCGATCTGGATCTGGAGCAGATCCGCACGCTGCTGGCCGAAACCTACGCCAAGAAGCCACAGCTGATCGACAGCAATATGAAGGCGATCCAGCTGGGCTACAGCTACGCCCGCGAGCATTTCAGCTGTCCGTTGCCGCTGCGCGTGGAGAAAATGAATGCGACGGGCGGGCATGTTTTGATCGACGGCAACACGGCAGCGGCACTCGGCTGCCTGTACGCCGGCGCGACAGTGGCCGCCTGGTATCCGATCACCCCGTCGACTTCGCTGATGGACGCGTTCAAGGCTTTCTGCGACCGGCTGCGGGTCGATCCCGCGACGGGACGCAGGAACTTCGCGTTCATCCAGTCCGAGGATGAGCTTGCCGCCATCGGCATGGTGATCGGCGCGAGCTGGAACGGAGCGCGCGCTTTCACCGCCACCTCCGGTCCCGGCATCTCGCTGATGAACGAATTCCTGGGCCTCGCTTATTACGCCGAAGTGCCGGCCGTGGTGTTCGATATCCAGCGTGTTGGACCGTCGACGGGTATGCCGACGCGGACGCAGCAGTGCGACGTGCTCAAGGCGGCGTATGCCTCACACGGCGATACGCGGCACGTGTGTCTGTACCCCTCCAATCCGGAGGAGTGTTTCTATCTCGCGGTACAGGCGTTCGATCTGACGGAGCGGCTGCAGACCCCCGTGCTCGTGCTGTCGGATCTGGATATCGGCATGAACGACTGGATGTGCCGCGATCTCAAGTGGGACGACGCCTATCGTCCCGATCGCGGCAAGGTGCTCGGCAAGGCCGAAATCGACAAGCTCGAGAAGTTCTATCGCTTTCTCGACCGCGATGGCGATGCCATCCCATACCGCACGCTCCCGGGCGTGAGTCCGAAGGGCGCCTATTTCGCGCGCGGGTCGGGCCACTCGCAGTACGGCGCTTACACCGAGGATTCGACGGAATACCAGATCGTGATCGATCGGCTGCTTCGCAAGTGGTACACCGCGAAGGGCCTGGTCCCACGCGCCGTGATCGATACGAGCGCCGGCAGCGACGTGGGAATTGTCTGCATCGGAAGCTCCGAGGGTGCCGTGCGCGAGGCCACGGATGTGCTCAAGAGCCGCGGCATCAGTGTCGACTCGATGCGCGTACGCGCGTTCCCCTTCGGCGAGGATGTGGAGAAGTTTCTCGCCTCCCACCGTGTGATCTTCGTGGTCGAGCAGAATCGCGATGCGCAGTTCCGCTCGTTACTGACGCTCGAGACCGCGGTGGACAAGAGCAAGCTGCGCTCGCTGCTGCATTACAACGGTCTGCCCATATCTTCGAGCTTCATCGTCGAGGGTGTGCTCGCCGAACTCGCCCCCGCCCGCACCAAAGCCTCCGCCGAAGCGGCGCGGGGATAGGACGACCCGTAGCATGACCTTCATCGCCAAACCGAAAGTCGCGCATCCGTCGCTGCCGCGCAATGCGCTCGGATTGATACGCCGCGACTATGAGGGCGCACTCTCGACGCTGTGCGCTGGCTGCGGACACGACTCAATTACGGCCGCGATTATCGAAGCCTGCTGGGAACTGAGCCTCGAGCCGCAGAACGTGGTCAAGCTCTCCGGCATCGGCTGCTCATCGAAGACCACCGCCTATTTCGTGAGCGGCGGCCACGGCTTCAACTCCGTGCACGGCCGCATGCCTTCGATCGCGATGGGAGCGAACGCCGCAAACCGCAAGCTGCAGTACATCGGTGTTTCCGGCGATGGCGATACGCTGTCGATCGGGCTCGGCCAGTTCTGTCATGCGATCCGCCGCAACCTCAACATGCTCTACATCATCGAGAACAACGGTGTGTACGGGCTGACGAAGGGCCAGTTCTCGGCTTCCGCGGACATTGGCACCAAGGCGAAGAAGGGCGAGGCGAACGTGCAGCCTCCGATCGATCCAGTGCTGCTGGCGATGACGCTCGGAGCCTCGTTCGTCGCGCGCAGCTTCTCGGGAGACAAGCGCCAGCTGGTGCCCCTGATCGAGGCCGGCATGAAGCATGATGGCTTTGCACTGATCGACGTGCTCTCGCCGTGCGTCACGTTCAATGACCACGAGGGCTCGACCAAGAGCTACGCCTACACCCGTGAGCACTATGAGCCAGCCGTGCAGACGGACTTCATCCCGCTGCAGCAGGAAATCACCGCAGACTACGCGGCCGGCGAATCCATCTCGGTGTCGATGCACGATGGCAGCCGGATCATTCTGCGCAAGCTGGATGAGGACTACGATCCGACCAATCGTGGGGCTGCTGCTGCTCACATCCAGGAGCGCATGCACCACGGCGAATACCTGACCGGACTGCTCTTCGTCGAGCCCTCGAAGAGCGAATTCCACGCGGTCGCCGGCACGCCCGACGAGCCGCTGAACGCCGTGCCGTACGAGCGTCTGTCACCCGGGTCCAAGGCGCTCGAGAAGATCCTGTCCCGCTACCGGTGAGCTGACCTTCGTCGCAGACGTCCGCGCCCACCGGCGCGACATGACGTCTCCTGCCATACAAGCACACACACAGGCCGTGCCCGAAAACGACAGACGAGTGAACCAGACTTAGTTTGGTTCACTCGTCCACGGATTTTGGCGCGGGACTCTAAAGAGGGGCAATTAGTCGGAACGCTGGCGGCGGCGGCCCGTGTCAGAGAGCTCTTCGAGCGCACGGATCTGCCGCACCGTGGAGTCTGACGCCGGCAGCAGCTGATTCGCCTGCTGCACGAATGCCATTACATCGGCGACGGGGAGCGGGCGACTGATGAGATAGCCCTGAGCGAAATCGCAGCCCAGCTTGCGCAACAGGTTCCAGGCCTCGGCATTTTCGACGCCCTCGGCGACGACCTTGAGGCCCATGCTGTGCGCCAGCTCGATCGTCGACATGACGATGGTTACGTCATCGCGCCGCTCGTGCGCATGCATGATGAAAGAGCGGTCGATCTTGAGCTCATCCACCGGCAGGCGGCTGAGCTGCGAGAGCGATGAGTAACCCGTGCCAAAGTCATCGATCGCGAAGCGCACGCCGGCGATGCGCAGCAGTTGCATGTTGCGGGCGGCGAGCGGCGCATCCCGCATCACGGCGCTCTCCGTGATCTCGAGCACCAGGCGTGTGGCAGCGATGCCGTAGGAGTTGAGTGCGGCGAGGATTTCATCGCCGAGTTGCGGATCGAGAATGTCGGGCGCCGAAAGATTCACCGCGACTTCCATATCGAGTCCGTCGCGACGCCAGGCGGCCATTTGGCGGATGGCGGCATTCAGCACCCAGCTCGTCAGCCGACGGGCTCCGCCGGTCTGTTCGGCTATCGGGATGAACTCGGCGGGCGAAACCGGTCCGAGCTTGGGATGCGTCCAGCGCACGAGCGCCTCGAGGCTCAGCACTGAGCGGGTCGCGACAGCGACCTTGGGCTGATACACGAGACTCAGCTCGTCGTGCTCGATGGCGTGGCGCAGATCGCCGACGAGTGCCAGTCGGCGGCGCAACTGCTCATCGCGACCCGCGCGATAGACAGCCACCCGGGCCCTGGCATCGCGCGCATCTTCGAGCGCGATCTGCACGTGGCGCAGCAGCTCCTCCGGTGTGCTGCCATGCTCCGGGAAGCAACAGACACCCGCGTCGACATGCAGCTCCAGACTGAACGTGGGCAGGTGAAAGCCATGGCGAATGGCGCCCGAGAGCTGCTCCGCGAGCAGCGGCGCGCGAGCGAGCGTGCAGTCTCGTGCGACGATGAGGAACTGGTTCGCCGCGAGTCGCGCTACGAGATCCTGCGCGCCGGTGTTCTGGCGCAGGCGGTGCGCTGCCTCACGCAGCGCTTCATCGCCGACGTGATGGCCAAGGGATGCGTTGATCTCGCCGAAATTGCGCACCTCGATGACGATCAGCGCCGCCTGGGCGGCAGGCGTCGCGCGCGCGAGCTCGCCCAGGTGGTGCTCGACGAAGGCGCGATTGGATAATCCCGTCAGCGCGTCATGATAGGCGTCGTGCGTGATGCGGGCTTCGCGCTCCGCGATGTCGCGCTGCATGGCGTTGAAAGTTGCGGCCAGACTGCGGAATTCCTCGCCGCCGCGCACTTCGACGGCCTTGTCGTAGGTTCCGGCCTGAATGCGCCTCGCGGCGCGGACCAGCTCACCGATTGGGCGCGTCGCGCTGCGGCCGAGCAACAGTGCGATCGCGATGGCCGATCCGAGCGCGATGCTGGCGATCGCGATAAGGGCGTTACGCTGTGCGCGATAGGGCGCGAGCACTTCCGACATCGGCTTCTGCAGCAGCACGCCAATGGATCCGGCTGACTGCTCGAGTGGAAACGCGTAAGTCAGGTAGTCCCGGGCTTCTTGATGCTCGCCGCCCGAGGAACCGCTTGCCGCCACACTCCAGGCATCGTGCGCGACGAAGTCGGCGCGCTCATTGCCGGTGAGCGTAGTCGCGACCAGGATATGACGACCCTGACGCAGGGCCACGAGACTGACCTGCGCGCCCACGAGATCGTGAATGCTCTTCGCGAGCGCGTCGTCGACCGCAAACCCCATGGCTACCCAGCCGATCGTTTCCGGGGCACGAACCGGCGCGACGAAGAACTGATAGAGATGATTGCCGAGGATGTCGAAGTGCGCATGCTCGCGCGCACCCTGCGTCTCGGTCACTAGCTCTTTGAGCGCCGAGCTGCGCTCGGCAGCATCCTGCGCGCTGGAGGTCAACACCCGGCCGTCGGTGTCCATCAGCAGCACGAGATCAGCGCGGATACGCACAGCGTGATTCATGGCGGCTGAGAGCATCGTCGCCGGATCCCCGCTCGCCACGGCCGAGCGGAACCCATAATCAGCCGCCATCACCGCGACGGCGTTCGCGAGCTGATCGCCGCGGTAGCTGATGAACTGCTCGACGACCGCGCCGCCCGCGCGCAGCTGCTCATCGGCACGCGCGCGCTGATCGCGCGCCGTGCTGGCAAGCACTGCGAACAGCGTCACACTTTGTGTGACGATCACCAGACCGATGATGAGCGCGAGAAGTCGGTTACGAAAACTGCTCATGACATATGCTCGAATTCGCCACTGGCGATCGTAGTGTCCGCAGGCTGTCGCGGGCGAGCACTCTGCTTCGGGAGTGAGATCTCGCGCACGCCGGTTTGATCGAAATGACACGAGATGGAAGTCCGTGGCGGCCGTTCGTACGCCCTGCAGCGCATCAGGGGGCGTATCGCTGCCTGCAGCTGATCGCTGGGCTCGTCGCGTTGCTTGCTGCGCCGGCAGCCCTTGCTGGCGCGCTCGTGGTCAACGTACACATGGCCGATGGTCGGGCACTGCCGGGCGTTGTCGTCACCGTGCAACCGCTCGAAGGCTCCGCAAAGCCGAACCCGCCGATCGAGGCGGTCATGGATCAGATCGATCTCGCCTTCTCACCCGATCTGCTGGTTATTCCGGTGGGCTCGACGGTGACTTTTCCGAATTCCGATACGACGAGCCATCAGGTGTATTCGTTCTCGCCCGCGCATCCCTTTCAGTTGCCGCTGTATCGCGGCAAGCCACGGGCGCCGGAGCGCTTCGACCGCGCGGGCCTCGTAACGCTCGGCTGCAATATTCACGACAACATGCTGGCGTACATCGTAGTGACCGATGCGGCCTACTTCGGTCGCACGAGCGCGTCAGGCGCCTGGTCGCAAAGCGGCGTCGCACGAGGCAAGTATCGCGTGACGATCTGGTATCCGAGGGTGCGCGATGCCGCTGCCAATCTGCAGCGCGATGTGACGATCGGTGACGTTGAGCGCGCCGAAGTGAGCATCAAGCTCGAGAAGACCCTGCGGCCGGCGCCGCTCGAGAAGCGGCCGCACTCCTGGGATGCGTACTGAGCATGCACATCCGCCGCCCCTCGACTGCGATCTTCTGGCTGCTCGGCGCGCTCGCCTGCGGGCGAGTCTGGGCGACGGACTGGGAGGTCTCACTCGACACGCGGCTGGTGAGCGCCGACGGTGAGAAGTCCTATCTCGACGGCGGTATGGGCATCCTGCGTTACGGCTCCGACCGAAGCGGCGTGCAGCTCGGACGCGCGCGTGTGGCGATCTCGCAGGATCTGGGTCAGATCCTGGTGTTGAAGCTCGACGCCTCGGCGTGGGGTGAGCACGACAAGAATCCGGTCGATCTCACCGAGGCCTATTTTGAGCTGCGGCCCTATCCGCGCTCGGGCTGGCGCGTACGCCTCAAGGGTGGCGCGTTTTACGCGCCGATTTCACTGGAGAATCGCACCGAGGGGTGGGAATCCCCATATACCCTGTCGTCTTCGGCGCTCGACAGCTGGGTGGCCGAGGAGTTGCGAACTATCGGTCTTGAGGCCAAGGTCGACTGGATGGGCACGCGGCTGGGGCATGACTTCGACGTGGGGCTCGCTGCAGCCGTATTCGGCTGGAACGAGCCGGCCGGCGTTGAGCTTGCAACCTCCGGCTTCAACATTACCGACTGGCAGAGTTCGCTCTTCGGCCGTGTCGGGCCGTACGGCGCAGCACCGTTTGGTGCTGTTCGCGAATACCAGCAGATCGACAGTCACGCCGGTTACTACGTGGGCGCCAACCTCAAGTATCTGGATCGCCTCACTGTGCAGGCACTGCACTACGACAATCGCGCCGATCCCACCGCTGAGAATGAAATCACCGGCGTATACGCGTGGAAGACGAAGTTCGATACCGCGGGTCTGCGCTTCGAGGATGACTCGGGCTGGACCGCAATCGTGCAGTGGCTGGGTGGCGAAACGTCTGTCTGGCCCGATGACGTAGGGCTGCTCAAATGGGATTTTTCGACGCGCTATGCTCTGCTCTCAAAGCGTTTGGGCCGCAATACCCTGTCGGCACGCTACGATAATTTCGATGTGACGCCCTCTGCGCCCGGTTCGAGCGGCGATCAGTCGGGCCACGCGTGGACTCTCGCGTACCGCTTCGAGCTCGACAAGCACTGGCGCTTGACCCTGGAATGGGTGAACGCTCGCAGCACGCAGTCGAATCGCGCCATATTCTTCGGCGAGGCGCCATTTGCGACGCAAAATCAGCTGCAGCTCGCCATCCGCTACGCCATCGGAAGCCGCTGACGGCCCAAAGGCCGCCAGCGGACCTGCGATCGGCAATCTTAAGAACTTACCAGCGCTGCGTGTAACCGCGACCGCCGCCGTTACCGCCGGCGCCATTGCGCGGGGCGGCCCGGCTACCACCACTTCGCTCCTGAGCCTCGTTGATGCGCAGTGCGCGTCCGCCGAGCTCTTTGCCGTTCAGATTCTGAATGGCACGCGATGCATCGGCACTCGGCATCTCGACAAAGGCGAATCCGCGCGGACGACCGGTTTCACGGTCGGTGATGACTGCAACGGATTCCACGGTGCCGTGCTGGGAGAACAGGGTGCGAATCTCGTTCTCATCACTGGTGAACGGCAGATTGCCAACATAGATCTTCGTCATGAATCAAATCCTCAAACAATGAAGTCAAAAGGCCCGGCAGGAGCGGGTGCGGCGATACGCCGCGGCCACGGTCCCGGAGCCACCTGGATCGGCAACGATTCGGCTTTACTCAACTCGGAAGTCGCGCTTGGGGTGCGCGTCAGGCGGGGCGGGAAAAGAGAACGGTCACGATTCGCGGCGCACCATACAGCAAGCACGCAAACCCGACAAGTCGGGATGACTGGATTGTGAAGATGGCCTCGCCTAGACTCGCGGCCCGGCCACAATCAGCGAGCGCAAAGGGGACAGCATGGGTAAGGGTGATCGTCGCAGCCGTCGCGGCAAGATCTATCGCGGATCGTTCGGCAAGACACGCGCGAAGGATCCCGCCAAAAAGAAGAAGCGCGCCGCCAAGCGCTAGGATCGCGGCGAATACGGCAGCGGCATCGCGCCGCTTGCTGCCGCGGCCAATACGTCCGTGACCAGCGCGCGCTCGGCCTGCTGCACGCGCGCCGCGAGCGTCTCGGGCGTGTCGTCCTTCTCAACGCTCACCCGCACCTGGGCGACGACCGGCCCCGAATCGTAGCCTTCGTCGACGAGGTGGACGGTGGCGCCGCTCGTGCGCTCGCCCGCCGCGAGCACGGCGCGATGCACATTCATCCCGTACATTCCCGCACCGCCAAACTTCGGCAGCAGCGCCGGATGTGTGTTGAAGATCCGACCGCGAAAGCGCGCCAGCGTGAGCGGGCCGAGCCTCTTCATATAGCCGGCGAGCATCACGAGGTCGATGCGATGCTCGACCAGGACGCCGCACAAGATGCGATCGAGCTCCTGCGCATCGGGATGCAGACGCCCTGAGAGGTGTCGCGCCTCGCTTCCGGCAATTCGGGCGCGCCGCAATGCACCGGAGTCCGCGTTATTGCTGATGACGAGCGCGACACGCGCCGCAATCCTTCCATCGCGGCAGGCATCGAGAATGGCCTGCAGCGTCGTGCCTTCGTGCGAGGCGAGGACGGCGATGTTCACGCGCTCGCCAGATTGCGCGCGCCTGAAGCTGCCGTAAAGATGCCGAGCCCGATCAGGGTTCCCCCACTCAGCCAGCGACCCGCGCGGCCAGCTGCGGGACTGCGAGCGAGGAAGCGGATGAGGGCGCTGGCGAGCAGGGCATACGCCGAATCGGTGATGGCCGCGATGGCTACGAATGCGGCGCCGAGCTCCACGCACTGTGTCCAGCTGGAAGCGGTTGGATCCAGGAACTGCGGCAGAAACGCGGCGAAGAAAATTGTGGTCTTGGGATTGAGCAGCGCCACGAACAAGCCGTCACGCCAGGCATGCCTGGAGCGCGTCGGGCGTGACACACCCTGGGAAGCCGAGCCTGTCGCGCTGTGCATGGCCAGGTACCAGGTGCGCAGCCCGAGAAAGATGAGATAGGCCGCGCCGAGATATTTGACCAGGGTGAATGCGAGCGCAGAAACCGCAAACACGGCGGCCAGGCCGATTGAAGCACCGAGTGCATTGCAGAGGTTGCCGCAGGCGACGCCGGCCACCGAGGCGAGACCGGCGCGGCGGCCATCCTGCACAGCACGGCTCACGATATAGAGCACGCCAGGTCCGGGGGTCAGCGCCAGCACGAGGCTGGCCGCAAGAAATGCCGCGAGCGAAGCGGAAGTCATGGAGAACAGAACGCTGAGCGCCTCAGCCCACGGCTTTGACGGCCTGGATGAGCGCGGAGGCGGCCTTCTGGGCATCGCCGTACAACATGCGCGTGTTGTCGAGGTAGAACAGCGCGTTTTCGATGCCCGAGAAGCCCGCTCCCTGTCCGCGCTTGATCACGATGACGTTCTTCGCCTTGTCGGCGTTGAGAATCGGCATGCCGTAGATCGGGCTCGATTTGTCGGTGCGGGCGACCGGATTCACCACATCATTCGCGCCGATGATCAGTGCCACATCGGCGGTCTCGAATTCGGCATTGATCTCATCCAGGTCGGCGATGAGGTCGTACGGCACACCGGCTTCGGCCAACAGCACATTCATGTGGCCGGGCATGCGGCCCGCCACCGGATGAATCGCAAACTTCACCGTCACGCCGCGGTCGATCAGCAGCTGGCACAGCTCCCAGATCTTGTGCTGCGCCTGCGCAACTGCCATGCCGTAACCCGGCACGACGATGACCTTCTGCGCGAACGCCATCATCACGCCCACGTCGTTTGCTTCGATCGGCTTCAGGCTCCCGGAGACGGTACCGGTGGCCGCTCCGCCGGTATCGCCGAAGCCGGAGAACAGTACGTTGCCGAGCGAACGGTTCATCGCGCGAGCCATCAGCTGCGTGAGCAGCGTGCCGGCGGAGCCCACCACGGTGCCGGCAATGATCATCGCCGCGTTGTTGAGCACGAAGCCCTCGAACGCGACGGCCAGTCCGGTGAGCGCGTTGTAGAGGGAGATCACCACCGGCATGTCGGCGCCGCCGATGGGCAACGTCATGGTCACGCCGAGCACCAGAGCGAGCACGAAGAACGCCGTGACCACGCCCGCCGACGCATCAAGCTGCAGCGCGACCGCTCCGCCCAGCACCAGCGCCGCGAGCAGGATCAGAATGTTGAGGATCTGCTGACCGGGAAAGCGAAACGAGCGGTTGATCAGCCCCTGCAGTTTCGCAAAGGCAATGACGCTGCCGCCGAACGAGACCGCGCCGATGATGCCGCCGACGACCGCGAGTGCGGAGCTGGCGAGGCCCTCGCTGCCGCCGCGATAGAGCTCCACGGCCGCGATAGCCGCCGCGGCACCGCCGCCCATGCCGTTATAGAGCGCGATCATCTGCGGCATGTTCGTCATGGCGACACGCCGGCCGCTCCACCACGCGAGCACGGCGCCGATGACCAGCGCCGCCAGGATGAGCCAGTAGTTGCTCATGCCGGGATACAGGAACGACACGAGCGTCGCGACCAGCATGCCGGAGCCGGCCCAGATGATGCCGCTGCGAGCCGTGACCGGGGAACTCATGCGTTTCAGGCCGATGATGAACAGCACGGCCGTCACGAAATAGCTGGCCTGGATCGCGAGCTCCGGAGTGAGCGAGTACGTCAGCGTCAGGCTCATCAGTGCGACCTCTTGCCGGCCGCGCTGCCCTGACGGCCGCTCGACTTGAACATCTCGAGCATGCGCTCCGTCACGACGTAGCCCCCGACGGCATTACCCGCTGCGAGCAGCACGCCGATGAAGCCGATGCTCTTCTCGAGCGGCGTATGCGCTGCACCGAGCGCGACCATTGCACCCACCAGCACGATGCCGTGCACGAAATTCGAGCCCGACATGAGCGGTGTGTGCAGGATCACCGGCACGCGTGAGATGACCTCGTAGCCGGTAAAGGCCGCGAGCATGAAGATATAAAGCGCCACCATGCCGGTCATATACGCTCCTCGTCAGCCCTCGAGCGCCTTGCGCGTCGGCTCATGTTTGATCGCACCCGCATGCGTCAGACACGCCTGCGCGAACACCTCGTCGTTCCAGTCGATTGCGAGCTCGCCCTTCAGCAGGGCGGGCCGCAGGAAATTCAGCAGATTGCGCGAGTACATCTCACTCGCGTTGTAGGCGAGCTGTCCCGGCAGATTCACCGGACCTGCGATCTTGATGCCGTTGTGTATCACCGTCTCGCCGGCGCGCGTGAGCTCGCAGTTGCCACCCTGTTCGGCTGCGAGGTCGACGATGACGGAGCCGGGGCGCATGCGCTCGACCGCGGCGCGCGGAACGATACGCGGCGCCGGCCGTCCCGGCACGGAAGCCGTGCTGATGACGGCGTCCGCTGCCGCAATGCGTGCATCGAGCACTTCCTGCTGACGTGCGCGCTCCTCGGCTGTGAGCTCGCGCGCGTAGCCGCCGGCACCTTCGGCGCTCACGCCGGTGTCGACGAACTTGGCGCCGAGAGACTTCACCTGCTCCTTGGTGGCGCTGCGCACGTCGTAGGCCTCGACGACCGCGCCCAGGCGGCGCGCGGTCGCAATGGCCTGCAGACCCGCAACACCGGCGCCTATGACGAGTACCTGCGCCGGGCGGATCGTGCCCGCAGCTGTGGTGAGCATCGGCATGAACTTCGACAACTCGTTGGCGGCAATCAGCACCGCCTTGTATCCGGCGATCGCCGCCTGCGATGACAGGGCATCCATCGACTGCGCGCGCGAGATGCGCGGAATCAGCTCGACCGCGAAACTGGTGATCTTCCGGTCACGCAGTGCACGGACCTCGTCCGCGCGCGCGTACGGTTGCAGGTAACCCGCCACGACCGTGCCTGGCGCAAGCTGCGCGATGCTGGCGGCAGACAGCGGTTGAACGACGAGCACGATCTGCGCACGCGCGAGCACGTCCGCGCCGGTCTCGGCCCACTGCACGTTCTTGTAAGCGCTATCCGGAAATTGCGCCCGTACACCGGCGCCGCGTTCGATGAGGATGCTCGCGCCGGCTTGCGCGAGCTTGTCGGCCACTTCGGGAACGAGACTCACACGGGTCTCGGAAGGCGCGCTCTCGCGCAGCGCGCCGATGATTACTGGCATGAGCGCCCCTTGATCGTCTGGCTTCGTCGCCAAGCCGTGGCCGGCCAGCGACGATGATTTAGAAACTCTTGAGAAATGAAGATGTTGTAACGTTGAATTTTTGCATAAAGCTGCCTTATCTTACAGCACCCATGCTGGGCATCGATCTCGATCGGGCCGATAACGGCCACCATTCGGATCTGCGCATCGTCGCGAGTCCCGCGACCCGCAGACTCTCCCAGCTCGTGCTCCGAACCGACGTGGCCGGTATGCCACTTGAATGGATCGATTACCGCGAAGCCGCCCGGCTCTACCACCAGCAGCAGGTTGCCTACACCTGCGGCTCGCGGCTGTATGACCTGTATGGGGGCGTGAACGCCCGCTCGGGTATGCGCACGGTGCTGCAGGTGAACTCCATCGTGGCGACCGTGGGCCATACGGGCAATCCCGGCAACACCCGGCACGACTATGTCCCGCCGCTCAATAATCAGACGCTGTTTCGCCGCGACGCGTATCTGTGCATGTACTGCGGCCTGCGCTTCCCCGCGCGGGACCTGTCGCGCGATCACATCCGCCCCTTCAGCCAGGGCGGTACGGATACCTGGACCAACGTCGTCGCCGCCTGCCGCCGCTGCAACAATCAGAAGGCGTCGCGCACGCCCGAGCAGGCGCGCATGCAGCTGATTGCAGTTCCGTTCACGCCCACCTACGCGGAATACATCTTCCTCAAAGGCCGGCGCGTGCTCGCGGATCAGATGGAGTACCTGCTTGCGCACTTTCCGCGCTCCAGCCCGCTGCACGATCGTATCCAGCGCTGGCTCGCGTAGGCGGCCGGCCAGGCCTTGATCTACCTCGTCGACGCGTCGGTCTACATTTTCCGCGCGTATTATTCGGCGCTGCCGGAGCGGCTCGACCGCGACGGCAATCCCTCGAATGCGACATTCGGCTTCGCGCGCTTCCTGTGCGATCTCATCGAGCGCGTACGGCCGCGCTACATCGCGGTGGCGTTCGATCACAGCCTCACCAGCTCGTTCCGCAATCGCATCTATCCGCCCTACAAGGCGAACCGGGAGCCCGCACCGCCGGGGCTTGCGCTGCAGTTCGAGCGCTGCTTCGAGCTGTGTGCCGCGCTCGGCATCAAGGCGATCGGCAGCGCCGAGTACGAAGCCGACGACATCATCGGCACGCTGGTGACGCTGATGCGAGGCGCGGATGTGCCCGCTACGCTGGTGACGCGCGACAAGGACCTGGCGCAGCTGATCCGCGAGGGCGATATCTTGTGGGATTTCGCGGCGGGCCAGCGCCTAGGCTACGCGGATGTCGCCAGCCGCTTCGGCGCCGCGCCGGAGCGCTTCGCGGACTACCTCGCCTTGAGCGGCGATGCAGTCGACAACATCCCGGGCGTGCCCGGAATCGGCGCAAAGACGGCCGCGGCACTGATGCGCGAATTCGCCTCGCTGGAGGAGATCTACGCGGGACTGGATCGCGTGGGGTCGCTGCCGGTGCGCGGCAGTGCTGCCGTGCGCACCCGGTTGATTCAGCATCGGGATGCGGCGTTTCTTGCGCGCCAGCTGACGGCGATCGCATGCGATGCGCCGCTCGGCGTTACGGGAGAGGATCTCAGGCGAAGTGCACCGGATCTGACGGCGCTCACGGGCTTCTTCGACCGGCAGGGGTTTGGGCCGCTGCTGCGGCAGCAGGCGCAGCGCCTTGCCGCGTTGCCGCCGAGCTAGTCTAGAAACGGGGCGCGTTGACGATGCAGCCGCGCGGCTCGACGCTGCCGTCCAGGCTGCGCGCTTCAAAATGCAGACCCTGCTCCGTCACCTGCGTCGTCTTCACTCGCACGACCCAGCTGCCGTCGGCCTGCGCGGTCACGGCGTAGCGCTCGGGCGAGAGGTCGTGACCATCGCTGTCCAAGGCAACCAGGCGCTGCTCGAGGGCCGCACCGGGGATGCGCAGAGCGAGGATCTTGCTCGCCGGGGGAAGCCGCACCGGCGTGCACTCGACCGCACCGCGCGCGACGGGTGAGAGTGTGTAGAAGAGCGTGGCCTCAGCATCGGACCACGGCGCCTGCGCCGAATGACCGAACCAGCCGGCCATTACGCCCGCAAGCGCAGTCACCGCGAAAGTCACCGCGGTGCGCCAGGAGACGGTGTGGTCGCGCGAGACCTTGGCGGCGCGCGCGGGAACCCGGGGTGCCGCGACCGGAGTGCGGCTCGCAGGAGCGGCGGCATGGGTGCCGGCGGCCGCAACACGTGCCGCGGCCTCGGCGGGCTCACGCCCCTCGTGAATCAGGCCTTCCTTGATCGCGCGCCAGCTCTCCACCTCGTTCACGCATTCCGGACAGGACATGAGGTGCAGCTCGAACGCCTCCTGGATGTGCGGATCGAGGCCGTCGGCCACGTACGCCGCGGCGGTCTGATCACTCTTGAATTCCAAGTGTTCCATGCCTGGCCCTCTTATCTCGCGCGCGTGACTCCGCTCTTTCGCAGGATCTCGCCGAATCGTTGCCGCGCCCGCCAAAGCACCTGGTTGAACTGCAGATCGGTCAATTCGAGCGAGCGGCAGATCGATTCCTTCGGCTCCTCGTGCAGGTAGAAACGCACCAGCACTTCCCGGTCGCGTGGCAGGCTCAACCGGTTCATGAGGCTGCGTACCGACTTGGCGAGCAGCTCATGGTCGACCCGCTCCTCGAGCGACAAGGTTTCGTCCTTCAACTCGGAGAGCTGATCGGCATCCGTATCGTGCCGGCGGGCGATCTCCCCGCGCCAGTACGCAGTCGCCAGATTGCACGCCGTGCGGTACAGATAACCTCCCAGTCTGCTGGGGTCCGACAGCCCCTCCGTGCGTATCTTCTTGATTGCCTGAAGAAATGTGCGCTGCAACAGATCTTCGGCCACATCACGATCAACCCTGCGCTGGATGAATATCTGCAGCAAGGGGCGCCGGTATCTCACATAAAGTTCGTCCTGGAGCTGGGAGCCCTCTGAAATCGCGGCGACCAGGGAGGCATCGCCCTGGCCAAGGCTGTCCGCAGCCGCTCCCGCGCCGGGTGCGGCCGGATGTGTGCTCGGTTTGCCTGAACTCATCGGTCGTTTGCGTTATGTAATGAACGCCGCGAACCGATGCTGTAGTGCATCTTCGGCCGGCAACCCCCCAAATTCCGTCGTCGCCGGCTGCGACTCGCGGTCGTCCACCGCAATTTAGCACAGGCACGCCAGAGGGCGCGCACCTTGCGGTGCGCGCCTTCCGGAAAGCAATTTGACCGGGATCAGCGCGCCATCAGACGCGAACCCCGGGCCTCAATGCGTGTGGATGGAGCCGCCGTCGTCGGCATGACGCATATGAGTGTGAATCGAGCCACCGTCGTCCGTGCGCTGCAGGTGGGTGTGAATCGAGCCGCCATCGTCTGTACGCTGCAGATGCGTATGGATGGAGCCGCCGTCATCCACGCGAGCAGATGCGGCAAGCTGAGCCTGTGCGGTATTGGTTTGAAAGCCGATGAGACAAACGGCAGCGAGCGCCAGTAATAAAGACGCAGTGCGGGTCATTGGAAGCTCCTCGTAAAATGAGTGGCGAAGAAAAACCGCCACTCACGTACCTGCTTCCACGGCCCCCGTTATCTCAGTGTCGCGAACGCGCGACCGAAGCTACCAAAAGTTACAACCGCGAGTCTGATCGCCCATACAGGCCGAAGGCGGCCCAGCTGAATGTCGCATCGCTTCGCGAAAGTTCCAGTTGCGATGCGCGCAAGGCACCCGCGGCCGTCATGCCATCATCCAGAAGGTGGCCGTAAAACCGGTGCATGAATGGCGCGGTCGCGCTGTCCTCAACGCGCCAGAAACTCGCAAGCACGGAATCCGCCCCGGCCTGCACGAACGCCTGCGCGAGTCCCAATACACCTTCCCCGGGCAACAGTCGTCCGCGCGACGTGTCGCAGGCGCTCAGTACGACCAGGCGCGCAGAAATCCGCAGCGCCAGGATATCGAGCAGACGAAATGCCGCATCCGGCGTTGCGGATGAATCGGGAGTGAGAGCGAGCGCGGACAGGCGCGGGCGTCGCGCATCCACAATGCCGTGAGTCGCGATGTGCAGCAGCTCCGCCGTCCCGGAGGCCGATGCGAGCGCGGCCCCGGTGGCCCTGCATCCCAGGAGCAGGTCGACCGGCACGTTCGCGCGCGCGCGGCGCAGTTGCTCGGCGACACCCAGCACCTCGGCACGCGTACCCGGGAGACTGGGCAGCGGCCGCAGCCATTCGAACGCTGAAGCGGACGGCACGGAACCCGAGTCTGCATTGCAGTTGCGCAACCACTCCGCGCGCCGGAATACCGGGTCTCCCAACAGCACGAACCGTGCGGCGATCCGGGGCGATGCGGCATCGCGCGCGACCCGCTCCATCATCAGCGCCGAAGCCACCGAAGCGACTTCGGCGTGAGCGATCAGCAAGTCATCGCCCGAAGAGCGCGACCATGGCAGCACCGCGAACGGGATGGTGTGCAGCGCATCATCGGGCACGATCATCAGCCGCGACTGCGTGAGATAGCCGCTGAGTGGCCAAAGCACGAGTTCTGAGAGCCGGGCGGCCGCCGTGCGCACGCGTTTTGGAATCGGCTCCGGCGAGCGCAACTCGCTGGTGAGCGCGCTCGCGGCCTGGCTGATCGCCTCCCGACTGCCGAGTCGCACGACGTGCAGCTGATCTGCACCGACAACGAACGCGTACATGTCGGTGCGGCCGACGGCGAATTCCAGAAGATCCGCATGGGCGGCGCGAAGGCGGCTCGTGAGCGCGGCGCGATCGGCTCCCGGATACTCGCGCCCGGCGGGCGCGAGCCGCCCGATACCCTCGAGCAACGGTTGATCGTTGGTGCCGGCGCGCTCGCGACCCAGCGCTGCGATAGCCTGCAGCAAGCGCGCGTACTCGCCCGATTCAGACGGGGAGGGAGCGGCGCGCTGCAGCGGCGCCTGCTCGGCGGCGTAGCGCAGACTCCTCGCGTGACCTTCGTCCGCGATACTGAATGCCATCCAGGACGCCGCCGCGCCCTGATCGGCCGCGAGCAGATCCGTCAATTCCGCGAACACGGCATGTTGCGTGGCGAGGAAGCTCGCCCGGCGCTCCGGATCGAGCTCATCGGCCGGCACCTGCTCGATCAGGCTGACGGCGAGCCGCAGCGTCCGGGCCGCCGGCGCACTCTGGCCGCCGGCCGCCTCCTCGGACGCGATGATCCGCAGCGCCGCGACGATCTGCCCCACATCGCCGCGCGCGCTGCCGGCGCGAAACGCAGCACTCGCGCGCAAGCGCGCGGCGGCAGGCTTCCCCAATGACAACGCGGCCTGGGCAATCCCGAGCTGCGAGGTTCCGATCGCCTCGCTCTGGGGCGGAAGAGATGCGTCTTCCGCCGTCCGCAATGCTTCGCTGAACGCCTGCTCTGCGGCCTGCGGGCGGGCCAGCTCGAGAAGCAGATCACCGCGGGCATTGGCCAGCCGAACCTGTGACAGCGCATCGACGGCATAGGGCAGCGCGCGCGCGAGGCAGGTCTGTGCGTTTTGATACGCCCCCTCGCCCCGCGCGAGCTCGGCAAGCGCCAGGAGGGCGCGAAAGATCGAGATCTGACTCTCGATCGATTCGGTTGCGCCGATGGAAGCCGGGGCACACAGCACGCTCGTGCGCGTACTGTCATTGCGCGACATCACCGCCTCGATGCCGGCCGGCTCCACAGCGGCGGCCAGGAGGACCGGGCATGACAGTCGCACAACCGCCCGCAGATACAGGCTCGCGTCACCCCCGCTGCCCGCCCGTGCCAGCATGTCGCCAAGACTGGAGGCGCTGCGCCGAGTGCCGTCGCAGTCGCCGACTCGCGCATACAACCGCATGGCCATGAGATGCGACTCTTCCGCGCGGCTCTCCAGTCCGGCGCGTGCTTCGAGCCGGCCGAGATTGTCGGCAATATCCGCGGCGACCCCCGGAACGCGCTCCGCGTCGAGGGGCTTCAACGCGTCCTCGTAAGCCTGCAGCGCCGCCGAATAGTTCTGCTCGTCCTCGGCGAGCGCCGCGAGGTTCATGCGTGCCCGGGCAAAGCATTCCCAGTCGCGGATCGCCTGGCACGCGCTGACGGAGTACGCAAACAGCTCGCGTGCGCGCGGCCGATCGCCTTGCTGGAAGCGGTAGAAGCCTTCGAGCGTTGCAAGCCGCGGCAGCTCGCGCGCCCCGACACCCGATCGCTCAAACGCCTGGGCTGCTGCCGCGAGCAGCGGCTCGATGCGGCGCGAGCGGCTATCGTCGGTACCGGCGAGCTCGAGGGACGCTTTGACCAGCAAGGTCAGGCGTGCGCCGATGACCGCGTCGTCGTCTGCCGTTGCATACGGCAACGTCGCGGCGACCAGCGCATAGCTGTCGCCAGGGCGGCGCAAAGGGGAGTAGGCGAGCTCTGCCGCAGCATGACGCGAGGCGGCGGCGCGCCCGGTCGCACCGAGTGCGTCGTAGAGCTGCGCCGCTCTCAGAAAGCCACGGAAGGCGCCTTCCCAGCGCTTTTGCGCCGTCGCAGCGCCGGCAGCGGTAATCGCCGCCTCGGCGCGCAGCCGGCGCGCGTCGGTGGCCGGAGCAAGCGTGGCTGACAGACACACTGCGCCGCGAATATCCGGCGTATCGCTCGTCCTGATACGAACCGCAACGGCGCCGGGCGCCGTCACGAGCATACCCAGCATGAGTGTGCCGGTGCGTTGGATGGGTGTTGCGACGGTGAGCGTGCTGCCATCGGTGCGCAGGGTGGAGACGGTGGTGGAGATACCGTGCTGGCGCACTTGGATGTGAAGGACGCCCGGCCGCGGCACGGTGACGCTGGTGCGCAGCTCGGGGGTTGTCCCGGCCTCCAGACAGCGCTCCTCGAGCAGCGGCCGCTCCCCGGACTGGCGGCCGCAACCCGCAAGCCCGAGGCACAGGAGCACGCCGGCGAATGCGGCGCGTGCGCCATTCCTGCTACCGTATGCGGCCGGAACCCTCATGGCACAGAGTCGCAGCCGAAACATGAGCACTGCCCGCAAGGACATTCAGTCGATCCTGCTCGAGAAACGTGTATTCGCTCCACCGAAGGCGTTCGCCGCGCGCGCTCAACTTTCGGCGCAGCAGGCGAGCGAGCTGCGGCGCCGGGCAAAGGCCGATCCGGTGCAATTCTGGGCCGATCTTGCACGAGAACAGCTCGTGTGGCACGCACCCTTCAGCGTCACGCTCGATGAGTCACGCGCGCCGAACTATCGCTGGTTCAGCGACGGTCATTTGAATGTCTCCTACAACTGTCTGGACGTGCATCTGGCCGAGCGCGGCCACAAGACGGCCCTCATCTTCGAGGGCGAGCCCGGCGATGTGCGCCGCCTGTCGTATCAGGAGCTGCACGCCGAGGTCTGCCGGCTCGGAAACGCCCTGCGCACCCGGGGCGTGCGCCGCGGTGATCGTGTCGTCATCTACATGCCGCTGGTGCCCGAGGCGATCGTTGCGATGTACGCGTGCGCGCGCATCGGCGCCATCCATTCGGTCGTCTTCGGTGGGTTCTCGGCGCTGTCGCTCAAGGATCGTATCGAGGATGCGGGCGCGCGCGTGCTCATCACGGCCGACGGCGGCTGGCGCGGCGGCAACGTCGTCGAACTCAAGGCGGCAGCTGACAGGGCGCTGAGCAGCGGCTGTCCCACGATCGAAAGCGTCATCGTGTACCGCCGCACGGGACTGCCCGTGGCGATGCGCGGCGGCCGCGATATCTGGTGGCACGACCTGCTCGAGGGAGCAAGTCCGGTATGCGAGCCCGAGTGGGTCGACGCTGAGCATCCTCTTTTTCTTCTCTACACGTCCGGCTCGACGGGCAAGCCGAAGGGCATCCAGCACTCCTCGGCGGGCTATCTGCTCGGCGTCAAGACGACGACGCAGTGGGTGCTCGATGTGCGCGACGATGACGTGTTCTGGTGTACGGCTGATGTCGGCTGGGTGACAGGCCACAGCTATGTCGCCTATGGACCGTTGTCGCTCGGCGCGGCCGTCGTGCTGTACGAAGGTGCGCCTACCTGGCCCGACGGGGGGCGCTTCTGGAAGATCTGCGAGACCCATGGAGTGACGGTGTTCTATACCGCGCCAACCGCGATCCGTGCCCTGATGAAGCTGGGTGAGGCGCTGCCCGCGCGGCACGACCTTTCGCGACTGCGGCTGCTGGGGAGCGTCGGCGAGCCGATCAACCCGGAAGCCTGGATCTGGTATCACCGCGTCATCGGCGGTGAGCGCTGTCCGATCGTCGACACCTGGTGGCAGACCGAAACCGGCGCGATCCTGATTGCACCGCTGCCGGGAGTGACGCCGACCAAGCCCGGCTCGTGCACGGAGCCGCTGCCGGGAATCGATGCGGATATCGTCGATGACCGAGGGGAGCGGGTGACGCGCCCGGATTCGGGTGGCTATCTCGTCGTGCGGCGGCCCTGGCCGGCGATGCTGCGCACGATCTGGGGCGACAACGAACGCTATCTCGCGACTTACTGGGAGCGCTTCCAGAACCGCTTCTATGTCGCCGGGGACAGCGCACACCGCGATGCGGATGGTTACTTCTGGATCATGGGACGCATCGACGATGTGCTGAATGTCGCCGGCCATCGTCTGGGCACGATGGAAATCGAATCAGCCCTGGTTGCACATCCCAGAGTCGCGGAAGCGGCAGTCGTCGGCAAGCCGCATGAGATCAAGGGCGAAGCTGTCTTCGCGTACGTCGTCTGCAAGGGCTCACATCCCGGTGAAGAGGCGGTAGAGCTCACGCTGGAATTGCGCGCGTGGGTCGGCGAGCAGTTGAGTGCGATCGCCAAGCCCGACGAGATTCGCTTTACGGAAGTGCTGCCCAAGACGCGCTCCGGCAAGATCATGCGCCGCTTGCTGCGCGCAATCGCCCGCGGCGAGGAGATCACGCAGGACGTCTCAACGCTCGAGAGTCCGGCAATCATCGATCAGCTGCGAGGCATTGACGGTGCCACCCGCCCCGCGCCCCGCCGGAAGCAGGCCACCAGGCCGAAGCGGCCTACCAGGGCAAAGCGCGTCGCCAAGGCAAAGCGGCTTGTCAAGGCGAAGCGTCTCGCCAGGGTGAAGCGTGTCGCCAAAGTGAAGCGTGCGGCTAAGCGCGTGACGAAGCGGGCTCGCCGCGCGAAGTGACTAGCCTGCGAGGCGCAGGTTGAAAGACACAACGACGTCGTTGCCGACCCACTCCGTCGATTTCCAATCGCCTTGCCCCACGCCATAGTCGAGCCGATGAATAGTGACCTGGCCGGCGAGGGTCGCGCCTCGAGCGGTACCGGTGGCGCTCGTCGTCAACGTCAGGGGCACGCGCAGATCGTGCGTCTGATCGCGGATCGTGAGCTTGCCCACGGCTTCGAAGCGGGTCGCATCGATGCGGTTGAGCGTCGCGGCGCTGAAGTGCGCCTGCGCAAACTTCGCGACATCGAACAGATCGGCTCCCCGTAATGTGCTGTCACGCTCCTGATCACCGGTATCGAGTGAAGTGACCTGCACGGTCACATCGAGTTTTCCGCTCTGAGGCGCTGCGGCATCGAACATCAGTGTCACATCGAACTTACCGAAGCGTCCCTGATTCTTTGCACCGGCCTGCGTGAATGCGAAGGACAGCGTGCTGTGCGCGGGGTCGAGCCGATACGTTGCGGGGGAGGCTCCGCAAACGGATGCGAGAGCCAGGAGCGCGCAACCGAGCGCCGGAACATGCGTACGCAGTGTCATGGGTATCCTCAGGGCAACATGCGCTTCAGGACATCGTCCTTCAGCACGAAATGATGTTTCAAGGCCGCGAGCAGATGCAGCGTCGCGATGGCACCCAGGCACCAGGCGAGCACGTGGTGTGTCGTGAGCATGAACTGATACAGGCCCTGATCGGGACCTACCACATCGGGCAACTGGAAGAGATTGAACCAGCTGACCGGGAAATTGCGCGCCGATGACATGAGCCAGCCGGAGATCGGCAGGGCGAACAGCAGGACGTAAAGTGCCACGTGAGTAACGTGCGCCAGGATGCGCTCGTAAGGCTTGAGCGTCGCTGGCAAAAGGGGCACGGGATTCAGCCCGCGCCAGCCGAGACGAAGGATCGCAAGCATCAGGATGGTGATCCCGATCGACTTGTGGCGCGCGAGGGTCGCGAGCTTGTGCATACCCAGTGGCAGATCCGCAGCGATCAGCCCGAGGACGAACTGCGTGACGATCAGAACGACGATGACCCAGTGGAAGAGCTGCGCCAGGGAGCCCCAGCGAGCTGCAGAATTTCGGACCGGCATGGGGAGCAAGCTTAACGGGACAGCTCGTGCTTGCAACCGCAATTCAGCGCTTCTCGCGGTGGCGCTGCTGGTGGGCGCCTGCTCGACGCAGCCGAAAGCTCCGCTGCCGACGCAAGCGGCCAGCGCGCCGGGGCCGCCACGCCACATCGGCCGGCCCTACGATATCGATACGCGGCAATCCGCTCTCAGCATTCTGGTCTACCGTGGCGGGCCGCTCGCCAGCGCCGGCCACAATCACGTCGTTGCATTGCATGAGCTCTCGGGCACGGTCTACGTGAATGCGGAGCTCACGCACTCGTCCTGCGCGTTGCACGTGCCCGTCGGAGCTTTCACAGTCGATGAGCCGCAGCTGCGCCAGGCCGCGGGTGCGGACTTTGCCGCTGCGGTTCCCGACAGCGCGCGTGAAGGCACGCGCCGCAATCTTCTGAGCCCGGCCGTGCTGGATGCCGAGGCGCATCCAGCGATCGATCTCGAATGTCTGGCATTCGCTACGGACTCGGCCGGACTGCGCGTGCAGCTCGAGATCGCCATTCGCGGCCAGCTGCATCAGGTGTGGGTGCCGCTGCACTATGAACTCAAGGATCAGCAGCTGAGCGCGGACGGCGAGCTCGCTCTGAGACAGAGCGAGCTTGGTCTTACGCCCTTCAGCGTGATGCTGGGCACGCTGCAAGTGCAGGATCAGCTGACGATCCGCTTCCGACTCGTTGCGCGCGCTACTTAGCGCCGAGCTCCTGCAGGATGGCCTTTGCGTGGTACACATCACGCAGCGCCGCCAGGATGATCGCCGGATGCACCGCGACGGCGCGATTCAAGGCGGCATCGAACCAGTAGTCGCCGGAAATCGAATTGATGTTGCCGTCGAAGATCAACCCGACGATCTCGCCCTTCGCGTTGATGAGCGGGCTGCCGGAATTGCCGCCGATGATGTCGTTGTCGGTGCTCAGGTCGAATTTCGTGCTCATATCGAGGCGGCTCTTGGCTGCGAGCCACGGCTGCGGCACGCGAAAGGGCGGGGCGCCGGTCGCGCGCTCATAGAGCCGGTCGAGGGTCGTGAACGGCGCAATCGTGGCACCGTCCTCGGTCCACCCCTTCACCGTCCCGTAGCTCAGGCGCAGTGTGAAGTTCGCATCCGGATAGACGCTGGTGCCGAGTGCCGCAAAGCGCGCATGGGCGATGCGCTCGGATGCCGCGGTGACCGGGGCTTCGACCTCGTCCTCGTAGCGCTTGCGCACGGCGCGCGCTTCCGCATCGACGCTTTGCGCAAGCTGGATCATCGGGTCCTTCGAATCGGCGATCGCCTGTGCCCCGCCCTGCCAGAGCTGGGCACGGATCGCGGGATTGCCGAGCTGCGTACCCTTCAGCAGCCGTGCGACCAGGGCATCGGGTGATTCGCTCGCCAGCAGCCGGCGCACGAGCGGGTAGTCGGGACCGAGCCATTCGCGCATGCGCTCGAGTCCCATCGTGAAGGTGATGGCTTCGAGTTCCGGATAAACCGGAACGTCGGCGCTCACCTGCTGCTGCAGGCGCGGCAGCGTCGAGTCCGTGTACTCGCGCAGGCGCTCCTCATTCGGCTTGCCGCGCTCGGCGGCGGCGCGTACCAGCACGCGCGCATAGCGGAACAGGCGCGAGTTGAACCCGGCGGCATTCTCGACAAACGTGTACGGCAGCACCAGCGCGCGCTCGGTCTGCTCGGCCTGCTCGATCTGCTTCCACGGATCGCCGGTCGACTTCGCGAGCTGTGGATCCGCGCTCACTTGCGCTTTCAACTGTGTTTCGGCCTGCGCCTTGCGCGCCAGCTGTGCATCATCGTGCAGCGCATCGAGGTCCTTGCGCCGCACTTTCAGGCTGTTCTCGAGCGAGTTCAGCGGCTCTTCGACGATGTGGTCGGCCTCGGCGCTCGACTTGCCGTACTGAATGTAGCGGCCGCGCAGCTCCGCCGCGCGCAGCAGCCAGGGCGGCAGGATGGCATCGCGCTGGGTCAGCAGCTGCGAGACGGTGAGCAGCCGGTCGGTGCTGCCGGGATGGCCGGTAACGAACACCACGTCGCCTTCCTTCGGTCCCGCGAAATTGAACTTCAGAAAGCTTGGCGTGTGCGCGGGCTTGCCGCCTTCATAAGCACGCAGGATAGACATGTCCAGATCCCAGCGCGGGAACTGGAAGTTGTCCGGATCGCCTCCGAAGGAGGCGATGTCCTGCTCCGGCGCGAATACGAGCCGCAGATCGGTGTAGCGCTTGAACTTGTAGAGGTAGTACTGCCCGCCGTTGTACAGATCGACGGATTCGCACTTCAGCGCGCCGTGCACGGGATCGGATTTCGCGGCCTCCTCGCACGCCTGCTCGAGCTGCGTCAAAACCTTCTTGCGTGCGTCGTTGGCGGCGCGCGCATCGAGACCGCTCGTGGCGGCGGTGACCTTGGCTGTCACGTCCTCCATCTCCATGAGCACGTCGGCGATCTGAGTGGAGCAGCGCAGCTCTGCGCGGGGACCCGAAGCCATGAAGCCCTGCTCGAGGAGGCTTGCGGTCTTGCTCGAGTGCTCGGCCAGACAGGCCTCGGCGCAGTGATGATTCGTCAGGATCAGTCCATCAGGGGAGACGAACGAGGCGGTGCAGTTGGAGAGGCGGATGGTCGAGGTGCGCACGCGGTCGAGCCAGGCGGGCGTCACTTGGACACCATATTTCTTCTGCACGGTGGCCGCGGGGAAGTTCTGGAACGTCCACATGCCCTCGTCGGCCCAGGCCGGAATGCTGAGTGTCGCCGCGAGTGCGGCGAGGAGTCTGCAAAGCTTCATGAGTTGTCCTTCAGGTGCTTCCCCGGATGAGCAGGAACAGAGTGCCCTCAGGGGATTCAAAGAGCGCATTGTCCGCCGGATCGAGGCTGCTTGGCAGTCCCTCGGCCGGCTCCAGCCCCGCCTCCCGCAGGCGGGCGATCCGGGTCCCCATGTCCTCGTCCACGTAGACCAGCGCGCTGCGGGAGAGGAGCTGGCGATCGTGGAATGCGAGGTCCAGGTGATCGCTGGTCAGAGTCTGGCGCGTGTACGGCTCCGCCAGCTCCTCGGTCGCGACAAAACCGAGCGGGTCCCAGAAACGTTGTGCGGCGGCGAAGTTCGGCTGCGGCAGAGTGAGCTCGGCAAAGTAGCCACAGTGAGGCAGCTGCTCCGGCCGGCGATCCACGGGTGAATAGGTGCGCGCCTCGAGCACTGTTACGAGCGCCCCGCCGGGGTCGCGCAGGCCGACTTCGTGGAACTCCTCTGCGCCGGTACGACGGTAGGCAATGCGATATCCGACCCGCTCGAGCTCGCTCGCATGACGTGCGACACCGGCCCGGACGAAAGTGATCGCGGGCTCGCGCCGCACGTTCTGATGCAGGCCCAGCGTGATGCGCCCGTCCGTGACGACACCATAGGGGTAATTCCAGATGTCCCCGGTTGCAGCGTGGCTGAACCCGAGACGTTCGTAGAACTCGACGGACGCGCGGATGTCGGCAGTGGGAACCGAGAGTTCCAGAAAGCGTCCCAGCATCGGCGGCCGCGAGATCAGGCGGATGCACCGCGCGCCGCGCCCGCCGGGCGGAAGCCGAGCTCGATATGGGTCCAGCCCTGGCAGTGCTGAGCGATCAGCTCGGCGAGCAGGGCGGCGTGCTGCGCGCTCGCATTGAGCGAGGGGACGTAGAGGAACTTGCGACCGCCGGCGGCAAGGAAGCGCTGACGGTTCTCGATGTCGATCTCCTCGAGTGTCTCCAGGCAATCGATGGCGAAGCCCGGACAGATCACCGTGACATCGTCGATGCCCGAAGCGGGGAGCTGCTCGAGCACCTCGCTCGTATAAGGCTGCAGCCACCTCGCTGCACCGAAGCGCGACTGGAACGCGACGCTCCAGGCGTTCTCCTCCAGCATGAGCTCGTCGGCGAGCAGCCGCGCCGTCTTCTGACATTTGCAGTAATACGGATCGCCGCGCTGGAAGGTGCGCTCCGGTACGCCATGGAATGACATGAGGAGGTGGCGCGTACGGCCGTGCAGCCGCCACTCGCGCTCCACGCTCGAGCGCAGCGCTTCGATGTACGGTGGATAGTCGTGATACTCCGCGATGAAGCGCAGCTCCGGCAGCCAGCGCCAGCGCGCGAGCTCCGCGCTCACCTGATCGTAGACCGCGCCGGTCGAGGCGCCGCAGTACTGCGGGAACAGTGGCACGACGAGAATGCGCTGCGCGCCCGACTCGCGCAGGCGCGTGAGCGCTTCCGACACCGACGGACGCGCGTAGAGCATGCCGAGCTCAATTGAGAAGGGGGCGAGCACGCGCTGCGCCAGCGTGCCGGCGAGCGCCACCCGCAGCTCGCGCGAGATGGCCGCGAGCGGGGAACCGTCGCCGGTCCAGATGCGCGCGTACTTGCGTGCCGAGCGGCGCGGCCGCGTGCGCAGGATCAGGCCGTGAAGCAGCGGCAGCCACAGCAGCCGCGGCAGCTCGACCACCCGCGGATCACCGAGCAGGCCCGCCAGAAAGCGGCGCACGTCGCGGACGGACAGCGAATCGGGCGTGCCGGAGTTGACCAGCAGCACACCGATGCGCTCGGCGCCGTCGTGCTGGAAGTCCGGTGAGCTGATATAGCGCATGCCTGTCACACTCCGCCCACGCAGACGTACTTGATTTCGGTGTAGTCGAGGATGCCGTATTTGGATCCCTCGCGCCCGATGCCGGACTCCTTCATGCCGCCGAAGGGCGCGACTTCGGTCGAGATGAGCCCGGTATTCAGGCCAACGATACCGTACTCCAGCGCCTCGGAGACGCGCCACGAGCGCGCCAGATCGCGGGTGTAGAAATAGGCTGCCAGCCCGAATTCAGTATCGTTCGCCATCCGCACGGCATCGGCTTCGGTGTCGAAGCGAAACAGCGGCGCGACCGGGCCGAACGTCTCTTCGCGGGCGACCATCATGGCCGGCGTGACACCGGTCAGCACCGTCGGCTCGAAGAACGTACCGCCCAGCGCATGCGGCTTGCCACCGCAGGCGATGCGTGCGCCACGGCCTACGGCGTCCGCGATGTGCTCCTTCACCTTGGCGAGCGCCTGGGCATCGATCAGCGGTCCCTGATCGGTCGCACCGGCAAGCCCGTCGCCGACGCGCAGCGCCTTCACCGCAGTCACGAGTCTCTCCGTGAAGGCATCGTACACCTCCGTCTGCACCAGCAGCCGGTTGGCACACACGCAGGTCTGGCCGGTGTTGCGGAATTTGCTCGCGATGGCGCCCTGCACGGCGGCATCGAGATCGGCGTCGGCGAACACGATGAACGGCGCATTGCCACCGAGCTCGAGGGACACCTTCTTCAATGTGTCCGCACATTGAGCCATGAGTTTCTTGCCCACGGCGGTCGAGCCCGTGAAGGTGATCTTGCGCACGCGCGGATCGGAGGTGAGCGTGCCGCCGATGTCGCGGGCATCGCCGGTCACGATATTGAGCACGCCTGCCGGGATGCCCGCCCGCGAACCGAGCTCGGCCATGGCAAGCGCCGAGAGCGGCGTCTGCGATGCCGGCTTGCAGACGAAGGTGCAGCCGGCGGCCAGCGCGGGGCCGGCCTTGCGCGTGATCATCGCCGCAGGGAAATTCCACGGCGTGATCGCGCCCACGACGCCGATCGGCTGGCGCAGCGCCAGCAGCCGCTTGTCACGCTGATGCCCGGGAATCACATCGCCATAGAGGCGCTTGCCTTCCTCGCCGAACCACTCGATGAAGCCGGCGGCGTAGGCAATCTCCGCCTTGGCCTCGGCGAGCGGTTTGCCTTGCTCGGCGGTCATGATCGTCGCCAGATCATCCTGATGCGCCATGAGCAGCCGGTACCATTCGCGCAGCACAGTGGCGCGCTCTTTCGCCGTGCGCCGTGCCCAATCGGGAAATGCGGCTGCCGCGGCGGCGATAGCGCGTCGTGTCTCCGTGACGCCGAGCCTGGGCACCGTCGTGATGCGCACGCCGGTCGCGGGATTCACCACATCGATCGTTTTGTCGTCATCGGCGGTGCACCAGGTGCCCCCGATGAAGCACTCGTGGCGCAACAGGCCAGAGTCCTTCAGCCGCATGTGTCAGCCCCGCCCGTCAGGCCGCGCGCGAGAGCTGCGCGGCGAAGAATGCGAGTGAGCGTTCGCGCGCGAGTGCCGCGGCCTGCGGATTGAAGCTGGCGCGCTGATCGCAATTGAAGCCGTGGCCGGCGCCGGGATAGACGTGAAACACGCCTTGCGGATTCGCCGCCCTGATCTTGTCCACATCGCTCAGGGGGATGTGGGTATCGGCTTCACCGAAGTGATACATCATCGGACACTTCGGCTTCTTGTCCAGGCACTGAGTCGTGCTGCCGCCGTAGTAGGCAACGCCGCAGGCGAGCGGCAGCTCGCATGCCGCCACGTAGGTCATCTTGCCGCCCCAGCAGTAGCCCACCATGCCGACGCGCCCCGAGTTCTTCACCACGGTGATGGCGGAAGACAGATCCAGCAGCGTCTGCTCCGGTTTCAACTGCTGCACGTAGCCGAAGCCTTCCTGCATCTCGGGCTGGGAGTAGCCGAGCTCGATGCCCTTGCGCACGCGGTCGAACAGCGCCGGCGCGATCGCCGTGTAGCCCTCGGCGGCATAGCCATCGGCGACCGAGCGGATGTGGGAATTGACACCGAAGATTTCCTGCACGACGACGATGGCGCCGAGCGGCTTGCCGGAAGGCGCGGCGAGCCAGGCGCGAAACTCATGACCATCGCGTGCCATCAGGGTGGTGAACTCAGCCATGCCTGCTTCTCCTTAAGGCTCGGGCCTCACATGATGACGCAGCAATTGCGGCCCGCGTCCTTTGCCCGATAAAGGGCGCGGTCAGCCCGGTCGAACACCTCATCGGGCGAGTCGCCTTCGTGGAAACTCGTGATGCCGCACGAGGCCGTGACCGTCACCGGCTTGTTGCGGAAGTGAAAGCCGATCTGGGCGATGCCCGTGCGGATCTTGTCGGCCGTGCTCATCGCCTGCTCGGCAGTCGTACCAACCAGGATCATCACGAACTCCTCGCCACCATAGCGGGCGACGAAGTCGGTGCCGCGCACGTGCTGCGCCAGATGCTGCCCGATCACGCGCAGCACCTTATCGCCCGCGCGATGACCGTAGGCATCGTTGATCGTCTTGAAGCGGTCGATGTCCCACGCGAGGATGCTGACCGGCGTGCCCTGGCGCTGCCAGGCGGCGAACTCGTGCTCGATGCGATCGTCATACGCGGCACGGTTGGGGATGCCGGTCAGCGCATCGATCATCGCAAGCCGCTGCTCCTCCTGCAGATTCTCCTGCAGCTGCCGGCTCTCCTGCTCGAGCTCGGCGATGCGTACCCTGAGGCGTCCCGTTCGGTCGGATTGCGTCGAATGGCGCTGCGCCTCGCGCGCGCGGAAGTCCTGCAGATGCGTATTGATCGCTTCCAGGCGCACGCGCACCCGGACACGCAGCTCGGCGATGTCGGAGGCGCGCTGCACGTCGGTGTTCAGCTCGTGCACCTCATCGAGCACCATCAGATTCAACTGCTGTGAGCTGTCCTGCGCACTCTTCTGGTTGGCCGCTTCGCCGGCCAGAAAGGACGCGACTTCCTCGAGCCGCGAATCGAGCTGGCGCAACATCTCCTCGAGCTCCTGCTTCTCGCGCTGCAGATCGGAGCGCTGCTCGCCGAGCAGGCGCGCAATGCGCTCCATGCCGTCCGCCAGCTCATCCGGAGACAGCTCACCCAGCGAGCGTTCACTCAACTCGGCGAGCGCGGAGCGCAGCTCGGGCAGGGCGGACAGGCGCGTCAGCATGGCGACGATGGAAGCCTGGATGCGCGCGTCCCGTTCGGTGTCGGTGTCGATGGCCGAGACCGGCGGCGCTGGCGTGGGCGCCGATGAGGGCGCGGCACCCGCACGTGCGGTGTCGGCCGGTGCCTGCGGTGCAGCCCTCGCAGGCGCGGGCGCCGGGGTCGGTGCCGTGCCGGGCGAAGCGCCTGCGGGTGAGGCCGAGGCCGGGTCTGCGGCCTGCATCTGATCCAGCGCGGCAATGGCGCGCGACAGCGGTTCGAGCGCCGCCTCGATATCGTGCGCTTCGGGCTGGCGGCGGACCAGATCGGACAGCTTGCGCAGCTCACCGTCCAGGCGCGGATCGCGGCCGCGCGCAGCCAGACACAGCCGCCCGACCAGGAGCTTCAGTACGTTCTCGAATTTCTCCCAACGGGCCTCACCCGCCTCCAGGCTGGCGAGCGCGTCGAGATACTTCTTCTTCAGATCGGCGTCGGACTTCACAGTCCGAATATGCTACCGCACCGGCTGTGATGCTGCTGCGCCCACGGCGCGCTTCAGGGCCGCCGGCGCCTGAGTCAGTCGCCGCACCGTGTGCTCATAGCCGGCGGCGATCGCGCGATCAAATGCGTGCCAGTTGAGCATGTCGATTTCGGCGAGCGAAGGCTGCAGCAGCAGGTCGGTCTCGGCGCGGTGCGCAGCGGTCATGGCCGTGCTGTTGACCATGCCGGCGCGCCATAGGATCTGAAAGATGTTGGGTCGGCGCTTGCCGCCTTTCATCCAGCTCATGAGCTTCCACAGCGGCGGCATGTCGATGTCATCCGCGGCGCCCGTGAACGCCCGATCCGCACCGACATCGCACGCCACCACCGGCCCGCGGCCGAGCTCGCGCATGAAATCGACGGGAAGATTGTTCATCGCGCCCCCGTCCACCAGCACCTCGCCGCGGTCCATGACCGGAGGCAGCACGCCGGGGATCGCGACCGAGGCGCGCAGCCAGCGCCACAGCAGACCATTGCGGTGCACCGTCGAGTGTCCGGTCGTGAGGTTGGAGGACACGCAGAAGAATGGCAGCGGCAGATCCTCGATGCTCGCGTCGCCGAATTCGCGCTGCAGCAGGCGGCTCACCTTGCGTCCCGAGACGAGCGAGACCACCGGAAACGTGTAGTCGCGCAGCGGATTGGTATCGACAAACGAGCGCCGCAGCCGCTCGATCATCTCCTCGACGCTCCAGCCGGCGGCGACGGCGGCGGCCATGATGCCGCCCATGCTCGTGCCGCCTGCCAGATCGATGGGAAAGCCGGCTTCGCGCAGCGCCTTGATCGCACCGATATGCGCAAAGCCGCGCGCGCCGCCTCCCGAGAGCACGAGCCCGATGCCCCGCCCCGTGAGCAGTCGTGCCACGCGCGGCACGTCCTCCGGCCCGCGCACGTGATGCAGCGGCATGCCCGGATAGACCGCCAGCCAGCGTGCGGCGGCATCGCGCTGGATCGGCCCGTCGTGCACCAGGATCAACTCGCAGCGCTGCAGCGAAGTGCCGGCCTCGAGCGGAGCGGCGAGCTGGCTCCAGGGCTGCGGCGGCGCATCCGCACGCGCGAGCAGCAGCAGTGAGTCCGCCTGGCGCATGCACAGCTTGCTCCAGCTGCTGGGCGTCGAGTCCCCGACGTACACCACGTACTCATTGGCCGCTTCCACCAGATTGAACCAGTGGCTGGTGTGCTCGGCGCCGCGAACGCTCCAGACGAGCTCGGTGCGTCCGTGCGAAGAGAGCGCGGCCACCAGTGCGGTCGCGAAGCCCGCCGCATCGGTCTCGATGCCGTGCGGCACGATGGTGAACGTGCGAGCGGCGTGCGCCGTGCTGCGCACTCCGGACTGCAGCGATTCCAGGCGATCGACAGTGAGTTGGGCGATGCGCAGCACCGCCTCGGGATGGCGCGCGAATACGGTATCGAAGGCATCACGCGACAGGCGCGCGAGCTCCGTGTCGCGCATTGCGACGACGGTCGCCGAGCGCGGCCGACCCGAGATCAGGCCCATCTCGCCCACCGTACCGCCCGCGAGCACGCGCCCGACCACCCGGCGCGTACCGCCTTCGGAGGTATACACGCCGAGACTGCCGCTCAGGACGACGTACAGGCAATCGGAGGGCTCACCGGCATCGAAGAGCGTGGCGCCGCCCGGCAGCGACAGCCAGTGCACCCGCGCCGCGATCGCGCCCAGCACCGACTCATCGAGCCCCGCGAACAGGGCGAGCGAGGCGAGCACGCGCTGCAGATCGGCGCGCGAGGCAAGCGTGGTTTCGGGAAGATCGTTATCCATCGGCGCTGGCGTTGTGGCGAGTCGCGCGCGATGGATGCGGCTTGCTCAGCGCTCCAGTATCGCGGTGACGCCCATGCCGCCTGCCGTGCAGACCGAGATCAGTCCGCGCTTTGCGCGCGCATCGGCGGCGAGAATCTTGGCGAGCGTGGCGACGATACGCGTTCCGGTTGCCGCGAAGGGATGCCCGATCGCGAGACTTCCCCCCTTGACATTCATTTTCGCCCGATCGATCGAGCCGAGTGGCCCGGGCAGACCCAGCACCTCGGTGCAGTATTGCTTCGATTCCCACGCCTTCAGAGTGCACAGCACCTGACCGGCGAAGGCCTCGTGGATTTCGTAGTAGTCAAAGTCCTGAAGTTTCAGTCCCGCATCCTTGAGCATCTCGGACACGGCGTGAGCCGGAGCCATCAGCAGTCCCTCCTTGCCGCTCGCGAAGTCGACCGCCCATTGTTTGCCGTAAGTGAGATAGGCGAGCACCGCAAGCCTGCGCGTGGCGGCCCAGCTCTCCGAGGCGAGCAGCACCGCGCTCGCGCCGTCGGTGAGCGGCGTGCTGTTGCCGGCGGTGAGGGTGCCCGCGCCGCTGAAATCAAAGGTCGGCTTCAGCTTCGCGAGCTTCTCGAGCGAGCTGTCGGCGCGGACGTTGTTGTCAGTGGCGAGTCCGCGGAATGGCTGCACCAGTTCGCCGTAGAACCCCTCGCGCCAGGCGGCCGCGGCATGCACGTGGCTTTCGTACGCCAGCTGATCCTGCGCCTCGCGCGGGATCTGCCAGTGCTTGACCATGATTTCGGTGCTCTGCCCCATGGACAGTCCGGTGCGCGGCTCGACGACTCCCAGCATCACGGGTTTGAAGTGACGCGGGCGCAGACCGAAGAACGGCCGCACGCGCTGCCAGGCCGAACGGCCGAGATAGCTCGAGAGCAGCAGCCGTTGATACGACTGCGGATACACCACCGGCGGATCGCTGATCGAATCCACGCCGCCCGCGATGCCAGCGTCGATCTGTCCGAGCGCAATCTTGTTGCCGACAAGGATGGCCGCCTCGAGACTCGTGCCGCATGCGCGCTGCACGTCGAGTCCCGGTGTCTGCGGGTCGAGGCCGGACGAGAGCACACATTCGCGCACGAGGTTGTAGTCGCGCGAATGCTTGATGACGGCGCCCGCGATCGCATCGCCGAGCCTGACGCCGGCGAGGCCGAAGCGGGTGACGAGCGCGCGGAAAGTCTCCGTGAGCATGTCCTGATTGCTCGCGCCGGCGTAGGCGCCGTAAGCGCGGGCGAACGGAATACGGGTTCCGCCCAGGATCGCGACCCGTCTCACCGCAGTGCCAACCAACATGTTTGTCTCCCCGGCAGGCGGTTGAGTCTCCCACTGCCAACGGGCAAGATGCCTCAAACCCCAGTGCCAGAACAACTTTTGCATCCCTGCGCTCGCAGGAGGACGGATCAGTCGCTTGCCACGTCCCGGTGTCGACCGCACCTTCGAGAAACGCCTCTCTGCGCTCGTCAATGCCGGGCAGCCGCAGCTGCTGCAGGGCGGACGCAAGGGCGTTGAGAAGGAATCGCTGCGCGTGACGCCCGCCGGGCGGATCGCGCAAAGTCCGCACCCGCGCGCGCTCGGCTCTGCCTTGTGCAGCGAGCACATCACGACCGACTACTCCGAGGCGCTGATCGAGCTCGTCACGCCGCCGTTCACGACGAGCTGGGAGCTGCTGCAGTACCTGCTCGACCTGCACCAGTTCGTCTACCGTCACCTGGGCGATGAGCTCTTGTGGGCGACCAGCATGCCTTGTGCCCTGCAGGGCGATGCGAGCATCCCCATTGCGCAGTACGGCACCTCGAACGTCGCGCGTATGAAGATGGTGTACCGGCACGGCCTGGGCGTGCGCTACGGCCGCATGATGCAGGCCATCTCCGGTGTGCATTTCAACTACTCATTCCCTGCGGGGTTCTGGGAGGTCTACGCCGCGGCGCGCGCCTCGCACGATCACGGCCGCGACTTCGTCTCGGCGGGCTACTTCGACCTGCTGCGCAACTATCGCCGCTTCGGCTGGATCGTGCTGTACCTGTTCGGCGTCTCACCGGTCGTGTGCAAGTCTTTCCTGCAGGGGCGCAATGTGACGCTGCCCGAGCTCTCGCCCGGCACCTTCTACGAGCCGTACGCCACCTCGCTGCGCATGAGCGACATCGGCTACCGCAATCGCAATCAGGCGGGACTGTCGGTATCGGTAAACAGTCTCGAGGAGTACGTGCGCGACCTGTCGCGGGCCATCTTCACGCCGCACCCGCCGTACGAGGCGATCGGCGTGAAAGTGAACGGCGAGTATCAGCAGCTCAACGCCAACATCCTGCAGATTGAGAACGAGTACTACAGCTTCATCCGGCCCAAGCGTCTGGCGCGCTCCGGCGAGCGACCGACGAAGGCACTGCTGCGCGGCGGGGTGGAGTACGTGGAGGTGCGCGCACTCGATGTGAGCGCGTACGACCCCGTCGGAGTGAATCAGCACAAGCTGCGCTTCCTTGAAGCGTTCGTGGCGCTGTGCCTGCTCAAGGAGAGCCCCCCGATCGGGATCTCCGAGCAGGATTCCCTCGATGAGAATCATTTAACAGTTGCGCGGCGCGGACGTGAGCCAGGCCTTGAGCTGTGGCGCGACGGCCGCCGCGTGCGCATGGCTGACTGGGCCGAGGAGCTCATCGATTCCATGGCGGGCATCTGCGAGCTTCTCGATCAGGGCGATCCGTCGAGGCCGTATGCACACGCGCTGGCGTCGCAGGCCGCGAAATTACGGGATGTTTCGCTCACGCCCTCGGCGCGGCTGCTGGCGGAGCTCGAAGCCACCGGTGAAGGATTCTTCGACCTCGCGTTACGTATGTCAGCGATGCACAAGGCCTATTTCCTCGAGCTGTACACGCCCAATCCCGAGCGGCTTGCGGAGTTCACCTCCGAAGCCGAGGCCTCGCTCGAGCAGCAGCGCGCGGTCGAGCAATCGGACCGGATCAACTTCGAGCAGTATCTGGCGCAGTACTTCGCCGCTTAGGCGATTTGTGCGCTAGATCACAGTTCAGAAAATTACATATTTCTGCAGCCTTTACGCCACCACAGTGCAACGCGTTTGGGTCTAGAATTCCCCTCACGCTGCAAGGGTAGGCAGCGCGGAACAATAACAAGGACCGCGAACAACAATGAGCACGAACGTATTGGAGCAGGCGCCGGATTGGCGTTTGCTCGCGGCAGCCAACGACGAAGGAACCGCCAGTTTTTCCGCTCCCGTCGCATCCGGCCTCAGGGCCGTGAGCACTGGCTGGGATCCTTATGAAGTCTGGCGCACGCGCATCAAGCCGCTGAAGACGCACGCCGTCGACTCGGCCGGCCGCGCCGCTCTGACCTAGAAGACTGCGATCTCGCGTCGTCCGCGCGCATCCCGTGCGCCGCGGAACATGGTCGTGGTCGAGAAATCCATGACGATGCGCCCGGCACCATCGACTCCGATCATGCCGCCGTCGCCGCCGAGCGCGCGCAGTTTCTCGTGCAACAGCTCGCGCATCGCGCTTTCGAGCCCGAGACCCCGGTATTCGACGGACATCGCCACGTGATGCGCGGCGACCGTGCGGATGAAGTACTCGCCATGCCCCGTTCCCGACAGCGCGCAGACACCGTTCTTCGCGAAAGTGCCCGCCCCGATCAGCGGCGAATCGCCGACGCGTCCGTGACGCTTGAGCGTCATGCCGCCGGTGGAAGTGGCGGCGGCCAGATTGCCGTCGGCATCGAGCGCGACTGCGCCGACCGTGCCGTGCGGCGGCAGCAGCTCCGAGGTGGTCTCGCCCGCGAGCTGGCGGCGCAGCTGCTGCGCACGCTCGGGCGTGCGGAAGTACTCGTTCGCCACCAGCGTCATGCCCTGGTCGAGGGCGAACTCCTCCGCCCCCTCGCCAACCAGCAGCACGTGGCGCGAGCCCTCCATTACGCGGCGCGCCAGCTGCACGGGGTTGCGCACGTGGCGTACACAGGCGACCGCGCCGGCGCGCTGCTGCCTTCCGTCCATGATCGCCGCATCGAGCTCGGCCCAGCCGTCGCGCGTCAGCACAGCGCCGCGACCGGCGTTGAAGAGCGGATCATCCTCGAGCCGGCGGACGGCGCTCTCCACCGCATCCAGGCTCGAGCTGCCACGCTCCAGCAGCTCGTAGCCGGCATCCAGGGCTGCGCTCAAGCCCTCGCGGAAGGCCCGCTCGAGCTCCGGGTTGATGCGGTCGCGCGGCACGCCGCCCGCGCCGCCGTGGATCGCCAGGGCGAGCATCGGATTTCCTCCGTTTAAGCCACGCATCCTCGCGCGATCCGTGCCCATTGGGAAATTGAGCAGCGGTTCACATCCTGGCGCGCCCGGCCCGTTCCGCGACCTGCCGCGCAGTGTGCCCTCGAGTCGATCCGTACCATTTCCAGGGCGTGAACAGCTTCAGAAATCGACTGCTTCTCGCCGTGATGGTGCTGGTCGCGCTGATCTCAGGCGCGACGACGATCGCGGTGCTCACGCGCACCCGGGACGAGCTCACGGCCGCCGCGGTTTCCGCCATGCAGTCGCGCATCGAGGCGCTGCGCCACGTGTATGCCGTGCGCCTGGATGTGGCCACGACCAATCTCGCCGGGCTTGTGCGCAGTGACAGCTTTGAGAATGCCCTGACTGCACGCAACCTCGAGGCGCTGCGCACTCTGCTCGGCAGCTATGCGGCAACCATCCGCGGACAGTTCGCGTTCGTGCTCGGCCCTGACGGCAAGCCGTTCGCGAGTTCCCCCAGCAGCCTTACCGACGAGGCTGACGAGGACTTCAGTGCCGCGATCCGCGCGCAGCAGGCGCACCCGATTCCCGGCAGCGATCCGCGCGAGTTTGCCGCCGTCATCGGCGGCCAGGCCTATCGACTCGCACTCGTGCCGCTGCCCAACCACGCAAACATCTGGGTGGGCGCAGCATTCCACCTCGATGACAACGCCGCGCTGCGCCTGAAGGATGTGGTCGGCCTCGAGCTGACGTTCATGGCGCGCGATGCGACCGGCCGCGGCCAGGTGAGCACCTCGCTCCCGCGGGAATTGAAGAGCTCCCTCTATGGCCTCAATGTCGCGGAGCTCACCAGCGGTGATCCCGCCACCATCGAGCTGGGAGGCGAGAAATACCTCACCGCCGCGATTCCGCTGGAATCCGTCCGCGGCCGCATCGACGTGATCGCGCAGCAGCCGCTGCGCGAGACATTGACCCGCTTCGCGCATCTGCGCCTGGAGATGCTGAGCATTGCCGGCGCCGCACTGGCCGCCGCCGCGCTGCTGATCGTGCTGCTCTCGCGCCGCGCGCTGCGTCCCATCGATGAGCTGGTGCGCGCCGCGCAGCGCATCGAGCAGGGTCACTACGGCGAGCCGGTCACGGTTCGCGGCGGGCGCGAGTTCGAGCATCTCGCCGCCGTGTTCGACGGCATGCAGAAGCGCATCGCCGAGCGCGAGTCGCGCATCGTGCATCAGGCCAAACACGACCAGCTGACGGGGCTGCCGAACCGCTTCGCGGCGCGCATGCGGCTTGCGAGCCTGCTGCAGTCGGGCGAGCCGGTGGGTGTGGTATTGCTCGATCTGCGGGATTTCAAACACCTGAACGCCTCCTTCGGTCACGAGCTCGGCGATCAGGTGCTGCGCGAGCTCGCGCGCCGGCTGCTCGGCGCCATGCGGGCCGGAGATTTCGCGGCGCGCCTCGGCGCCGATCAGTTCCTGCTGCTCCTGCGCGGCAGCACCATCGAGCAGGCCGAGTCGACTGCGCTGCAGATCGTGCGCGGGAGCCGTCAGGGCTTCCTCTTGGGTGCCATCGAAGTGAATCTCAATGTGTTCGCGGGACTCGCTGCGGCGCCGGAGCACGGCACGGATGCCGACGAGCTGCTGCAGCGGGTCGACATTGCGCTGCAGGAGACCAAGGCGAGCGGCGCGCGTGTGTGCCGCTACGAGCGCGGTCACGATGAGCGCTATCGCCGCCGTCTGCGCCTGCTCTCGGACCTGCATGCCGCGATCGTCGGCGATCAGCTTTCGCTCGTCTTCCAGCCCAAGGTTCTGATGGCAGACCGCCGCGTGCGCAGCCTCGAGGCGCTGGTGCGCTGGACTCACCCGCAGCTCGGTGCGATCTCGCCGAGCGAGTTCGTACCGCTCGCAGAGCAGACCGGCGCGATCGGCGAGCTCACCCGCTGGGTGCTGCGCTCGGCGATCGAGCAGCTGGCAAGCTGGCGCGTCGCAGGCCTGGAGTCGGAGGTTGCGGTCAACCTCTCGGCCAGCGATCTGGCCAATCCCGAGCTGCCGGATGAGATTTTAGGGATGCTCGCGCGGGCCGACGTGCTGCCGCATCAGTTGCAGCTCGAGATCACCGAGAGCGCGATCATGCGCGAGCTGGACAAGTCCATCCGCGCGATGCGGCGCCTGCGCGACGCTGGCGTGCGCTTCGCAATCGATGACTTCGGCACCGGCCACTCCTCGCTCGCGCAGCTGAAGGCGCTGCCGGTGGATGAAATCAAGATCGACCGCTCCTTCGTGCGCGACCTGGTCCAGGGCACGCGCGACGATGCCATTGTGCGCTCCGCTGTCGAGCTCGCGCACAGCCTCGGGCTCAAGGTCGTAGCCGAAGGCATCGAGACGCCCGCCGCGTGGACCGCGCTGCTGCACCTGGGGTGCGATTACGCGCAGGGCTACTTCATCAGCCGCCCGCTGCCTCCGGAGCAGGTCTCCGACTGGATCCGCGAGCTCAATGCGCGCCTGGCAGGCGCCGAGTCCGGCACTGCGCAGGTCCGCGTACTCACCGAGTTCCGTAGTACGCGTCGCTGAAGGGCCGCGCACCAACGCGGGGCGGCCGCCCTGCGCAGGTGCGCCGAAATAGTGCAGGCGCGTGCTGTGTCCTTGCCTTGTCGCTTGAAAAACCGTGGTTTTATCGTGTTTTCCGGCATGGCATGAAAGCTGCAAAAGTGCTCCAGCCTGCGTAACATGACCCACTGCACTTCGACGGGGAATACACACAATGAAACTGGTCACCGCGATCATTAAACCCTTCAAGCTCGACGACGTGCGCGCTGCACTGTCCGATATCGGGGTCTCGGGTATGACAGTGACGGAAGTCAAAGGCTTCGGCCGTCAGCGCGGCCACACCGAGCTGTATCGCGGCGCCGAGTACGTCGTCGACTTCGTGCCCAAGACCCGAATCGAAGTGGCCGTGCGTAACGACCTGCTCGATCAAGTTGTGGAAGCGATCCTCAAGTCAGCGAAGACCGGCAAAGTCGGCGACGGCAAGATCTTCATCACCGATATCCAGCGCGTCATCCGGATCCGCACGGGCGAGACGGACGACTCCGCGCTGTAGGCCTGTTGAGCATTCCGCTACAGTTCGGGCATGGAGACGCCCGAACTGCTGCGTGCCGCTGCAGACAAGATCCACCTCGGCCGCAGCCGCCGTCACCTGTTCCTGTGCACTGGCGGCAAGTGCGCGTCTGAAGCGCAACAGCTCGAGGCCTGGGAGTTCCTGAAGCGCCGGCTGCGCGAACTCGGGATCGTCGATACGGACGGTGGCGTGCTGCGCACGAAGGCCGACTGCCTGCGCATTTGCGTGGATGGCCCGATTGCGGTCGTCTATCCGGAAGGGATCTGGTACCGGCACTGCACGCCCGCGAATCTTGAACGGATCATGCAGGAGCACCTGCTGGGAGGCCGGCCGGTCGCCGATCTCGCATTCGCAGTGGCGCCCTTGAGCGGCGCTGGCGAGGGCTAAGACTGACCCGCGACGGCCTTGTCGGCAGCTTCGGCTGAGGCGACTTCCGCGGGCGCTGCGGCCGCGGCGGGAGCCACTGCCGGCTGCGCGCTCAAGATGCTCTCGAGCGGCACCGGCTGACCGAACAGGAAGCCCTGCGCGCGCTCGATGCCGAGCTCCGCCAGGCGGGCACGCACCGGTTCCGTCTCCACGCATTCCGCAACCGTCTGGATACCCATGCTCTGGCCGAGCTGGGCGATGCCGCGCACCAGCGACTCAGAGCGCAGATTCGACAGCAGGTCACGCGTGAAGGAGCCGTCGAGCTTCAACATGCTCACGTCGAAGGCCTTGAGATAAGCGAACGAGCTCACGCCCGTGCCGAAATCATCGAGCGCGAATTCCACGCCACGCGCGCGCAGCCGCCGGATCATGTCCTGCGTCTGTGCGACATTGGCCACCGCCGCGGTCTCGGTGATCTCGAACTGCAGCCACTCTCCCGGGATCGAGTTCTCACCGATGCTCGTGGCGAGCCACTCGAGGAACGAAGGATCGCCGATCGTCGGGCCCGACAGATTGAGCGAGAAGCGCACACGTCGGTTCGCGATTTCATCGCGCGCCGAGCGCAGCCGGTTGAACACGCGGATCAGCATCGTGCGGTCGAGGTCGATCAGCATCTGATAGCGCGTCGCGGCAGACATGAAGTGCGCGGGCGATATGAAAGTGCCGGTCTCGCTCACCATGCGCACCAGCAGCTCGAAGTATTCGGTGCTGGTGTCGCCCGTCAAGCTCACCAGCGGCTGGGCGACGATGCCGATGCGCTCGGTCTCGAGCGCGCGGCGCAGCCGGCTCGCAACGAGCACGTCGTCATTGCGGCGGACAATGCTCTGATCGGCATCCTGGTAGATCTCGACGCGCCCACGACCGCGGTCCTTGGCCGCACGACAGGCCGCCTCGGCGGCCGCGAGAGCCTGCGTGAGCTCGCCATCACCGGCCGGCACGAAGGCCACGCCGAAGGAGATGGACAGCCGCGTGCGCAGGCCGCTGATGTTCGCGCAGCGCTCGCTGACGATGCGGCAGAGTTGCTCGGCGAGCCGCCGGCCCTGGCTCAGGGATGTCCCGGGCAGGTAGACGGCGAAGCGGTCACCAGAGATATGGCACACCCCCGCTCCCTGCGGCAACGACTCATCCTGCAGCGCCTCGCCGACGGCGGCGATCGCCTGATCGCCGGCACCGAGGCCCGCCAGCTTGTTGAGGACGTGCAGCTGGTCGAGGTCGCCGTAGAGCACGCAGCCGGCCGTGGCACCGGCGGCATTCTCGAGCGTGCGGGCCCGTTCCTGAAAGGCGCTCCAGCTCAGCAGGCCGGCGGATTCGGCCGTGGGAGCATTCATGAGCGCGCTCATCTCGGCCGCGAACGAGCCGAGCTGTGCCGAATCCGTCGGACCGAATTTGGGCTGATCGACCATGCGCACGGCGGCGAGCAAGCCGATGATCGCGCCGCTGCGGTCGCGCAGCGCCGAGGCCACGAGCTTGCCGCACACCGGACCATCGCTCTGGCCGCGCAGGCGGTTCGTGCCGATGGAGCCGCCGCCGGCATGAACCTGCTGCAGCATGCCTTCGGCGCCGTGGCGCCACAGATCCTCGATCAGCCTGGCGCCCGGCTTATCGCGCGCGATGCTCAGGCTGTAACGCCCGCCCTGCGCATGCACGGCAACGAACACGGCATCGAGGGCATCCCGCACGCGCGCGAGCGCCGCCTCGACAGCGGCTGTCGGTGCAGGGGGCTGCGCCGGAACGACGGTGCCGGAGGGTGGCTGAGACGCTGAGCGCGCCATGGTGGAGGATGCTTTAAGGTATCTCGAGGGCCCCACTGTACGGCCCGTCGCGAGCCCGGCCCGGAACCGGTTCGCAGCCTCGTCCTCGGGGCCTATGATTAAGGTGCAGCCACAGTCGTTTTGAGACCTGCTTCACACCCATGCCCAAGGTCATTCGAATCCATCAGTACGGCGGTCCGGAGGCGCTCCGGGTCGAGGAGCTGGATCCGGCAGCACCGGGGCCGCTCGAAGTGCAGGTGCGGCACACGGCGATCGGGGTCAACTACATCGATGTGTACGATCGCACGGGGCTCTACGGCATGGAGCTGCCGGGCGTGCTCGGGCGCGAGGCGGCGGGCGTCGTCATCGCCTGCGGCCGGCGCGTGCGCGGCTTGAAAGTCGGCACGCGCGTCGCGTACGTGCACTCCACCCCGGGCGCGTACAGCGAGATCCGCAATGTGCCCGCGGAGCGCGTGGTCAAAGTGCCCGGCGGTGTCTCCGATCAGCAGGCGGCCGCGCTGATGTTGAAAGGACTCACCGCGCAGTACCTGCTGCGCCGGACGTATCGCGTGCAGAAGGGCGATCCGATCCTGGTGCACGCCGCTGCCGGCGGCGTCGGCCTGATCCTGTGTCAGTGGGCGCGCTCGCTCGGTGCGCACGTGATCGGTGTAGTGGGGAGCGAGGCCAAGGCGGAGCTCGCCCGCAAGCATGGCTGCCGCCACGTGATCATCTCGGGGCGCGATGAGCTGGTCGCCGAGGTGCGCCGCCTGACGCGCGGCGCGGGCGTGGCGGTCGTCTACGACTCGGTGGGGCGCGACACGTTCATGGAATCGCTCGATTGCCTGCGCCCGCTCGGGATGATGGTGAGCTACGGCAACGCATCCGGTCCGCCGCCCTCGTTCAATCCTCTCGAGCTCACCAGGCGCGGCTCGCTGTTTCTCACGCGGCCGTCGCTGTTTGCCTATATCCCCACACGCGCCCTGCTGGAGTCCGCTGCGCGCGAGCTGTTCGCGGCGATCCGGCAACACAAGATCCGCATCCGGATCGGCCAGACCTATCCGCTCATCGAGGCCGCGCAGGCGCACCGCGATCTCGAGGCGCGGCGCACGACCGGCTCGACGGTGCTGCTGCCTTAAGTTCGCCCGAGCGCGCCGAGCGGCAGGCGCGCCCTGAACACGGCGATCGCGGGATCTGCGGCCGACACGCCAACCACGCGCTCGATTGAGAGCACGCCACCGTGCAGCGTCGCGAGCTGGTGGGCGACGGCGAGACCCACACCGTGAGCCTCCTCCGGCGAAGGAGCGGCACCGCCTCGCACCTGGATCTCGAAGCGCGAGGAATCCGCGCTGGCCGTGATTTCAACGGAGCTGCCCACCACCGCGGTGCGCACCGCGTGCGCGAGCAGCGCAGCGATCAGGCGCTGCAGACGCACGCCGTCGGCCTGAGCACTGGTCGGAGCATGCGCCAGCGCCGCCTCCAGATGCACGCCGCGCGCCTGGGCGACGGGCTGCAGCGCCTCGACCGCGGTCATGACGATGGCGCGCGGATCGATCGGCGCGGGCCGCAGCACCACCTCGCCGCGCAGGACGTGCAGCGTATCGACGATCTCATCGAGCAGGTGCTGCTGCACGCGCGCATTGCGTTCGATGGTCTCGAGGCCACGTTCGCGCGTATGCGGATCGCCGGGGCTCGCCTTGAGCAGCGCGACCCATCCCAGGATCGCGTGCAGGGGTGAGCGCAGATCGTGCGTCAGCTTGTCGAGCAGCTCGTTCTGCTGCTCGATGCGCGTGTTGAGCGCGACTCGCTCGGGCTCATCGATCACGTGACCGCCTGCAGCGTGCGTACGCTGCGAGCGATACCGAGCGCGCCGCTGCGCACCACCTCGGTGAGCTCGGCGCGCGAGCCGAGCTCGCTCACGAACGCATTGATCTCGGCTTCGCTCGCGGTGAGCTCGACGATGAAGCAGTCGAACGCCGGATCGAGCACGCGACCGCCGGTGCGCACCACGTAGCCGCGGATGCCGTCGGTATGCTCGGGACGCACTTTGAGCTTCAGCAGCACGAGTTCCCGCTCGAGGTGCTCTCCGAGTGTCATGTCCTCGACGCTCACCACATCGATCAGCTTGTTCAGATGATTGACGATCTGCTGAATGACGGCGTCCGAGCCCTTGGTGACCAGCGTGATGCGCGATACGGTCGGATCGTCCGTCGGGGCGACGCTCAAGGATTCGATGTTGTAGCCGCGTGTGGAGAACAGACCCGCGACGCGCGACAGCGCGCCGGCCTCATTCTCCAGCAGAATGGCGATGATGTGACGCATGGCGACGGCGGACTCCTGACGCAACCCGTGGAGGATACCGTAAGCCGGCGTGGCTGTAGCCGCGGGGGTTTGGCACCTGTTAGGCTCCCAGGTCCCCATGAACGACACCGTCATAATGGCCCGTCCGAGCGGGCACCCCCTTGCCGGACAACAGATGACCGGCGCGCAGATGATCGTCCAGGTGCTGGCGGATGAGGGCGTCAATGCCATCTTCGGCTACAGCGGCGGCGCGATCCTGCCGACCTACGATGCCGTGTTCCTCTTCAATGAGCGGCAGAGCGCCAACAACGGCACGCCGATCCCGCTCATCGTGCCCGCCAACGAGCAGGGCGCCGGTTTCATGGCCGCAGGCTATGCGCGCGCGAGCGGCAGGGTGGGCGTGTGCCTGGTGACCTCCGGCCCTGGCGCGACCAACACGGTCACGCCGGTGCGCGACTGCATGGCCGACTCGATCCCGATCGTAGTCATCTGCGGGCAGGTGGCGCGCGCGGCGATCGGCACGGATGCGTTCCAGGAAGCGCCGGTGGCCTCGCTCATGGGCGCGGTCGCCAAGCACATCTTCCTGGTCACGGACCCGAGCAAGCTCGAAGCCACCGTGCGCACGGCATTCGAGATCGCGCGTACCGGTCGTCCTGGACCCGTCGTGATCGATGTGCCGAAGGATGTGCAGAACTGGACCGGCGCGTACGTGGGCAGCGGCACTTTGCCGGTCCCCGGCTATCGCAGCCGGCTGCTCGAGCTGGTGAACGAGTCGGTCGATGAGACCCAGGCCGCGCGCTTCCTCGACATGCTGCGCGAGGCACGCCGGCCGCTGATCTATGCCGGCGGCGGCGTCGTCAATGCCGATGCTGCCGATGCACTGATGGAGTTTGCGACCGCGTTCGGCATTCCGATCGTGACGACGCTCATGGGCATCGGCTCGATCGACACCACGCACGCGCTGTCGCTGCGCATGCTCGGCATGCACGGGGCGGCGTTCGCGAACTACGCCATGGACGACTGCGACTTCCTCATCGCCGTGGGCGCGCGCTTCGATGATCGCGTCGCCACCGTGCCGGCGCGCTTCGCCCCCAATGCGAGGCGCATCGCGCACCTGGATATCGACTGTGCCGAGATCAACAAGGTCAAGCGCGTGCACTGGAGTCACGTCGGCATGCTGGGCGATGCGCTGCGCCAGCTCACCGCCTTTGGCCGGCGCGAGAAGTTCGCGCCGGACTACGCCGACTGGCACGCGCACCTCGATGCGCTCAAGCGCGCGCACGCCATGAACTACGACCGCGCGAGCCAGCTGATCCAGCCTCACTATGTGATCGAGGAGCTCAATCGCTTGACGGGTGGCGAGGCCATCGTCGCGACCGGCGTCGGTCAGCACCAGATGTGGGCTGCGCAGTACTTCGACTTTCGCCGGCCGCGATCCTGGCTGACCTCGGGCAGCATGGGCACGATGGGCTTCGGGCTGCCGGCCGCGATCGGCGCCCAGATCGCCAATCCGCGCCGCCTGGTCATCGACGTCGACGGCGATGCCAGCATCCGCATGAACATCGGCGAGCTCGAGACCGTCACGACGTACGACCTGCCGGTGAAGATCGTCGTGCTCAACAACTTCGGCGACGGCATGGTCAAGCAGTGGCAGAAGCTGTTCTTCAAAGGGCGGCTGTCGGCGAGCGACAAGTCGCTGCACAAGAAGGATTTCGTGAAGACCGCGCAGGCAGACGGCTTCAAATACGCCGTGCGATTGTCGCGCAAGGAGGATGTGCCGCGCGTGATCGCAGAGTTCATCGGCTTCTCCGGGCCGGCGTTCCTCGAAGTGCTCATCGACCCCGATGCGGGCGTCTATCCGATGGTGAGCCCGGGGCAGTCGTATGACGAGATGATCACCGGGGAGTTCATCCCTTCGCGCAACAAAGTGAGTATCAAGACGCCCGGTCCGTCCGAGATGTTCTGATGAAGTACCTGCACACGATGGTCCGGGTCGCGGACCTCAAAGCCTCGCTCGCCTTCTACTGCGATGCGCTGGGACTGACGGAGATCTCGCGCAAGGAAGTCCCGCAGGGCCGCTTCACGCTGGTGTTCCTCGCGGCCCCGGGCGATGAGGCCGCGCAGATCGAGCTCACCTACAACTGGGATCCCGAGAACTACCAGGGCGGCCGCAACTTCGGCCACGTGGCCTACGCGGTCGATGACATCTACGCGACCTGTGCGCGCCTCGCCGAGCACGGTGTCACCATCAACCGCCCGCCGCGCGACGGACGCATGGCTTTCGTGCGCTCGCCCGATCGCATTTCGGTGGAGCTGCTGCAAAAGGGCGCGGCACTCGCGCCGGCCGAACCCTGGAAGTCGATGCCAAACGTCGGCGAGTGGTGAGCCGATGCCCACCGTCCTGATCACCGGGGCGAGCCGGGGGCTGGGACTGGAGTTCGCGCGCCAGTACGCCGCCGCATCCTGGGACGTGATCGCCTGTGCGCGCGATCCTGCGAAGGCGACCGAGCTGCGCTCCTTCGAATCGGAGAGCGGCGGACGCGTGGTCGTGCACCCGCTCGACGTCACCGACTTTGCCGCCGTCGATTCGCTCGCGCAGGAGCTTTCGGCCCGCTCCATCGACGTTCTCATCAACGACGCGGGCTCGATGGGCGGCCGCGGCTCGGGCTTCGGCGCCAGCGACTTCGGCGACTGGGAGCAGGTGTTCCGCGTCAACAGCTTCGCGCCGATGAAGATGGCCGAGGCCTTCGCGCCGCACATTGCCCGCAGCACCGAGAAGAAACTGGTCTCGATCAGCTCTGTGATGGCATCGATGGCGCAGAACACGATGGGCGGCTTCTACGCCTACCGCGCGAGCAAAGCGGCGCTGAATGCGATCACGGTGTCGTTGGCGCTGGACCTCGGCCGCCGCCACGGCATCATCGCGGCCGTGTTACATCCCGGCTGGGTTCGTACCGACATGGGCGGAGCGCGCGCTGAGCTCGAACCTGGGGCGAGCGTCTCCGGAATGAGAGCCGTGATCGCGGGATTGACGAAGGACAAGGCCGGGCGATTCTGGTCTCACACCGGCGCCGAGCTTCCCTGGTAGGCGCGGCCGACCGGACGGCCGCCGCTCGCGGCTACAGCCGCGTGAGCTGCCACAGGCCGGGTGATTTCTCGCAGGCGGTGCCATGACGCTTGGACTTGCCCGTTGCGCCGACCGCCACCACCTTGAACCGGCGGCACAGCCCCGCGATATCCGTGCGCGCATCCTCCGGGGTCACCTGGTAGTGCACGCCCGAGGCTAGGTTGTCCCAGGCGACATGCTTGCCCGCCTTGCCGATCTCCAGCGTGTGGCCGATGCAGGCACGATCTCCGGCATCGAGCTCGGTGCCCACTTTGCGGCCGACCAGCTGATCCATGGAGGCGCCGATGACGGTCGCTGCCGCCCGATTCTCGCGCCGCTCCGCCCGCGCTCCCAGCACTGATCCGCCGGCGCCGTCGAACACCGCGCCGATGGCAGCGCGGTCACAATGGCCGCTCAGGATCTGGTAGTCCTTGTCCCAGTGCGCGCCCGAATAGCCAAGGTACGGGCGCGAATCCGCAGCCAGGGCGGCGCCGCTGCAGACGGCGAGGGCGGCCGAGGCGATGAGGCAGATGCGCGTGTACATCCAGGCGATCCTCCTGTCCTTGGGACTGCCATCAGTGTCGCTCGTTCCATCGCCGGACGCTCAGGTCCGATTACGCGGCTGCGACGGACTTCACGCCCGGCTAGAATGTCGGCTCAACCAACTCGAACAACGTCGCGGAGAAACACATGAGCAGTGCCGACGTTCAGGGAAAATTCCTGTGGCATGAGCTTGCCACGACCAATCCGGGCGCAGCGGGCGCCTTCTACAACCGTCTGCTCGGCTGGCGCCCTCAGGCGTGGGACAAGGATCCGTCCTACACACTGTGGATGACGGGCAAAGGACCGGCGGGAGGTGCGATGCAGGTTCCCGCGGAGGCGCAGTCCTCCGGCAAGGGCTCGATGTGGATCGCCTACATCGGCACTCCGCAGATCGATCAGACGGTGCAGGCCGCGCAGCGACTCGGCGGCAAAGTGCTCAAGCCGGTCACCGAGATCACCTCGAACGGCAGCCGCTATGCCGTGCTCGCCGATCCGCAAGGTGGGGTGTTCGGAGTCTATGGTCCGGGCTCCGCCGATGCCGGCGGCAACATGGTCGAGGAGTTCGTGTGGCACGAGCTCGCGACAGCCGACGCGCCGTCGGCGCTGCGCTTCTATCACGAGCTCTTCGGGTGGGAGCAGCTCGGCGCGCACGACATGGGGGCGATAGGGCAGTACCTGATTTTCGGCATGGCCGGCAAGCAGATGGGCGGGATGTTCAACCGCCCGGCCAGCATGGCCGCCTCATTCCCGCACTGGCTGATCTATGCCAGCACGCCGAATACCGCCAAGGCGGCTGAAACCGCCAAGGCGGCGGGCGGCACCGTCGTGAACGGGCCCATGCAGGTGCCCGGCGGCGGCTGGATCGCGCAGATCATCGATCCCCAGGGTGCCGGCATCGCCGTGCACGAGGCGCCGCGCACCATGACGGCTCCGCCACCCGCGGCAGCGAAACCGGCTCCCAAGCCCGCCGCGCCAAAACCGGCGCCGAAGGCCGCGACGTCCCCGGCGCCTGCGGCTGCACCAAAGCCGGCGCCGGCCCCCGCGCCTGCCGCAGCAAAGCCTGCCGCGGCAAAGCCTGCCGCAGCCGCACCTGCAAAGAAGCGGCCGGCAGCGAAAAAGGCCGCGAAAAAGGCCGCGAAGAAGTCTGCGAAGAAGTCAGCGAAGAAGTCAGCGAAGAGGGTCGCGAGGAAGAGCGCGAGGAAGCGTCCGGCGAAGCGCGCGTCGAAGAAGCGCAAGGTCGCGGCCAAACGGGGCAAAGGCCGCTCGGCACGGCGCGTGGCGCGCAAGAAGCGCTGAGGGCTGTCGGGACCGGGCGCTACTGGTTTGCGGCTTCGGCCGCGTCCCGGCGCTGCGCCTCGGCCTGTTGCGCGGCCTCGACTTGCTGGCGCACGCGTTCTTCGGTTTCCTTGGCGTCGTGCGCCTGCTGCAGCTCTGAGGCGCCGGCGACGGGTGCGGCCGCTGTCGTCGCACCGAGTCCGCAGCCACTGAGCGCCAGCGCCAGCGCAATCGGGAGGAGAAATCGGATCACGGGTGTCTCCTCGGGCATACTCGCAGTGACGGCTACTTTGGCATACCGGTGCTCGGAGGGAGTCGATGGCTAAGGGATCCGTGACGAATCGCACGGCGGAGATCCAGCCTCGCGTCCGGCGCGGATACTTCGAGTGCCGCTATGGCCAGTTGCACGTCCATAACGCGATTCCCCCGGGGGGCGGCTTCGATGAAGCGACCTCGGTCATCTGCCTGCATCAGTTCCCGCAGTCGGGCCGGGTGTTTCTGCCGCTTCTGGCCCGGCTCGGCCGTGACCGCTCGGTCTACGCTCCCGACCTGCCGGGATACGGTGCGTCCGATGCTCCTGCGACGCGCCCTGCGCTTGCCGACTACGCGGCCGCAATCGCGGATTTCTGTGATTCGATGCGATTCCGGCAGATTGACGTCATCGGCTTTCACGACGGCTCGCTCGTGGCCGTGGAGCTGGCGCTGATGCGCCCCACGGCAGTGCGACGTGTCGTGTGCATCGGTGTGCCAGTCGCGGGCGAGGCCGAGCGCGAGCAGTTTCGGCGCAGTCCCTGGCCGGCCGCGCCGGCCGCGGATGGCGGCTTCCTGCAAACGGAGTGGCGGCGACTGATGTCGGCCGAGGGTCCAGGCCGCTCACTCGAGGTCGCGGCGGGAAACCTTGCCGATGCGCTGCACGCGGGGCCGCAGGCCTCGTGGGGAGTCTCTGCTGCACTGCAATATCCGCTGCGGGAGCGGCTCTCGCAGCTCACCCACAGCACCCTGTTCGTCCGTCCACGGGATGCGCTGTGGGAGTCGACGATCAAGGCCCGGGAGCTGATGCCGAAGGCGCGTGTGACGGATCTGCCCGAAGTGGGTGCTGATGCGGTGCAAACCGCACCCGATGCGGTCGTGCGGTCCCTGCAGGAGTTCCTGCGGAGCTGAGCGCGACCTTTTTCACAGAATCCCGCTGGGCGCTGCGCTCCCGCCGGCCTGCGCGCTAAACTGCCTTTCCAAAATAACAGGAGCGCGCGCATGAGCGTGCGGCGACGAAGCGTCCCCCCCAGCCCGCCGACTGCCACCGACCTCGAGGCCACGGCCGAACTGCCCGTGCTCGAGGTGGCCGCATCCGATCAGGCGGCGACGGTGGATCGCCTCGCCAACACGGATACGTGGACCGCGCTCGCCCCGGTCCTCACACCCGAAGTACCGGATGACCGGGAGGCGCTGAAGCAGCGCAACCGTCTCGAGAGCGACCTCAAGTCACTCTCGGCCAGTCTGCAGGAATTCGAAGAGCGGCTCGCCCTCAAGGGCGAGCATCTCACCGCGCTCGAGAAAGAACTCGAGCAGGAGCGGCTCGAGCGTGCGGCCGCCGAGACGCGCGTGCAGGCCACTCAGGCCGAGCTCGGCGAGGCACGCGCGGAGCTGCAACGCGCCCGCAGCGAAATCGCCGAACTGCAGTTGAGCGTCAAGAGCCGCGACGATGCGGTTCGCTCGGTCGAGGAACAGGGCCGGGCCGTCAGCGCCGATCTCGAGCAGCGCCAGCGCGCTCTCACCGAGCTTCAGGGCCGCCTCACCGAAGCGCAGCAGCGCGCGGCGGCGCAACTCGAGTCCCTGCAGCGGCTCGAAGGCCGGCGCAGTGTGTTCGATGCAACGTTGCGGGAGCTGGATGCGCAGGTCGCGAGCGGCACCGAGCGGATCACCGCGCTCGAGAGCGAAGCGAGCGCCGGCGCGCAGCTCGCCGGGCAGTTGCAGTCGCAGCTCGCTGCGAGCGTCGAGCGGGTGCGCGTGCTCGAGACCGAAGCGCTGTCCCGCACGCAGTCGCACGATGGAGCGGTGCTCGCGGCGGCGGAGCGCGCGCGCGTACTCGAAGAGGAACGCGGCGCGCAGCAACGGCGCGGCGATGAATTGCAGACACAGCTTGCGAGCGAGCGCGCCGCCAGCGCCGCCGCCCGCGAGACGCACGCGCAGGAGCTGGCCGACCGGCAGCGCGAGCACGAAGCCGCGGTACGCGAGCTGCACGGGGAGCTGCGGCTGCGCGCAGAGCGCGCCACGGCTGCGGACGAGAGCGTGCGCCATTCCGCCGAGACCATCGCCCGGCTCGAAGCGCAGCTGCGCGAAGCGCAGACCCGTCATGAGGATGCGGTACGGCTGCAGGAGGAGCTGCGCGGATTCGTCGAGGCCGCGCGCCAGGAGCTCGCGGACCGGGATGCGCTCATCCGCCGCCTCGAGACCGAAGCCGCCCACAGCAGCGCGCTGCTCGAGAACATTCAGCACAGCATGCGCAGGCTCGAGCCGCAGAAGAACGAAACGAGCGAGATCATGCCCGAAGGTCCGATGCGGCTGCTGATCCGCATCGAGGGCGAAGGCGAAGTCGTGCACGTCCTCGGCCGCAAGACGAGCATCGGGCGCACGCCTGAGAACGACGTGCAGATCGACACCAAATTCATCAGCCGGCACCACGCCGTGATCCTCGCCGGGCCCGTGCACACGATCATCGAGGACTTGAACAGCACCAACGGCGTGCTGGTGAACGGCCGCAAGGTCACCCGCCAGACGCTCAAGGATGGCGACAACGTGATCGTCGGCAAGACGCAGTTCCGCTTCGCCGTGCGGCCGGCGGCCGAGCGCCGCGCGGGCTAGCGGTGCACTACCTCGTCACCTACGAGCTGGCACCGGATTATCTGGCCCGCCGTCCCGCCTTCCGCAGCGAGCACCTGAAGCTCGCCTGGCAGGCACACGAGCGTGGCGAGCTGATCCTGGGCGGGGCGCTCGCCGACCCGGCCGATCAGGCCGTAATTCTCTTCCGCGGCGAATCGCCGGCCGTCGCGGAGCGCTTCATCGCCGCCGATCCCTATGTGAGCCACGGCATCGTCGTGCGCTGGCACATCCGGCCCTGGACCACGGTCGTCGGCGATCTCGCCACGACGCCTGTCCGCGGCTGAGTCGACCGCCCAGGAAACCCGTCCGTGGCGAGTCCCTACATCGAACGCATTC
>Ga0335081_10000632_pt1 | contig 58477 bp, 50 predicted proteins | sample Lox_Sample_35_FD_206713 | JGI IMG/M metagenome (GOLD analysis project Ga0335081, IMG submission 206713) | Soil microbial communities from Loxahatchee National Wildlife Refuge, Florida, United States - Lox_Sample_3.5 | ecosystem: Environmental > Terrestrial > Soil > Wetlands | place: USA...
CAACGAAGACTACCCGCACTCGGCCATCGGCTATCAGACACCACAGCAATTCGAAACGTCGTTTCAACCACAACCATCAACCCCAAAGACTCTGCAAATCGCCGCTTGATTCACGGGGGGCACTACACTGACACTTTTTCACGTAATACTTCAGATGTTTCATCTTGAGAGAATACTTGAGACTTTCGACGGAACCCGTCTTAGGACGATGCCCCTTGAGCTGTACTCCAAAATTCACGCCAGTAAGTTCTCCTTCTTCGGATATCTCAACTAGGTAGTCTAGGTGGAAGTCGGGGTTGTGTGGTCTGATCACCCACTTAGACGGCAACGAATCTCGCAGAATTGTTACGGCCTCTTGCTCAATGGCAAACTCGTCGCCGATTGTTGGATTGGCTTGTCGTGGGGACTCTTCTGATGAAGGCTGTTTCACAATAGTCGTACCATATTTTGGGTACAATCCCGACCAGATCGTCAACACTTATCTTATCTGCCGATGAAATCCGATGCGTCGTGGTCTGCCGACCTTTACCCGCAATCTGATTCCTGTAATTGTCAATTGTGACTATGGTATCTGCCGGTGCGATCGTGGTGCAACGCGATGCGGCCCGTGATGCCCGTCGGCAATCATACACCGGGGTGAATGCCTCTTGCCAATCGTGCTGGCACGTGTGATAACCGGTGACATTGAGCACCGCATTACAGAATTCGCCGTATTACCCGTTCAACCTCGACGGGCCACTGTGTCCGTTGCTCAACAACGCGGAGTTGCTGGCGGAGTTTTATGCCGCGGACACACTCCGGCATGGCATCAAGAAGTTTTGTAAGAAGACCGCCTGGACCGGAAAACCGGTGGTGCCGATTGCCATGAGTCCGGAGAAGTTGCAGGAATTGATGCTCAATCTGTTCAATTCCCCGGCTGCGCGCGGGATCCTACATCGGGAAAGCGAAGCCGACCGCGCGACCTATCTGGATAATGCCATCTGGCAGTGGCTGACCGTCACCAACCCGAAGTTGGCGGAGCGGGTGGAGGAATGTTGTGACGACATCAAAGACAGAATCTTTGTCAAAGCCGAGGCGTTGCAGAAACTGCTGGCGGTCATCCAGGCGGAGAAACCCGACGCCAATGTCATCACTTCACTCGCTTACGTGGTGCTCGCTTTCGCAATGCTGCAACCCGATGACCGGTATCGTTTGGGTGAGATATTCCTCTCGGTGTTTCCGGATTATACCGAGCGCTTCTGCGGATCGTAGAGAGTCTTCCTGCCACCATTAGCGGCGATACGGTTCCGGTACCTGACAAACCTGTCGGATTTACAGCAGCAGTGGCGATATACTGGTGAAGATGCCAACGAATTGGGAACTGCTGCGCCGATACTCTCAGCAAAAATCGCAAGAGGCGTTCACCGCATTGGTGAACCGTCACTTGAGTCTGGTCTATTCGGCAGCGCTGCGGCTCGTGCAGTCCCCATCCTTGGCGGAAGACGTGGCGCAGTCGGTTTTCATCGACCTGGCGCGGAATGCCAACAAGTTCCGGTCCGACACGATTCTGTCCGCCTGGCTTTACCGGGTGGCGTACCGGACGGCGGTGGATGTGGTGCGAAAAGAACCGCGTCGCCAAAATCGCGAACAGCAAGCCGTGGAGATGGCCGCCACGAATTCCTCCGACTTGTCACGCCGAAATCCGATGGAGGCGGACTGGACACACATTGAACCTCTGCTGGATGAGGGAATGCAAATGCTCGGCGACGCCGACCGCGCGGCGGTCCTGCTTCGTTATTTCGAAAACAAGAGTCTACGGGAAGTTGGGCAAACACTCGGCACGAGCGAAGATGCCGCGCAGAAACGCGTCAGCCGCGCCGTCGAACGTCTCCGAGACTTCTTTGCTAAACGGGGCTTGGCCGTCGGCGCCGGCGGACTGGTCGTGGCTGTCTCTGCCAATGCAGTCCAAGCCGCGCCGGCCGGATTGGCTGTCGCAATTTCGTCCGCTGCCGTTATTGCCCGAACAACCGTCGCCACCACCGCCACCGTAACTATCACCAAGGCCATCGCCATGACGACACTTCAAAAAACCATTATCGGAGCGACACTCGCTGCCGCCATCGGAACGGGAATCTACGAGGCGCGCCGAGCCTCACGCTTGTGCGACCTAGTCCAAACGCTCCAGCAACAGCAAGCGCCGTTGACCGAACAAATTCAACGATTACAGCACGAGCGCGACGACGCGATGAAACGGCTCGCGACTTCATCAACCAAACCCACCCTACGCCTGCCCGCGCCGCCCATGCAGGTCACCGTTCAACCGAACGCATCGCCAACGGAGGATTTACCGCCAACCAATGCCAATCTGTATGACCGGTTCAAAGACAAGGCACCGATGTTGACCGTCGGACAAGTCGAGGCTTACCTCAAAGCAAATGGGCGTATAGCATCAAGTCTCCTCGCCGCCTATCGCACCGGCGGCGACCCGGCGCTGTTAAAGGAAGCAATGGAAAAATATCCCAACGACCCGCAAGTGGCCTTTGAGGCGGTTTTGGACGAGGATTTGTCTCCCAAAGAACAGCGTCAGTGGTTGAATGCGTTCGAGAAGACCGCTCCTGACAATGCGCTGGCGAATTATCTTTCGGCGTTCAATTACTTCAACTCCGGCCAGATTGACCAAGGCGTGCAGGAAGTCACAGCCGCATCCGGCAAACAATTCAACGATTACACCCTGGATCGGGCTCAGGATGACGAAGAAGCCTACCTCTCGGCAGGTTATTCGGCGGCGGAAGCTGAAAGAATATCCGACGCTTGGCTGGACCTGTCCCAGCTTCATCAAGTGAAACTTTTGGGTGAGGACCTGGTTGATCTCGCAAAGGCTTATAGCCAGTCAGGCGACCAAACTTCCGCGCAAGCCGCCTTTCAAATGGCAATGAACCTGGGCCAGCGTTACTCGGACACGTCAACCGACCCGATGTTGATCAATCAACTCGTCGGCATGACCATCGAAAAAATTGCTCTCAGCGCGATGGATCCCAATAGTCCTTACGGCGACAACGGCCAGACCGTCCAAGATCAGCTCAACCAGCTCGCCCAACAAAGGGCGGCGGTCAAGGAACTGGTGCAACAAACCACACCGTTGCTGCCGACGATGTCGGATCAGGATATACTCAATTATGAGAATCGCCGGAGGGCCTTCGGCGAAGTGGCTGCGTTGCAGTGGGTGGTTAGCAAGTATGGGCAGAAATAACGCAGGGCAAAGACGGAATGTCCTGAAAGCAAGTCCGACAAACCGCCTTCGCAAAGATGTCACCGCACAATTGCGCACCGTCTAGCGAAACCTGTTGCCCCCCGCGTAACCCCAATTGAACCTTTTCTCGCCCCGCGCATTCTTCTGGGTGTAAATGCTGGTAGTGACCGAGCGCGAACAACTGCCCGTGGCGGAAGCGCGGGCTGGCAACGCCGAAGCGTGGGAGTCGCTCTTCAGGCGCTACCGCTTGCCCTTGTATGTGTACGTCTTCGAGTTGGTGCGTGATGAACAGACGAGCCTCGACCTCGTTCAAGAGACAGTCATCAATGCTTATCGCCACCTCGGCACCTTACGCGACGACGAGAAATTCGGGAGTTGGTTGTTCGGCATCGCCCACCAAAAGTGCATTCAGCACTGGCGCGGACAGGATCGCGAGACAGAGTTGCAGGAGGAATTGGCTAGTGAGCCGCTCATGGACGAAGACATCCCGGTGGATTTGCTTATTCGCGAGGAGCAAGAGGCAGAGTTTATGAAGCTGCTCGAGAAATTGCCCTGGCCGCAGCGATCAGCGCTGGTGCTGCATTACGTCGAAGATTTCTCTCTGGAAGAAATTGCGCGTGTCACCGGGACGAACATCGGCACGGTGAAATCCCGGCTGCACTACGCCAAACGAGCGCTAAGAAAACTGTTGGAGGACGCACGATGAAGACACCGCGCGAAGTTCTTTTGAAGAAACACGAAGCGGTCGAAGGCAAACTGGACCAAATGTGGAGGGCCACGCTCCGTCGTGGCCTCGGTGGCCGCGCGGACGCGACGGAGCGCATCCCTCCAATCGCAAAACTCTGGCGCGAGTTGATCTGGCCGTGTCGCCGGGTTTGGGCAGGACTGGCCTGTGCGTGGGTACTGATTGCGGTATTGAATTTGGCTTCCGCAGAGCCGGAGCCACGTTCCTTCGGCAAGACCGCACCGCCTTCGCACGAGGAGATCAGGGCCCTGGTCGAACAGCGTCGGATGTTGGCGCAGTTGATCGGGGAAGAGCCGAAGCCGACCGAAAAACAACGAACCGATTCGTCCGGCCCGCGCAGTGAGCGGATGTCCAAATTGGTAGCGGCATGATTGCATCCGGAGAATCCTCGGCGCGAAACCTCACAGGCTTCGCGCCCTACAAATCCGATTGTAGGGCGGGCAGCCCAAGGGGTTGCCCGTCGTCGGACAATGTTCGGGAGACCATTTTCCTATGACGAACGACCCCAGCATGTGGCAACGATCGACGACGCGCAGTTTCCTGAAATGGTTATTCACTTGGCGGACAATGCGGCGAATGTTAGTCGGCGTGGCGGGCCTCGTGACCCTGTATGCGCTGTTCTGCACCGAGGAAACCATTCGAGGCAAACACGCATGGGACAAATATCGACGGCAACTGGAGGCACGCGGCGAACACCTCGATTTCAAGGCGTTCATCCCCAAGCCGGTTCCTGACGGCCAGAATTTTGCCGCCACACCGGTCATCAAATCATGGTTTCCGAAGCTTACTGTTGACTTTTGGCAGGATGATTATGCCCGCGTCGAAGGCAAAATGAGTACTGGCGACTTTCGTCACAAGCTTCGCAAGTTGGATCTCGACGCATGGGCCAGGGCGTTCAATCAAACAAACTTAACTCACACCGTTCCCCGGGGTCCAACCGATCTGCAGTCGCGCGCCAAAGCAGCTCCCCGGGTTCTGGAAGCACTAAGGGCGGACGAACCCATTTTCGCGGAACTTCACTCCGCGATCCGACGACCCTATTCGCGCTATCCGGTTAACTACAACATGGAAGATCCGTTTACAATTCTTCTTCCGCATCTTTCCGGCGTGAGAAACGTTTGTCGTCGGCTGCAGCTTAAGGCGTGCGCCGAACTGGCGGCGGGGCAAAGCACTGAAGCACTCGACGACGTGAAGTTGATATTTTCGATCGGAGACTCGTTGCGAGAGGACCCGTTCTTGGTTTCCTATTTGGTGCAGGTGGCATGTATACAAATCACGATTGAGCCGGTTTGGGAAGGTTTGGCAGTCCATCGATGGTCTGATGCGCAAGTGCAGGAACTGCAGGCGATGTTCCAACAGTGTAATTTCGTGGCCGACGTGAAGCGTCCCTTCGAAGCGGAGCGTGCGGCGGGGATTCAGGCTGTGGACGTGATTCGGAGGCACGGTGTTGGTTATCTCGGGAATATCATGGGGTCGGGGGCAGCATCGTTCTTGAACAGCCGAGCCGGAAATCTGCTCAACCTGTTTGTGCCGTCGGGCTGGTATTATCTCGAGCAGTACAATCTATGCCACGCGTATCAGACTCTGTTGGACGGGACCATCGATCCGTCGCAGCGGCGCGTGTTCCCTGACCGCGCCGAAGCTAATGAGCACGAGTACGAGCGGAATATAAGCGGCAATCCGTTTGCAGTCGTCTTCACTCATCATCGGGTAATGGCGGCGATGTTGTTACCGGCGCTGAACCGAGTTGTGGTCAAGGCTGCCGTGGCACAGACTCTGGCCGAGCAAGTCGCGCTGGCGTGCGCGCTGGAGCGTTACCGGCTAGCGAATGGACAATTCCCGGACAAACTTGACGCGCTTGTGCCGGCATTCATTGCGAAATTGCCCGCCGACGTGACCACCGGCGAGCCGTACAAGTACCAGCGTACCGCCGATGGCCAATTCGTTCTGTACTCCGTCGGTTGGAACGAGGAGGACGACGGCGGCGTCCCCGGCAAAACCGATTACGACGACAAAGAAGGCGACTGGGTCTGGGAATATCCGTCTGCGCAATAAGGACGAACGAGTTTTCGCTTCTGCATTAGAGCGCTTAATGCGACGAAGATTTGTAGCCGCGCCGCTCTGTCGGCGTGAATCGAAAACTCTCGCCGGAAAAAGGCTTCGCGGCGACGGAGCGCCGCGGCTACAAGGGCGAGAAGTGGTTCCTTTAGACGCATTTAGGTAGGTTTGACGCCAGTGCCTTCGCAGTGTAGCCTTCGCATTTGATGACCAAACACGATGACGGACATTTGACTGTGCAGTTGCTCGCTGATCTGCGCCAAGGTTTCGAGGCCAATCCCGCGTACAAAGTGGCGATGAATGCGGTGACGCAAACGTCCGTGGACGATGTGGCGTTGAACCGCGAAATTGTCACCAACACCGATTTCACCTTTTCCCATTGGCTGGATGACTGGGCGGTGACGCATCAGAAGCAGTCTGGCCGCTGCTGGATGTTCGCGGGATTGAATCTGTTGCGTGTGGGCGCGATGAGGAAAATGAAGCTCAAGGAGTTCGAGTTCAGCCAAAATTATACGTTGTTCTGGGACAAACTCGAGCGCGCGAATTTTTTCCTCGAAGCGATCATCGAAATCGCCGCGCGTCCCGTGGACGACCGCACGGTGACCTTCCTGCTCGCGCAACCGCTCAACGACGGCGGGCAGTGGAATATGTTCGTCAACATCGTCCGCAAGCACGGACTCGTCCCGAAAGCCTTCATGCCGGAGACGGAAAGCTCGTCCAGCACCTGGCGGATGAACGGCATTCTCCAGCACAAGCTGCGAGAAGGAGCCAAAACGTTGCGAGAGCTTCGGGCTCGCGGCGCCTCGCTGGCAAAGCTGCGCGCCGCCAAGCTGGAGATTCTCAAAGTTGTCCATCGGATTCTTTGCATCCATCTCGGGACCCCGCCGACGAAGTTCGTCTGGCAATGGAACGACAAGAACAAGAAATTCCATCGCGATGGCGAGCTGACGCCGCAACAGTTCGCGAGGAAGTATGTCACGCTTCCCATCGACGAATACGTGTCTCTCGTGCACGATCCCCGACCGACGAGCCCGTTCAACCGCACATTCACCGTGCAGCACCTCGGCAACGTGGTCGGCGGCGGCATCGTGCTGTACCTCAATGTCGAAATCGACCTGATGAAGGAACTGGCGATGCGCAGCATCATGAAAGGCGAGCCGGTCTGGATGGGTTGCGACGTCGGCAAGATGATGCGCCGCGATCTCGGCCTGTGGGATAAGAACCTGTTCGATTACGAAGCGATATACGGTACGTCGTTTCCGTTGAGCAAGGCCGACCGCCTGATTTACCATCAGACCGCCATGACGCACGCGATGCTGTTCACGGGTGTGGACGTCGTGAACCGCCATCCGCGGCGGTGGCGCGTCGAGAACAGTTGGGGCGAAGACAAATGCGGACGCAAGGGCTTCTTCGTGATGAACGATTCATGGTTTGACGAGCATATGTTTGAGATCGCCGTCCGCAGGAGCGCCCTGCCCAAGGCCCTGCAAAAGGCACTCAAACTGCCGCCCATCGTCCTGCCGCCGTGGGATCCCATGGGCTCGCTGGCGCGCTGAGCGGTTGCAATTTCATAGAGTTACCTAACTGCTCCGCGGGCGCTGACGTGACGGCGACGACAGCAAACCCGGACTTCCGTTGATTAGGACAATCGTTTCGGGGAGTCCGGAGGCAGATCCGAGGGCTTATCAGATTCCACCCGCCTTCTGACGTCAAAACCCCCTCATCCTCCAAGCCGCTTGATGCGCAATCACTTCTGTGATTTTGAGCATGGTGGCGCCGGATTTTTCAAAAACCTCACGAATAGCGTAGATTTCTCTGGACACGCCTGGTGGAAAATGCTACAAACTCGAACGTTCGAGTTGGACCCCGTTTTGTGACTGTGGTTTTGCGAGACCACGGGCAAGTGGAACGTTGCAAAGGATAGAGGGGAAGCGTTATGAAAAAGCGAGGGTTCTTCTTGGCGAGCCTGCTGGTTCTGGCTCTTTGTTTCAATAGCAACGCAAACATCACCCATGTTGATTACGCCAGCGATGGAGATGGCGTAATTCAATGCAATGCTTGGGATTGGAATGGAAGCGCACCTGATCTGACACTTCCGCTTATCTCCGGTGATTACACGAACTGCCTTACGGGTGGTTACGACCCCGGGCATGTGATTTTCAATGTCACCGCGGATAGCGCCGATGACCCCACCCTAAAGATCAGTAACTCCATTGATAACGATTCCACGTTCCCCTGGAGTCAAGTTACTGTGAATCTGTACATGGCTGTCCCTTTCTCAGTCACCAACGCCACTCTGACTGCACCGGCAAGCTGGTCGATCGTCAGCGGTGACAATCAAAACGCCACACTTGTTGGCCCCCAATACAAGGCGACACTTGTGTATGATACCGGTCCAGACATTCCGAACGATGGACTTAGCTCAATTGACTTCGGGTACTGGGTGAAATTCACCGGCTCCCCCTCATACGTGCTCACTCAGGAGATAATTCCAGTTCCTGAGCCAAGTACATTGGCCCTCTTGGTCTGCGGATTGTTGATGAGTGGATTTGTGATCCATCGCCGGCGCGATCATTCTGCGAATTCCTGAAGGTTGGGAATCGGCGAGGCTGTGGTCGGGTCAGTTTCGGGAGAGACTGGCCCGATTCATTTTTGACGGAACCGCTGCAGTCGTCATTTTCCAACAGGAACCGGCCAGATAAATTCGCCGTGCTTCAGGAATTGTTCGATCTGCTGGGTTGACTGCTCGGCCTTGCGCTCGACGGCTTCCCGCGTGTTGAATGCGTTGTGCGGTGTAAGAATGACGTTAGAACGACCGAGCAAGGGAAACTTTCTCTTCCCTGCTCGTAACGCTGTCGCCAAAGCCCCCTCGTTCTCATACACGTCCAATGCCGCGCCCGCCAGATGTCCTTCATCAAGAAGACGGACCAGATCGGCGGTGGGCGCATGTTCGCCACGCGCGACGTTGACGAAAAACACACCGGGATGGGCGCGCTTGAGCAAGGCATAATTGAAGTAGCCAACATTGGCGGGCGTGAGATTCATAGCGCAAACGATGATCTCGGCCCACGGCAACCCTTCTTGGGCGGAAACGTATGTGACGAATGGATGTCTCTGCAGAATATCGACGCCACGCACGGTCATGCCCAATGCCAAGCCGATCTTCACAATTTCTGAACCGACGTTGCCGACGCCGACGACCAGGAGCTTCTTACCGGCGCACTCTAAACCGGTCAATGCATCGCGATTAAAATTCGTGAAGTGCTGCATCTGCAACGGCAATTTGCGGAGCAAAGCCATCCACAGCAACATTGCCTGCTCCGCCACCGCCCGGCTGCAGTACGAAGGCAAATAGCCGCATGGTGCTTTCAAGCCGCGCACTGTGTCGTAGCCGGTCGTGCGCGACAGCACCCCAGAGAGCTTCGTCATCCATTCGGACGGAATGGTCGACTGCGTTCGGATGCTGATCAGCCGGGCCGGTGGTTCCGTGTCACCAGCTTCCTGAATCGTCTTTCCCGTAAATCCCACGCGCCAATCTTTGGGCAAATGCCGTCGGAGGGCTTCCGTTTCCTCCTCGAAAGCCTCGTAGAAATACACGTCGAGTTTTTGCTCAGCGCTCACAGTTCCTGAAGTCAATCATCCCTCGTCGTGTGAGTCAACCCACGGTTTCGGTGGCAAAGGTTTGGTCGTTGGGACGGACCGGGCTTATGCACAACTTCTGCGTGAATTCGTCTGCATTAGTGGCTACACCGGTGTGGATTGGTCAACAAAACGCGGCTGGTGGTTTAAAAGGCGCTCTGCTATCTTATCATCGTGAATCAAGCGAAACTGGTGGGGTTACTCGACGATGTGCGGACTGGCAAACAGTCGGTCAACATCGCGCTGAAACAGTTGAAATCGCTGGCGATCCACGACATTGATTTTGCCCGAGTGGACGGACACCGCTCGCTGCGCAAAGGTTTTCCCGAAGTCATTTACTGCGAAGGTAAGTTGCCGGCCCACGTGGTGAAAATTGCCAGGACCATCCTGCGCCACAATGAGAACCTCTTGGCGACGCGAGCCTCAATGGAAATGTTTCGGGCTCTGAAACGCGCGTTCCCAAAAGCCAAACATCACGAGGCTGCGCGGGCGGTCACCGTTATCCGCAAACCACTCCCGAAACGTGCTGGCACCATCGCCGTCCTCTGCGCCGGTACGACCGACATCCCCGTGGCCGAGGAAGCGGTCATCACGGCCGATATCATGGGGAATCGCGTGAAGAGGTTTTACGATGTTGGCGTAGCCGGGCTTCATCGACTTCTGGCCGTAAACGAACAATTGCTGGAAGCCAATGTGTTGATCGTCGTCGCCGGCATGGAAGGCGCCCTGCCCAGCGTTGTCGGCGGACTTGTGGACAAGCCGGTCATTGCCGTGCCCACGAGCGTCGGTTACGGCGCGAGTTTTGGCGGCATCGCCGCGCTGTTGGCGATGCTCAATTCCTGCGCCAGCGGCGTCACCGTCGTCAACATCAACAACGGTTTCGGCGCCGGCTACGCCGCGAGTTTGATCAACCAGTTGGCACGGTAAGGAACTCGCGCTCCGGGCGCGTCCAGAAGTCTATCCACTGAATTACCATGTATACCTAACCGTGTACGTGATCACCTGCTCGCTGTCCTTATTCACTTTCACCGGGAAGTGAATGGTGTTGGCGTCGTCCTTCGTCCATTTTTGACTGGCTTCCGTGACCTCCCAGTTGCTCCCACGATAGAGAGTTTCCTTGACGGTGACTTCGACGGGCTCTTCTTTGTGATTGCGAATGCGAATCTCAAAGCTCTCGGTCATGATGTGCCGGCTGGTATCCACGTGGAAATCGGTCCGTTTGCGTTCACCGATGACGTCGAAGGCGTCACCAATGTGGAGTTTGATGGTCTCGTCCTTCGGCGTGTGGTCGATCTGATCTTCGCCGATGAATTCCAGCGAGGCATCGGCTGGATCCCGCTTGTAAAGGCGCACCTTTCCCTTCGGCAAGGGCATGCCCATGTGGTTGTCTTGGGAGTTCTTGAGCTCGATGATGACGTTGACCTTCTTGTTCGATGTTTCGCTCCCGTAATTGGCGTCGGTGATGAGTCCACCATAAAACCCAATTTGCGGCGCGCCGTCGTACAAGTACACCTTCTTCACGGGCACATCTGCCGCCGTCAGTAATTCGATCTGCTTGGTCTGATTGTCGGCGACCGTCGTGGGCCGACCCAACGTGTACAGGTGATACTCGAAGAACGGCTTTTCCTCGAAACCGGCTTCGGCAGCACCTAACGCCGTCACGGCGTTAGCCTGATACATGCGCCGTATTGGCGGTTGGGCTGGGTGCACTTCACCAGCAATGAGCTTGAGTTTTGCGTCCTTGTACGTCGCGCCCGACTGATTGTTAATTGTCACCCAGCCGCCAAGATCGAGGGCGGTATCGTTCGCATTCAGAACGGCGTTATAATCTGCATTCCAGCCGATGCCACCAGTTTGGTATGCGACCTCGATGAGTTGCTCACCGACCTTATCCGTTGCGAGTTTCCACACTAACGTCGGCTTGGTGATCAATCCTTCCGGCAGCGCGCTAAACTGAATGTCTTTCACGTTATCGCCACGCTGCACCATCACAATTCCGCTTTTCTCATCTTCCTGACGAATGACGAGTTGATTGGCGTCGAAACTCAATAAGCTGCCGGAATACCGCGAGCCGTCCTTCGTGAGCACGGCGATTTGTTTATCGATGTACTTCTGCAGAAGCTTGTCGGCGGAAACGAGGTCGTACTCGTAATTCTGCTCCAGCACCTTCGCGTTCGGATCCGTCAGCGATTTGAATTGCACGCTGGTGCCGTCGATTTGCGCGGCGACATCGCCAAACCGAAGCATGCCGATTTTCTCCGGCACGTCCACCTTTCGCTTCTCGCGCACGACGCCGAAATTCTGGTTGTAAATCGTCAGCGCGATCCCTTCATCCGTTGATGTAGTGGCCGCTGTCCCGGCGGCGGGTGCGCTCGAGACGAGCGCGACGACAACAATCATCGCAAAGAGAGCCATGGCGAGTCTGCGTAGTTTCATAACGTTCCTCCGTGGAAGTTCGACACGCACATTCTACAGCAGTTCCACGCAGCGGGCGATATTTTCCGGGTCAGACTTTCAAAATGACCTCAACTCCCTATAATGCCGCCATGGCTTCGTGGAAATACGATGTCGTTGTTGTCGGCGCCGGACCGGCCGGCATCACCGCAGCCATTGCGCTTGCCAAAGCCGATATTCCGGTGCTGGTCATCGAAGCCGGCGTTTTCCCCGGCGCGGAGAACTGGTCCGGCGCAGTGTATTTCACGGAAAATCTCGCTCAGCCGGATGTGCTCGGCGAACAGGCGGTTCGCGATTCGGCTTACGAACGTCCGGTCACCAAACGCGGCTTCTACATCTACAACGGCCATTCCCTGGCCGGCCTCAGCTATCGCAACGCGGACACGTTCGCCAATTGTTACACCGTTCTCCGCCCCACCTACGACCAATATCTGGCTGAACTCGCGAAATCGTTTGGGGCACACGTTCTCTCGCAAACCACCGTGGACGGCTTGCTGCGCGACGACAACAACCGCGTTGTCGGCGTTCATACCGACCGCGGGCCGATTTATGCCGACGTGGTGTTTCTGGCCGAAGGCGATGCGTCTCAGCTCGTTTCGAAGGAAGGTTATGAGCGCAACGCCGAGGCCGGTGCGCCGCATTTCCTTCAGGGAATCAAAGAAGTCATCGAGGTCGACCCCGATTACCTCGAGCGGACCTTCGAGTTACCGCGCGGCGAGGGGGCGGCGTTTGAAATCCTGTTGCGGAACGGCTCGCTTCACAATCGCACTGCTCATCTCAACATGGGCGGATTTCTTTACACGAACAAAGCCAGTCTTTCGCTCGGCTTGGTGATGCCGCTGGACAATCTCAGCCGGGAGTTCGGTGGCGACCACAACCGATTGATGGAATGGTTCAAGGACTTGCCTGAGGTCCGCCGCTGGACGAACAACGGCCGGTCCGTCGCCTACGGAGCAAAGATCATCCGTGGCGGCGGCATCCGCGACGTGCCGCAATTGATCGATGATGGCCTGGCCATCGGCGGCGCTGCGACCGGCATTGGCCTCGATTTCCCCTACCCCAACTTCACCGGCCCCGCCACGGCAATGGGTCGCCTCTTCGCCAACGCCGTTAAACAAATCCGTGCCGGCAGCAAAGACTTCTCGCGTCAACAACTGGAGGAACTTTATGAGCGCCCGTTGCGCCAAACGCATTATTTCAAGAACGTCGAGTTTCTCGAAAAATGGCCGCATTACGTCGAGCACACGCGCGTATTTTTCGGCAGGTTCGTCGATCTGAAATGCGGCGCGCTGTACGTGGCCGGTAATCCCGCGTTGCGTTCAGGCCAGAAGCTCTGGCAACTCGCCAAGTTCGTCCGCGAAACGCTGCCGCTGAAGTCTTGGGGCGAATTCTATCGTGATTTGCGCGAACTCCGCCAAGCGCTCGGGCTTGCACGCGCCCATAAACCCCTCGTAGGAGCGACTTCCAGTCGCGACCGGGCCGATGGTGAGGTCCGTCTCGAATCCCGTCTGGACGGCGAGCCGTGTACGCAGTTCCTCTGGCCCATCTCACGGCTGTTCGAAAAATTGCCACGCGCCTTGCCGGCCGCCTGCGACCAAGTCTACCGAAACGACGACACGCCACTGCCGATCAAATTGAAGAATGCCCTGACTTCCGCCCGGCGCGGCATCGGTTTTCTCAATGTTCTGCTTCTCGCTGGATTCGGCTTGCTCCTGTTGGCGTTGATGCCGGTGCAATGGATCTGCGAATTGATCAAGCTCGTCGTCACGCGTCCGTCGCCGGAAAAGTTTCTATCGGGTTTCTTCCAAAAGTACCGCGCGCTGGTTCGCAACCGCGTCAAACTCGACCCCGACAACGTAAAAATCGAACAACCGTGGGAAGAGAAACTCTCCCTCATCCGTTATTTTTCAGAAGATCACTCGCACATCAAGGTTTTCCGACCCGAGCACTTTGAAGACCGGACGAAAATTGCCGATTCGCCTCTCTGGCACGTTTGTCCTGCCAAAGTTTACGAAGACAATGTGGACGACCTTGGCCAGGTGCAAATCATCGTCAACTACGAGAACTGCATCAAATGTGAAACCTGTTGGCGTTCCGCATCCCGTGATGTGGATTGGACCCGGCAGCGCAAACAGCGCCTGATATTTGCCGCGCCAACGGACGCGAATAGAAAACTGCTCGCGTTGCTCAAGCGAGACAGTGGAACGGGCGTCTCGCCCGTTTCATTCGATAACCCGAACGGGCGAGACGCCCGTTCCACTACACTCGCCGCCAAGCTTCAGCAATTCTGCGAAACCGTCTACGCCGAACCACGCTATCTCGACACGGGCCGCGCGCGCTGGCTCCAATCTTTGCTCGCAGAAGCGCAGACTTTGGCCGGCGAGATCCAGAATCCGCAGATCAACAATCATCTGGACCGCATCGTCGCTCACGCGAAACGCCGCAAGTTCTTCTGGGCCGAAGCCGACGCGCGTCAATTGCTCGAGCAGCTATCGCCGGCTCCGCTGACCGAGATTGCGTCACCTCTTCAGGCTCGGCTCGCCATGGTATCGCGGTTGGACAAGCTCTTCCCCAAGCAGGCAATCAAAGACCTGGAACACGGCAAACCATTGACGAAAGAGCAGAAGAACTTTCTGCATGTTCTCGCCGATGCCGCTTCGCCGCCGCGCTCCGTGATTCTCTACGAACTGGCGCGTCGTGATCCGTCGCTGGCGGCGCTCGTTTCGGGAATCTATTCCGCACAAATTGCGGCTCGACCCGAACTTGCCGAGCAACCCTGGATCGGCCTAACCGCGGCCCGCAGCGCGTGGCAGGAATTCGCGCCGGAGCACGAGCCGACGTTGGAGCAGGTTGCCGCGGATGTGTGCGCGATGGCGTTGGGTGCAGGCCAGATGCTGCTGGAACGCTGCGGCCAACATGCCACGGGGCGCGTCCAATTCCCGGGACTATTCAAAGACGAAGACGGTCACGACGGCATCGTGAAATTCGGTGCCGTTAAGAAATTGCTCGGCGAGATGGAAGCGCAAGTGCGTTTGCTGGAAGCGTTGTTGCCGGTCGCTGAAAAGGAACCAGCGCTGGTGAAAGTTCTCGCCTCCGAAGCATTCGGACCGCATCCGGGCAGCCTGGCTTACAATGCGGGCCAGATTTTCGGCGGCACGGCCTACAGCGAAGACGACGTGCTTTCGAAGTTTTATCGTGACAGCGTTTGCTTTGCCCACTTGCTGTACGACAACGAGATGCTGAAGCGCGCCATCGGAACCGACGCCGAGAAGAAGCTGACCGAGTTTGCCCGCAATGTGGTCTCCGCGTTGCCGGTCACGAGCGAACTGGACAAGGAACTTGTAGGAGCGATTTGTAATCGCGATTCAGGCCCGGTCGCGACTGAAAGTCGCTCCTACAAACACCTGGGCGCTCAAGTGCTTTCCGAAGGCTACATCGAGAGCCCACTCCAGAATCCGCCCACGTTCAATTATCGCGAAGCGCTGAACACAAAACAAGAGTACGACTACGGAGATTTCCTCGTAAAACCATTTGACCCAGCCGCGTGGCGTTTCGTCCCGGAAATGCTGTGTGCCGACGCGGAGCTTCGCGCTTATCACGAGCAACTCTACAAACATTTTACAGAACGCTATTGGAACAAACGGTTTGTAGTAACCGCCGGGACGGCGGCCACTACACCGGCAATTCCGTATTTTCGCCTCGTCGAGAAGCTGCACATGGTGCCACTGGAAGATGTGCGCGACATGATCGCCCGAGGTTTTACTCGGATGTACATTCCCAAGGAATTCGGCGGCGAAGGTCTGCTGAAAGCACATTACTACATCCTCTGCCCACTCTCGATGCGGTATGCCGATCCAGCCTACGCCCTGACCATCATGGCGCATTCCAGCATTGGCACGACGCCGATTCTGCTTGGTCTGAACCAAGATTTGCCACGAGCGAAAGCGGATTTGCAGGACTTCCTCGCGAATCCTTCTGTCATCTCAAATCTGCAATCTGAGATTTCCAGAATCCTCCGCATGCTGGAATCGCCCGAGGCTCTCAAGGTGAAGAAAGTGTTCACCGCTCTTGGCGAAAAGGTAAAAGCGGACATCGGAAAGAAGCCCATGCTGCGCGCCATCACGGCGGATTTCCTTATGCATTTTATGGACGCCGGTCGGGCCGGTCTACGGCTGGACCTCGCCACTTTCAAAGCAGAGCTATCCGCCTCATTGCAAACTTTGGACTCGATCCGGCCTCGCTCCGAAGAGGTTATTGCTGAACTCGACCGGCGCGCCGAGGCGCACAAGCTTTTCTTACGGCTGATCTCAGCGGGCCAAATCAGTGCGTTTGCGCTGACTGAACCCAGCGCCGGCAGCGACTCGGGCGGTATCCAAACGCGCGCCGTGCTCAAACGCGTCGAGGTGCTCACCGATACTGATGGCGTGAAATATTTCCTGCTGGGCAGCGAGCGAAAGAACATTATCGACGCTGCCACCATCGATCTCGCGAAGATCGATTATAGCGAATACGACTATAAGACCGATGATCCAGCCAGGTTTCGTTATTACCTGCACAACGGCAAACGCATTCCCATCCACGACATCGCACAAATTCGCCGAGACGGTGACAAGGAGTTCTATGAATATTACGAACTCAACGGCGCCAAGATGTGGATCACCAACGGCCACGTCGCTGGCGTGATGTCTCTGTACGCCCGCACGCCGGAGGGCCCGACTGGTTTCATGGTGGACCGCCATGCCGAGGGGCTCGTCGTCGGAAAGGATGAAGAAAAAATGGGACAGCGCGGCTCGCCCACCAACGAACTCGGCCTCACCGGCGTCCGCGTTCCGCGTGAGAACGTCATCGGCATCGAAGGTCGCGGACAGGTCAACGCGCTGGAAACACTCAACGTCGGACGCATGGGTCTGTGCGTCAGTGCTGTGTCGATGATGGCCAAAATCGTCGACCAGACGCACACCTTCGTCAAAGAACGCGGACTGGACCAGGAAGAATGGGTTCAGCAAATTCTGGGCGAGATGGCGGTCGAGCTTTACGGCATCGAATCGCTCGCCTACGAACTCATCGGCCGCGCCGATCACCACGGAACCAAATCGGTCCGCACCGAGTCGGCCATCGGCAAATACTACGCCAGCGAAGCGCTGCATCGGACCATTCGATCGGCAGAAAGGATCCTCGGCATCGAAGGCTGCACGCAGATGCATGAATTGGAAAAGCACCGCCGTGATGCGCGTGTGCTCAATATTTACGAGGGCACCAACGAAGTCCAACGATTCCTGATCCTGCGCGACCTTGTCGATCACATACTGCCGCAGTGGAAAAAACAAGAAACACCTTTCCACCCAGAAGAAAAGAGTTCTGAGCTTGGTCGGTTGGCTGACGCGAAGAGCCTTCTTATGCGTTCTCTCGGACAGGCGGTCGAGGTATTCGGGCCGCAAGTCTGGCAGAACGCGAACTTCCAGCCAACGATGTTCAAGCTTGTCGACATTGCAGGTTACATCAAGGTCATGGATTCGGCATTGTGGCGATCGACCTGGCTGCACATGAAGAACACGGATGCCGACCGAAAGTCCTTTGCTCATGATGCGTGCGAGAGTTACGCAGAATATGCCTTCCGCGAGGTTGAGCGCCTGCAAAATGAATTCCAGCGCGACTTCTCACTGCTCAAACAAGGCCTCTATCCGCCCGATGTTCGCGTCGCGCAGTTGGCGTTGCAGGCTGAAGAAGACACGGAGAAAGAGCCACGGCGGCTGCCGGCTCATCGGATCACTAGACAGATGCAGGTTGCGGTGGTCTTGAATGTGACGCCCGTCCTATCGCCACGTCCGCGTGTCGTGAATGGTGAATTGCTGGAAACACATTTCGATCTGGATGCGACAAGCCGGACGGCTTTGGAACGAGCTGTCGAGTTGAAAGTCGGTTCCGATCAAGCCGCCGTCACCGTCATCGCGGTTGCACCCCGGTTCGGCGCGGACTTGCTGCGCGAGGCGCTGGCACTCGGCGCGGACGATGCCGTTCTCATCGAAACCGAAGAACTTCCAGACGACCCGCATGCCGTCGCGCGACTCGTGGCCGATCACACCGGGCAGAAACAACTGCACTGCGATCTGATTTTGTGCGGGGAAGCGATCCTGGCAACGGTGCTGGCGGGCAATCTCGGGCTTTCGCATTTGTCCGACGTGAACGAGTTCGTCGTCAACGCCGATCAAATCATGGTGACGACGCGCAAGCCCGAGGTCACGCTGACGATTGATGAGCCGGCGGTGCTCACATTGACGGAGAGCGAAAGCCAGTTGGATTTCACGATTGATGATTACTTCGAGGCGCTGAGTAAACCACTGGAGGTCATCGAAGCTGATCAAATTGCGGCGCGGACCCAGGTTGAAACTCGGTACCAATTACCTGAGTTGACCACCGCGGAGGAAAAGGTCGAGGCCACACCCGAAGCCGCCGCGGCTCTTGTGCGGAAGATCACCGGAGTTGAGCCGGCGACAAGGACCAGCGAAAGTTCCTTCTCGGGCGCAGTCGAACTGAGCGACAGAACAACGCTGCCTGGGCGGAACACGGCCGTTTTTGTCGCGACCCCCGATAAGTTGACGGGAATTGAGATGGCCAATTTTTGCGCCGATGCGCTGATGCTCCCGCTCCACGTCGTCGTGTTCGGAGAAATCGGGGAGCAGTCGGCACGGCAAATTGCGAACCGCGTGCCCGCAGGCCAGATTCATTTCGTAAGCAGTCCGCATCTGGCGGAGGCGACTCCCGCAGCTTTGTTGGCTGCGCTGCAGACGATCTGGAAGGACACGTTGCCGACGGTGCTGATGGCCGGTGCTTGGGCCAACGAATTGTTGGCGCAGTTTGCCCGAACGTTTCCACGGGTGCAGACGCAGTACAACGTCGTGCAGATCATCCGACACAATGGAACGGTGGAACTGGTTTCCGCGGCGTTCGGCGGCAAGGTCCAACGCGTTACGGCCGTCGCTCACATTTCGGAGCATCCGTTGGTGATGACCATCGGAAAGGATGAGGGCGGAGGGATGAGGGATGAAATCGCCAAACGTGTGTTCCTTGTACCGCTGGAATTCGAGTATGACCAAACGGGCGACGAGGTGGCGAAAGCCCTCGCGGCCGCGAAATCAGAGGTCGTTTCTCACTCCATCGCGGACGCAGACTTCATCATTGATGTTGGCTACGCAGTGCGGAACAAGGAGAATTTTGATCTCGTGATCGCGCCTTTGAAGCAACGGCTGGAAGAAATTGGCGTGAAAAACGTGATGATCGGCGGTACGCGCAAAGTCGTTGAGGAACTGAAGCTTCTTCCACCGGATCGTCAAATCGGACAAACCGGCACACCGGTCAACCCGCAATTGATCATCTCCATCGGGGTCAGCGGTGCGCCGCAACATGTGGATTACATCGGCGACCGTGCCACGATCATCGCCTTCAATAAGGATGCCGATGCCCCGTTGATGACACTGAACAAACGCCGTGCACAACCAAAAGTAATCCCGATTGTTGGGGATCTTTTTGAACTCGTCCCGAAGCTTACCACGGCGCTCAAACCGTGAATCTTCGTTGTCTCTCGCGATTCATCCAGCCAGTGAAACAAATACCCAAAGTTACTCCGCAGGGGCTGTTTGCTTCACTTGTTTATTCGTACTGGCGAGGATTGATAGGTTCTTCGTGCTCGAAAGTGTGTTCGTTCTCTGACGGACCGAATCATCATCTAGCCCGTAGATTTTGAGGATCCGTTGACTTTCTGGGGAGAAAGCGTCCTCGCCATGTATTGGCGGGAACATAAACCCATCGCCTAACTCCTGCAATTTGGAAGGTATCTCGGCGGGCGGAAGCTTGCCCATTTGATAGAAGACATGTCTTACAAACCTCGCATGATCCACCTGCAAACCTATTGCCTCGATTGCTCTACCCGAACGAAAGGCGCAGTTCGTCAGAATCGCCAACGCAACAACTCCCACGACCAACCGCCTCCTTGGAAGTAGTCGTTTGCTCGCCAAGGTATAAATCAAGAGCACCCCAGCAAACGGAAGCAAAATGAAGATGTGGGCTTCGGCACTGTACGCCTTGTCGCATACCATGACCCCGATGAGCAAAACAATCAGTCCGCATACGCCCAAGCCAAATCGTCTATGCAACAGTTTTACTGAGAAGACAAACAGAACGAATAGCAACAGGAAGTGGAGATCAATCGTCGCCCAATCAATGACGTTGCTCATTCGGAGACGGTCAAATGCAACAGCGAAAGCCAAGATAAGGACAAGGATTTGGAGGATAAGAAACAAAGCTGTTTCTTGTTTCGTAGAATGCGCCGATGGATCGTTCACTATACTCTCACTTGCCCGACCGAAGTCACAGGCTTCCGGCCGGCTCTCTAGAAACCAAAGCCAATCTCTTACTTTGTTGTGCCTGACTCCAGCAACTGCCAGAACTTGGGATTTTCCTGGAGCAATTGGTCTTCGGAAATGGGGAGTTTGCTGCGGAAGAAAAAGTCTTTGAGCGAATTCTTGCTGAGGATGCAGCGGACGTTGATCATTTCCCCGTTCTTCTCGAAGTAGATGCGATGGTCCTTGACCCGGTAGCGGTAGATTTTCTTACCGCCACGCATGAGTTGGCCAAATTTCTCGTCACCCTTCTCGAAGTCGTGCGGAAAGAGTTGGAAGCCGTCGATGACCTCCAGTTGCAGTTTGCGGGGCAACGCCGCCAGTTCCTTGGCGCTCACAGGATTGAAGATGATCTGCAGCATGGGGCGAACTATAACGAAGAGTGAAAGGAGTTAAAAGAGTTAAAAACGCTAGATAACGTCCTAATTTGCCGACTGGCGGGACGCGCTCCGTCGCGTCCATTCGGGAAACGCGGCCACGACAGAGCGTGGCCCTCCAAAACAGGGCACAACCAAACGTTAGCGTGTCAAACCGAGGGCGCGGTCGGGATGATTGGTAATCAGGCCGTCCACTCCCCAGTCTGCGAGCTTTCGCATCTCGGACTCACGGTTCACTGTCCAGATAAAGACTTTCCATCCGCGTCGGTGAAAAATCTCGATCACACGCGGCGAAGTGACGAGACGACGGCTCAGGCCAAGACCCGAGACGGAGAACGGAGAGCGGAAAGCGGAAAGCGAACGACGAAGATTCCGGGCAACAAGCCCGAAGCGGGCGACGTGAGGCGCGGCTTCGGCGAATTCCTTCAAGCGCGGAATCGACAATGAGAAAACAACAGCTTGACGGTCCATGCGCGCCTTCGCAATCACAGCGGCCGCTTTGCGCGGGTCGGCCCGCTTGATCTCGATCAAGACGCGCGCCTTGCCGCGACAAGCTTGTAGGACTTCTCCCAGCGTCGGCACCTGCGGGTTCAATTGTTTGATCGCGGCCAGTGTTGCATCCCGCACCTTACCCCGAACACCGCAAATCCGTTTCAGCCTGTAATCGTGAAAAACGATCAACTCGCCGTCCCGTGTCTCATGCACGTCGACCTCGACAAAATCGACGCCGAGATCGAGCGCACCGCGTACCGCCGCCAGCGTATTTTCGGGATACCGGCTACTAAAACCGCGGTGGGCAATGATGAGAGGATGATTCTTCACGGGAGATTCTGCTTTCGCTTTTCAAGATATCGATTGATTTCGTTGCGCTCTTGATCTGCATCCCAATGCAACACCGGCGCCATCAAGCGCGCCACACGTCGAGCCGCTTCTTCCCCGCCGTTCCGACTTAGGGCAAGCCGCGTTCGGCGTCGCATCACATCGCTCAGCGTAATCGCCATTTCTTGTTCACAGGCGTGGACAATGTCACTGCTAAAAACTGGAGGCGAATCGGAAATTCTCTCTCCCGTTTGCGCGGGACGGCGGTTTGGCAACAGTACTTCTGCCGTGCGACAGTCAATCGCGGGCTTCTTAAGAATTCTCAGGATCGTATCGACCGTCTGCTGCGCGATGAGCCGGTACGTGGTGTACTTGCCGCCGGCAATGCTCAGGAGATTCTGTCCAAGTCGCACAATCCGGTGCTCGCGCGAACGCGCCGACGGGGATGCGGTGTCGGAGCGGAGCAAAGGCCGTACTCCCGCAGTTGCCACAACGATGTCCGATTCCGAGACGGACACTTCGGGGAACAGTGAACGGACCTCGGTCAGCAGGTAGTCGATGTCGGACTGCTCCACCGCAACCGCACCGGGGTCGCCTCGGAAATTCGTGTCCGTGGCTCCGATCAACGAGCTGTCGCCCCACGGTACGACCAACATGATTCGACCGTCGCGTCGATTAGAGAACACAACGGCGTGTCGCTGCGTCAATTTGGGAAGCAGCAAGTGAACGCCCTTGGTCGGACTGAGGAGTTGTCGCGGGGAATTGAATGGCGTTAATGAACAAACTTTGTCCACCCACGGTCCGGCCGCGTTGACGAATACACGCGCGGCGATCTGGAACGTGTCGGCACCGAGTTGGTCGGAAGCGTGCGCGGCGATGATCCGGTCATCGCGCGTCTCAAATCCAGTCAGCGCACAATAATTAGCGCAAACCGCACCCAGATCCGAGGCGTGGAGGACATTTTCAATGCAGAATCGAGCGTCGTCTTCCTGGCAATCGTAGAACTCCACGGCGCCAAGCAAACCATCGCGTGAAAGTGTCGGCTCAAGTTCCAAAGCCTGCTCCGGCGACAGGGTACGATGCGGAGCGATGTTGTGATATAGCGCGAGCCAGTCGTACAACGTCATCCCGAAACGAAGTCTCGCGAGTCCAACCGGGTCACCTTTATAAACCGGAAATAAAAACGGCAGTGGTTTGACAAGATGCGGTGCGACACGCTGTAGAATACGGCGTTCTCGACAGGCCTCGTAAACGAGTTGGAAATCGGCCTGGGCCAAATACCGAAAACCGCCATGGATGAGCTTGGATGATCGGCTCGACGTGCCGCTGGCAAAATCAGATTGTTCGACCAAGGCCACGCGCAGACCGCGTAGCGCCGCGTCCCGAGCGATACCGGCTCCGAAGATGCCGCCGCCAATGACCAGCACATCAAAACTCTGGTTGGCCAACGCCTTTAGATCGCGGGTCATGATGGATCGCCCCATTTCTAACAGGCTAATCGTCAGCCTACAGCACAAATCATTGGATTTTTCCGGCGAGATCGCTACAGTCGATTCGTGGGAGCGCACCAACCAAAATGAAAGAATACCTCGATTTGGTTAGGCTCGTGCTCGATCGCGGCAAACTCAAGAAGAGCCGCACGGGCATCGATACGATTTCATATTTCGGCGCGCACTATACGGTCGACCTGGCCAAGGGATTTCCTCTATTGACAACAAAAGAGGTCAACTGGCCAGCGGTTCTGCGCGAGTTGCTCTGGTACCTTTCGGGCGAAGATCACATCCGCAACCTGCGCAAGCACACCAAGATTTGGGATGCCTGGGCCGATCCTGAAGGCAATCTCGACACCGCCTACGGACGATACTGGCGACGGTTCCCCCACCCTTACAAGGACGAAAAGGGCCAGTGGCAGGTGCGGGAAGTCGATCAAATCCAATTGGTCCTCGATACATTGCGCAAAGAACCGTCCAGCCGCCGAATGGTCGTGACCGCGTGGGAACCCGGCAACGCCAAGACCAGCAAACTGCCGCCGTGCCACTATAGTTTCGTGTTCAACGTGCAGGATGACAAGCTGTGCTGTCATCTCACGCAACGGTCGGGCGACATCGCGCTCGGCATCCCGTTCAATCTCGCCTGTTACGCCACGCTCACGCAGATGATCGCGCAAGAAGTCGGATTGGGACTCGGCCTTTTCAGTCACACGATCGTCGATGCGCACATTTACACGGCCGGTCCCGACAGCGGCCTTGCCGAATACGACCATGTGCCCGGCCTGCGCGAGCAACTCAAACGCGAACCTCGTCCCCTGCCGCGGCTGGTGATTGCGAAGAAGCCGTTCGACCAGTTGCAGTTCGAGGATTTTCAGTTGCTCGATTATCATCCGCACCCCAAGATCAAATTCAAAGTGGCGGTATGAAGATTGCCTTGATTGTCGCCATGACAAAAGACGGCACGATTGGCGACAGAGGAAAAATTCCCTGGCACATCAGTGACGACCTCAAACGCTTCAAACGCCTGACTTTGGGCCACTCCATCATCATGGGACGCAAGACCTACGAATCGATTGGCAAACCGCTTCCCGGCCGCACCAACATCGTTCTCAGCCGAAGTTCGCGACTCGCTGCGCCGCCCGAAGTGCTAAAGTTCGACAGCCTCGATGGCGCGCTTGGCCATTGCCGACGTCAAGGTGAGGAACTCGCCTTCATTATCGGCGGCGGTGAAGTTTACCGGCAGGCCTTACCAATCGCTGACAAGCTCTTTGTTACCGAGGTTCGTCAACACGTGACCGGCGACACAAAGTTCCCCGAGTATGATCGCGGCCAATGGGTCGAAACCGTGCGAGAGGATCACCCTGAACATTCGTTCGTCGAATATGTGCGCCACTGAATTCAAGAGGTGCCTGCGATGTCGAAGCCAAACCAATTGATTCGCTGCGAATGGCCAAGCGACGATGCGTTGATGATTCAGTATCACGACACGGAATGGGGCGTGCCGGTGCACGATGACCGCAAGCTCTTCGAATTCCTCGTTCTCGATGCCATGCAGGCGGGATTGAGTTGGCGGACCGTGTTGCATAAGCGCCAAAAGTTCCGAAAAGCATTCGACAACTTCGATGCAGAGAAAGTTGCTCGCTATTCCGAGAAGCGCGTCGCCAAGTTGCTGCAAGACCCCGGCATCATCCGCAATCGACTTAAAGTGCATTCCGCAGTAACAAATGCGCGGGCGATGCTGGCGGCGCAGGAGCAATTTGGTTCGTTCGACCGGTATATCTGGCAATTCGTCGGCGGCCGACCGCAAGTCAATCGTTGGAAATCACTGAAAGAACTTCCCGCAAAAACGAAGGAATCCGACGCGATGAGCAAGGACATGAAACAGGGTGGATTCACGTTCTGCGGTTCAACCATCTGCTACGCCTTCATGCAGGCCGCCGGAATGGTCAACGATCATGTCGTCACCTGCTTCCGCCATCGTGAAGTGCAGCGGTGAAATCATGATCCAGCCGGTCGACCCAAACCAGCCGTCGATCGACCTGACGAGCGACGAGCATTTCATGGGCGAAGCGTTGCGCCAGGCTCAAATGGCTTACGACGCGGATGAGGTGCCGGTTGGTGCCGTAATCGTGCGAGAAACGAAGATCATCGCGCGGGCACACAACCAGGTCGAAATGCTCAAAGACGCGACGGCGCATGCTGAAATTTTGGCCATTACGCAAGCCGCGAGCACACTGGGCGATTGGCGACTGGAAGGTTGCACTCTCTTCGTCACCAAAGAGCCCTGCCCGATGTGCGCGGGCGCGATCATGCTCTCCCGGGTAAAGCGACTGGTCTTTGGTGTGCGTGATGACCGGGCCGGTGCGGCGGGCACGGTCTTCCCTATCACGTCCGCGAAGGGACTCAATCACGTCATCGAAGTTGTGGCCGGCGTGAAGGAAAAGGAGGCGCGCGACCTTTTACAAAGCTTTTTCCGACTCAAACGTTCAGCGCCACAAGCCTGAATCTCGGGCGTATTTGACCAAGCCGCCGCGAAATGGCGGGAAGCCCGTCCCAAAAATCATTCCCGTATCGATGTCGTCTTCCGAACCAACTACTTCCTCTTTGAGACAACGCTTTGCTTCGGCAATCATGACACCCAATAATCGCGACTGAATCGCCGCGGCGCCCGGCGTTTTGGTCACCGACAGGCCAAGATCGCGATTGAGCCGCGTCTTCCGGCCCTGATAGACATAAAAGCCCTTGCCACCTTTGCGTCCTTTCAATCCCAGTTCGTGCACGCGGCGCAATGCCGGCGCAACGCTCATCCGATCCTGGAATGCTTCAGCCAATTCATGTGCCACATCGTAGGCCACGTCGATCCCCACCTCATCGATCAGCCGCAGCGGTCCCATCGGCATCCCAAAATCCAGCATCGCCCGGTCGATCGCTTCCACGCCGACGCCTTCGCCCAACAGCACGCCGGCTTCGTTCAGGTAAGGCATGAGCAGTCGATTCACCAAGAAACCGGGCGCGCCCTTCACGACGATGGGAATCTTCTTGAGCTGTTTGGCAAACTCAACCGCCGTCGCGACAACTTCCGGTTTCGTTTGCGTCCCGCGCACAATCTCCACCAGGGGCATTCTGTGGACGGGATTGAAAAAGTGAATGCCAACAAATTGTTCGGGTCGTCCGCTCGCCTCGGCGAGTTCGTCGATGGGAATGGCGGACGTGTTGGACGCAAACACGCATTCGTAGCGCAGCAAGGACGTCAATTCCTCAAACACCGCCCGTTTGACCTCGATCTTCTCGAGAACGGCTTCAATCAGCAGACTGCAGTCGCCGAAGCCGGAATAATCAGTCGTCGGATGCACGCGCCCCAAGCCGTGCTCCACCTGCAATTTCGTCAGCTTGCGCCGTTTCAGGCCTTCCCGATACACGTCCGCAATGCGTTTCATGCCCGCGGCGACAAACTCCGGCTTGATGTCTTTCAGTCGCACGGTCAATCCGCGAGAACTGCACCATTGCGCGATACCGGCCCCCATCACTCCGGCGCCGAGCACGCCGACCTTTTCGATTTTCGACGCCGGTCCCGCATCTCTCAGCCGCAACTTCGAATACTTTTCGCGCAGGAAAAAGACGCGAATCAAATTCTTGCACTGCGAGGTGGTGGCCACCTCGCCGAACAGTCGCGCTTCCAGGTCCAGGCCGTGTTCCAACGAACCGGACAATCCTTGCTCCATCGCATCGATGGCCTTCATCGGCGCCGGATAATGCCCGTGTGTCTTGGTCAATGTTTGCTTCCGGGCGACACGGGCAATGATCCTTTTCACCGGCCATAGATTGTCCAAGAAAACCGCGCTCGCGGGTCGCCGATTTTTTGCCAACCACTTTGTTGCCACGGCACGCAAGGCAATAGCGGGCACAACTTCATCCACCAAACCCATCTTCAGCGCTCGCGTCGCGGACACGCTCTTGCCGGGCACCACGATGCCCAGCGCGGCTCGCAGGCCAATCAATCTTGGCAAGCGCTGCGTTCCGCCCCAGCCAGGAATAATTCCGAGTTGCGTTTCCGGTAGACCGATTTGCGTCTTCAGATTGTCCGTCGCCACGCGGTACCGACAAGCCAGCGCCAGCTCGCACCCGCCGCCGAGGCAGGCCCCATCGATTGCCGCCACACTCGGCACTCCGAGTTGCTCGATCTTTGCCAGGATCCGATGGCCGGCCCGCGATAGTTCTTCCGCCTGCGCCGCATCGCGGATTTTTTCGAGTTCCTTGATGTCGGCACCGGCAATAAACACGTCCGGTTTGCTGCTGACGAAAACAACGCCCTTCAGTTTGCGCTGCGCAAGCTCGGCAAGAATGTGGTCCAGTTGACCGACGGTGTCGGGATCGAGAAGGTTGACCTTTGAATTCGGATCGTCGAACACGACCCAGGCAATATTCTCGGAATCAATTTCCAGTCGCGGCGATTCCATCAATCCCGCTCCAAAATCAACGCGGCACCCTGGCCCCCGCCAACACAGGCCGAGGCCAAACCAAGGTTCAGATTCCGCCGTTTCATCTCTTTCAACAACGTCAAAACCAGCCGTCCGCCGCTCGCGCCGACCGGATGACCGAGCGCAATTGCACCGCCGTTGACATTGAGCAGGTCGCGATTGATTTCCAAATCGAATTGTTTGCGCAGCACCATTTCAACCGCCAGCACCTGCACCGCGAACGCCTCGTTGATCTCGATGAGTTGAATCTCGTCCCATTCCACGTCTGATTCTTCCAAGACCTTCGGGATGGCATAGGCGGGACCGAGTCCCATGCGTTGCGGGTCAACGCCGACATACGAATACGCCTTCAAATAGCCCAGCGGTTCCAAGCCCAGGTCGTCCGCCTTGTCCTCGCTCATCACCAACAACGCGACCGCGCCGTCGGTGATCTGCGACGAATTGCCAGCGGTGACGGTGCCGTTGTGCTTGTCGAAGACCGGACGCAATTTGGCGAGGGCTTCCATGCTCTGGTTCTCGCGAACGCCGTTGTCCTCCTGCACAAACCGGCCCTGCGGCAGATAAACCGTCATCATTTCTTCGCGCAGTTTGGAGCGTGCTGTGGTGGCTTTGCGGTGCGATTCGAGCGCGAATTCATCCTGATTCTCGCGGGGAATCCCGAAATCACGGTACAATACCTCGGCGGTCTGTCCCATGTTCAACCCGCACGTGAAATCGGTCAGCCCCAGCATGACGCCGACACGCGGACGAAAGTCGGACGGTCGAAATCGCGATGCGGCCAGGAGTTTTTGCGGAAAGTTTTTCGCCCGGCTGAGAGCGGTGAACTTGTCGGCGGCTGCGCCGGAGAACAGCAACGGGATATTCGACATGCTTTCGGTGCCGCCGACGATGAAGGCGTCGCCCTCGCCCGACGTCATTTTTTCGTAGGCGCTGGTGACGGCCTCGAAACTGCTCGCGCAATTGCGATGCACCGTGTACGCGGGAATCTCCTGCGGAATGCCGGCATTCAACGCGATGACCCGGGCAATGTTCGCGGCCTCCGGCGGCTGCGCCACGTTGCCGAAAATCACCTGGGAAATCTCGCCGCGGTCGAATTCGGTCCGCTCCAGCAACTCGCTCACCGCCAGCCTTCCGAGTTCTTGCGCTGGCAATGACTTCAAATCAGTCCCTGCCTTGCAAAACGGAGTTCGGATCCCGTCAATGATTGCCAATCGCGTCATGTCATTTATGCGCTACGACAACGAGCCGTGCGGCATTCTGGTCGTACGGGGCGCCGGCCAGATTGCCGTAAATGTTTACCCGCCGGAAGCTGCCTGTCCTCCCTCAGCGAACTCTCCATGCCTAACGAGCCGGCAGCGATCTTCTGCTGCGCTCACGAAATAACCAAACGCCTTGCTAAAATTCAACACAATAAGGCATCCCGACGAAAACAGAAGCGCCGCTCGCCTGCCTTTCGCGAATCAACCACAGGCCTTTCTGAATCGGCTGATGGACCCGGATTTTTGCAGTGCCTCTCGGGCTTGCAACAGCTCGTTACCTGAAAATCTCCGCAAAGAACAGCTTCATCGCTGCCCACGAACGTTTGTCAGCGCGTTCGTTGTAAGCCACACCTTGTATCTTGCTGTCTTTATTGGCGGGATTGGTGAAACCGTGCATCGCGCCGCCGTAAATGTTCATCTGCCAATCGATACCGGCCTTGCGAAACTCATCCTGCAACGCCGCAATGTCGCTGGCCGGCTCGAATAGATCGTCGCCCCCGTGACAAATCAACACCTTGCACTTGATGTTCTTTGCATCGCGCGTCGGCGTATCGAGTCCACCGTGAAAACTGACAATCCCGGCGATATCGGCACCGCTACGCGCCAATTCGAGCACGGTCGTGCCACCGAAACAATAACCAATCGCCGCGACCCTTTTCGGATCACACTGCGGTTGCCTCTTCAATTCCTCCAGCCCGGCGTTGACGCGGTCGCGCAACAATTGACGATCACCCTTGAACTTTCCCGCCAAAGCTCCCGCTTCCTGCGGCGTCTTCGCAACGACGCCGGCGCCGTAGATGTCGGCGGCGAACGCGACATAACCCAACTTGGCGAGTTCGTTGGCGCGCATTTTGGGATAACCATTGAGTCCCCACCATTCATGCACGACCAACACGCCGGGTCGTTTGCCCTTCAGCGCGGGATCGTACGCCAAATATCCCTTTAATGCCGTATCGCCTTGTTTGTATTCAACCGTCTCCGTATGCAGCGCCGCCTGCGCGCTGGCTGCCAATGCAATTCCCGTCATCATTCCAAACATTCGTTTCATGCTCGCCTCCCGTATTCGAGGAGAACGCTAGCATGCAAGGTTCGCTAGCGCAACGCGTCTGCGGCGATCATCCTTGATAGAAACGCGTAGGTTTGGTTTCATCAGAATCGAAGGTTGTTGATCTCATCTTAATGCTCGCTAACCGCTTGGAGAAAAGGTCAACCATGAAACGCGACTTTTTTGGAGACTCGTACGACGCAGTCAAACGCATGTGGTGCGAGATACTCTCTGGTTGGGCACGGTTGTACGCCGAGCCGCGATTCATCCCCACCGAACTCCATCAGGCATTTACTCGACTGACCGGGATTCCGATGTTGGCAGATTACCGTCCGGAAACATATTCCATCCTCAACGATCCGGATACTGGCATCAGGTTGCCCAACGAACGAACCCAAGGCACGAGCCGTAAACACATCGCCATCACTGCCATCGCTAATCAGTTACAGTCGAATGGAGTTCGATGCGTCGTAACATTTGATCAGAGCTTTATTAGGAGTCGCAACCTGACGCCTATAGACCAGCGCCATTCCAAAATGGACCGCCTCCGTAAGGAAGGATTTCCGTCTTTTTACTACGTCTCTCACGCACCGTTTCTTTTCGCGGCTCCTGATGAGGAAACACTGGAGGAGTTACGAACACTCTTGGTCAATGCAGGAATCCCAAACGACAAACGCCTTGAGAATCTGAAATAGAGATTACCCCCTTCGGCCTCGCGTCCAACACCCGCACTTCCTTCAGAGAAGTTTCGAGCTTGATGCGTTTGAGCGGATCGTCGAGCAAAGGACCATTCAGGTGCGGGGAACAACCTTTTGCAGCTCCGTGGGCAACCGATCCCAAAGCGCCGGATACGCTTCGACGAGGCGGGTGATGTCCAGCAGATCCTTCTGGCGTTTGCTCGGGCGGCGCTGTACATCGCTCCATGCCCGCACCTTGCCGGTCAGCGTGTCTTCCCGGCTCGCGACGCGCATCAGAATCCCGTGGACGTCGGCAGCCACCGCGCGCTGCGGAAAATCAGCGTAATCGCCTTCGGTGGTGATCTGGATCGTCACGGCACCGGTGCCCTGCAAATTGATCGACCACTCGTGGCGTTGGGCAGTAAAGCCGGCGGCTTCGAGGGCGGCGACCGCTTCTTCGAGGCGTTGTGCCGTAATTACGATATCCACATCGCGTGTGACGAGAGGTTCGGCAGCCCAATGGTTCACAGCCAGGCCACCAATCATGCACCAGGGAATCTGACGACTTTCCAGCGTGTCCACCAACCGGCGCACATCTCCAGCGCCACCGCTGGTTTGCCATTCAAAAAAATCGCGTGACGTCATCAGTTCACCCGGGTGCAGTGTAAGCCGAAGGCTGTTGACAGTTCAAGCGAACGTGGATGGACTTGGGCACCACTCTTTCAGTCGTCTACCCTCTCACTCCTTCGGCCGGGCATCCAGCACGCGCACTTCCTTCAGTGAAGTTTCAAGCTTGATGCGTTTGAGCATGTCTTTGAGCGAGTGGACTTCGATGTGGTTGGGCGTAATCTCGGCGTCGGTCTGGAAACGTTTGCGGATCGATTCCTTGAGGTGTTCAGGTTCGGCGCCATTGGCGAGCGCCAGATGCAGAATCAACTCGTCCACGTCGTGCGGGTCGTCGTGGGCCTTGCGAATCTCCAATTGCCATTCGCCGATCTCGGTTGAGTCGTCGAGGATCTGCTGCAGCGTATCGAAATTGACGAGCGTGCCCTTGAGCTTGCTGATGTTCAATTCCTTCGTGTTGCTTTCCCGGCCAATGCTGCCAAAAATCCGCGGAACGTTTCGCCCACAATACGGACACGGTTCCCAGGTTAGTCCGCCATTCACATAATCACCGGTCCGATACCGCAGCACCACCGTGCCCCGCGCATCGAGCGGCGTGTATACCAATTCGCCAGGTTCCCCTTCGTCTTTGACCTCGCCCGTTTCGGGATCGATCACCTCGAAGATGCCGAGGTCGGGAAACAGATGATAACCGCTCCATTGGCCGGGCGGCGGCGGACATTCGCCCCAGGCCATGCGCGCTTCCGTGAAACCGTACGTGCCACAAACGCGCACCTCGTTGGCGCCCATTTCCTGCAACAGCGCAACCATCCGACGGCGGATGCCCTGCGGACTTTTCTCGCCACCGAGCACGATCTTGCAGACCTGCGGCCATTTGCGGCCTTGCGCGTGCGCTTCGCGAATCACGTGATAGACAAACGTTGGGATTCCAATGACCGCTTCGGGCTTGATCTTGTCGATCAAGTTGATATTGCCGTCGGTCCCCATCACCTTGCCGCCACCCGAACTGACCAGCAACATGCCGAACTCCAGCCCGGCCAACACCACCTGCCAAAAGGCGAGATGAGGTGCGTACGGAAACATGTTCACGCCGCGCATCTTCGTGGTGGCCGCGAACGTCTGGATCAAACGGGCGCCCGCTGTGCGCAGGTTGGACATGTCATGGTCCGTATACGTGAAGGCGACCGGCGCCGAACTGCGGCCGGTCGTGGCGGTCAGGAAGATGGGACGATATTCACGCTCGAACCGGCGTTCCACCGCGCGTTTTCCTCGAAACAGCGCCTCCGCAACCACACGCGGTCGATGTTTCAATACCGAAATGTCAGGCGTGATGATGAACTCGCGGAATTTCTCGGGTTCTTCCGAGGTCGGCAACAAATCCGCTTTGCTGGTAAACGGCAAGTGCTTCAAATCAGCCACGGTCTTGATTTGGCGTGGGTCGATTCTGTGTTTGGCGAACAGTTTCTTGTAGAACGGGCTGAAAGGGGCGATGACCTCGGTGAGATACCGGTGGAGCTTCTCGTTCTGAATGCGCCGCTGCTCGGCGACGCTCATCCGGTCCCATTTCATACGCGCACCAGTTCTTTCAATTGCGGCAAGGCACGTTCCGCCGCCTCTTCCCCCGATCGGATGTAACGCTCGGGATTATAGAAATCGTACCAGACTCCCTCCGGAACCATGGGACGAATCACGATATCGGCATTGACGCAGGCATCCTCGGCCATGCGGGACTGCATGGCGTGCATGGAACGCATGTAGACGTTGATGATGCTGGTGGGAGTCTCGACCAGTGGCCCCTTTTCGTGCATACCGGCTTGGCGTTCCCTTCGCCGGCCGCGCGCTAATTCCGCCCGGTAATTCTCACGCAGCTTCATCTGCTCGATATTGGGGATGGTGTTTACGGCAATGATCTTGGTGACACCGGCCTTTACCAAGACGCTGACCGGCACCGGGTTGGTGATTCCGCCGTCGATCAGCGTCTGGCCGTTGCTGCCGACCGGCCGAAACACTCCCGGAATGGAAATGCTGGCGCGAATCGCATCGATCAGTTTGCCCTGCTCGAAGACAACCTCTTCCATGGTGTGGAGGTTGCTGGCCACGATCTTCAGCGGCATAATCGTGTCGGAGAAGGTCAGGTCGTCCACGATGGTGTGGAGAAAATTCAGCACGCGCAGTCCGCGGATAATGCCGGAACCGGGGAACATCGGATCGAGCAGTTTCAAAATCGCGCGTTTGCCTTTGATCCGCAACGCAATCTGCTCCATCTCATCGGCCGTTTTGCCAACGGCCCACGCGGCGGCGATCAGTGATCCCATCGAACTGCCCGCCACCAAATCGACGGCAATGCCTTCCCGCTCGAGAACGCGGATGACACCGATGTGCGCCAGGCCCCGAGCGGCGCCAGTCCCCAGGGCCAGTCCCACCAGCACGTTGCCCAACTCGCGCGCGAGGCGGCGCACAACGAGGCTGTACGGTTCCATGGGGTGGCGGACCACGTACGGCGTGCCGTCCACCGCGGCGACCACTTCGTTCTCCGGAATCAGGCGCAGCAAACAACTGATGCGCTGGCCAACCTTGCGCTCGGCCTCCCGAACGTAAGGTGCGCACTTCTCGCCCACGGCGGTCAGGATCACTTTCAATTTCGGCGCACGAGCCGCAGCGTGGGATTGAAAGTCCTGTAGCAACAACCGCGTCTTGTACAGATGCTCGTCGTCGTAGCGGGCCATGACAAAGACGCTGTCCGACTGGACGAGGCAGGCAAAGACGGAAGGCGAAGCTTCGTTGGGAAGATCGCAGATCACGTAATCGTATTGTTTGACCAGATGACCGAAAACCGGCGCGATCATGGCAATCTCACGTTCGTCCCCCAGCAAATCCAAATTCAATCGATCGTAACCCAAGGGCGAATGCACGATGATATCCTGCAAGCCGAGGCTGCTGCGAAAATCGAGCCGCTCGCACTTCAGCAAGGGCACGCCGTGCTGTTTGCCGCTGAAATCGAGCAGCAATACCGGTTCGCGCGTCTCGTGCGCCAGACTGGCAGCCAGATTGGCGGCCAGTGTGGATTTGCCCGTGCCGGGCAGGGCGCCGTACAGCGAAATGATCGTGCTCCATTTCGCGCGCTGCTTTTCTTCGCGCAGTTGTTTGATGCGATGACCAAGACGTTGGCTGAAGCTGACGGCCACGCGTGGATCGCGTTTGACGACTGCTTCGAAGTCCTCGCGGGGGATCTTGAGGAGCATCGAGTCGTTGACCGCGCGAACATTGGCCCAGTGGGTTTCGCCACTAAGCAGCGGCATTTCCCCAAAGCAATCGTCGTCGCAATAAGTGGCAAAAACCCGCTCGTGCCCGCTCTTGAGCCGCGTGTAAGCCTGCAACCGGCCCGACACAACGATGTACAATCCGTCGCCGGGATCATTCTCGCGGACGACCAGTTCGCCTTTTTTGACCGTAACAAACTCACCCCGTTCCGCCAGGCTCTTCATCAATTCCTCACCGAGACTGGCCAGAACCGGCACATTCCCAAGAACTTGAAGCTTCTGTTCCATCGTCCGGTCTCACGGGGAGCACGCGTGCAACCCCCTATATAGGATAAAGCAGCCGGTGGGCCGAATCAATGGGGCAACGCTTGATTTTGCAGCAGGGACAGCAATCGCAAGGTGGTCTTTCCAATGATTTCCAGACTGCGCGGGCTGATTTTGTCCAACGTGTCCTTGTCCGTATGCCAGTAATCGTTCAAGCCGGGCGCGCTACCAAATTCAAAGTCGATGAGATCCACCGCCGGAATCCCGGCCTGCAGGAAGGGAACGTGGTCGTCCAGAATCGAGTTTCCCCGGTAGTCGAAATAGTCACGAAAGCCAGCGGCACGGGAGGCGTCAAACACCGGCCCTACGAGCGAGCCGGTCACCCAGACGTTCAAATTCTTGTCGCCGATCATGTCCAGCAGCACCATCGCCTTGATGGATCCAACCTGATGCTCACGCTTCAGTTCTTGGACAAAAAACCGGCTGCCCCATAACCCATCTTTGTCGCTGTATTCCACCATGGCTTCCTCGCCGTCGAAAAACACGAACCACAAATCCGGCTGCTGCGCTGCCACGCGGGACATCTCCAAGAGTGCACCCGTGCTCGAGCCGCCGTCGTTGGCGCCTACGAATGTTATGTTGGTAAAGAGTTTGGTGTCGTAGTGCGAGCCGACGATAATAATGCGATCCGGGCCGCGATGCTGGATTCGGGTCTTCGCAACGATGTTGCGGAATTGCTTCGGACCGTACGGCGTGGGCGCCGTAAAGACCTGTTCCTCCACCGTCAAACCGTAACTTTGCAATTGTTGCTCGATGTAGGCCGCTGATCTTGCGAGCGCGGCGCTGCCGCTGGGACGCGGTCCGAAGCCAACGATCTTCTCCACCTGCTCATACGCCTTGTGTCCATCGAACGCATTCCATTGCAAGGGAGGTGGCGGCTTGGAACTGCAGCCGAATGAAAAAAGGATCGAGAGAACCAGCAACCTGTAGCGGCGGTCTGTGACCGCCGACGGGATCCTGTTTCGGTGCCCGCGGAGTGCCGCGAGAGACGGGATCAATCGCGCTGCCATCGTTCAGCCCAAGCAATGCGCCGCGCCAGCGACGGGTGATCGTGCAGCAGGAACTCGATCAACGGGTGCGGCGAGAGATCGGCAAGATTCTGGTCGGCCAGCTTCCGCATGGCGCGGATGAAGGCATCGCGGTTGCGGGTGAGTTCCAGCGCCGTCGCGTCGGCCCTCCATTCGCACCAACGCGAAAAAACGTTGTTGAGCGGCATAACGACGAGGCTGAACAGGAACAAGCAGATGGCCAGTAACGGGAACGCCGCCACGTCGCTGATGCGCGCAAAACCGAAATGCGGCAACAACCTTTCCAGAATAAGGTCGGCAATCCACAACCCCACAAAAGTGGTAAAGGTCCCCCAAGCAATCAACCTCCAGACATCACCGTGCCGGTAATGCGCCATTTCGTGCGCCATGACGACTTCAATTTCGTCTTCGTCGAATTTGTCGAGCAAGGTGTCGCCAAGGATAATGCGTTTCGTTTTTCCCAGACCGGCAAAGGCGGCGTTCGCCTTCTTCGTCTTCTCGCTCATGCCCATGCGATACACGCCGAGGACTTTCGCACCCACTCGTTGCGCCAGGGCCGTGAGTTTCTGTTTGAGCGACTCATTTTCCAGCGGTTTCAATTTGTAGAACAGCGGCAGGATCAACACCGGGAAGAGGGTCGATAACACAACGCCAAACAAGAGGAAAAACAAGCCCGCTCCCACCCACCACCAATGGCCCGCTCGCCGGAGCAAAAAATACAACACGTCCAGAACAAGGACGCCCAACAGCAAATTTAAGCCGAGCGACTTCAGTTCATCGAGTGCCCAGGCGCCGAAGCTTTCATTCGACAAATCGAATTTATGTTCGAGATGATAGCCACCGAAATAATTCAATGGCAGGAACAGCAGCTTCGTCGAAATCACCACCACGCTCGCGTAAATCGCCACGGAAATCCAGGCGTTGGAGGAGATCGATCGCGCCACGTCGGCCAGAAAATCCGAGCCTTCTGAATAAAGAAAGGCAACCAACAGGGCGAGGGTATAAACCGTCTCCACAACGAAAAGAACGTTGTGGATTGCTTCGTAGCGTTTGGCGCGTTGTTGCTGGTTAAGGTTGCTCATGGATGTAGGCCAACTCTGCGAGTCGGCGCTGACTGCCACCGCTTCACAGAAGCGGCCTACAACAAACATCACGCGCTACAGATTTTCAACACCCAAAATCGCCAACAATCGGACCAGATCGTCGTTGCCATAATAGGCAATCTCGATGCGGCCCTTTTTCCGCCCGTGATAAACAGTCACATGGGTTCCCAGTTTCTGCTGCAGCCGCTCTTCAATGGCGAGAACCTGCGCCGACTTCATGGTCGAACCCAAGGTGCGCGCGCGAACCTTCGTATCACCTTTGAGTTGCTCGACCAGTTTCTCAGTCTCGCGCACGGTCAGGTTGCGTTTCAACACCCGCTCGGCGACCAGTCGTTGCTCCTCGGCAATGCTCAATCCGAGAATGGCTTTGGCATGGCCGACGCTAAGCCGATCATCAGCAATCCACGATTGCACTTCACCTGGCAAAGCCAACAAGCGCATCGCGTTGGCTACCGCCGCCCGGCTGCGGCCTACCTTTTCGGCGATCTGCTCCTGCGTTAATTGGAACTGCATGGCCAATTGTTCGTAGGCGTGCGCTTCCTCAATCGCATTCAGGTCTTCGCGCTGCAAGTTTTCAATGAGCGCGATCTCCAATGCTTCCTGGTCGCTCGCATCGCGCACGATGGCGGGGATGCTTGTCAACCCGGCTTCGCGCGCCGCTCGCCAACGCCGTTCGCCGGCTATCAATTCGAAACGACGAATTCCTCCCTGGCTTGGTGGCGTGACCGTCCCGGTTGCGGTTGTTGAGATTGGTCGCACCAGTAACGGCTGAACAACGCCTCTCTGCTTGATGGAGTCGGCCAACTCACGAAGTTGTTCGGGGTCAAACTCGTTGCGGGGCTGGAATCGACTACGCTCGATTGTGTCGATACCGATATACTGGACGCCGTCGCTTCTTGCGTCATTCGATTCGGCAGTCGTCTCTGTGACCGGAGCGATTGGCGAACCGAGAGGACGCACGGCGACTTCGACGCGAGGCGGCTCCAACACGGTCGTACGCACCACGCCGCCATTGATCAGTGCATCCAATCCCCTGCCCAACGCCTTCTTTGTCATGGTGGAATTCCACCTCCTTCGCTCGCCGTATTTAGCTGGAAATACGGGGCTTGTCGAGCAGAAATGCAGGGAAATTGGCTTAAATCCGCGAACTCAATCATCCCACTGGACGGCGGCCACGACGGCCCAAATCAGAGAAGCTACCACGGTCAGCACCAGAATCCATGGCGTCAGCACCTGAGAATTCCATGAGAGCAACGCGGAAAGGTCCACCCGTGGCAAATGCTCCCACGGCAACCAGAGAATCGCCAGCACCCATCCAGCCGCCGCGGTTCCGAGCAAAAGCACGGTTCGGAACCAGGCAAGCCGTCGACGACGAGGCAACGCGGCGACGACTCTCGCCGTGAAACCGTCGTCGTTAATGTATGTGTTCTGTTCGCGCAGTTGCGTGTCGACCAGATCCTTATCCTCAGGCTGATTCATAATTCTGATACCCCGTTAACCAACGTCTCAACTTCTCTTTTCCCCGGAGCACGTTTGTCTTCACTGTGCCCAGCGGACAATCCAGAGCCTCGGCGGCTTCCTCGTGCGATAAACCATTCTGGCAGCACAACAGAACCGCCGCCCGCTCGTTGGAATGTAATCGCTTCAGTGCCTCCGTCAAATCCAGATGCAGCCCGCTCTGTAAGTCCGCCGTCGGCTGCTCTGCTTCCGCGGGCGCCTCATCTACATCTTCCAGTGCCAATTCTTTCCGCCGTCGCGCCACGCTCCGAAACTCGTTTACGGCAATCCCAAACAGCCACGTGGTGAACGGCGCCGTGCCCCGGTACGTGTGCAGCTTTCGCCAGGCTTTCAGAAATGTTTCCTGCGCCAGATCATCGCCCAAATGAGCATCGCCTCGCGTCATCCGCGTGAGAAACGCGCGCACCGGCGACTGATAGCGCCGAACCAACTCCGCAAAAGCGTGCTGGTCCTCGCGCGTCAACACCCGGGCAATGAGATCGGCATCCGTCACGGCCCCGGCCCGGTGGCTACGGGTTCTGTTTCCGATCCTCAACCAGCCAGAAAACGAGGCGTGCGGCACCAATGAACACCAGGATCCAGCCGACCTTGCCGGCAATCATGATCAGCCCCGCTCCGACACCTATCAGAATGAGGCCACCCCGAAAATCACTGCGTGCTGAACGAGGATTGGCGTTCCCCACCTGCAAATCGATACGGGTGCCTGCGACCATCTCGGGCGGTATTGGCATTCCCTTTTCGACCATGGCACGGATGGTCTCGTGATGCATCTTGAGGCGGCGATGTCGGGCATAAAATATGATCGCCACAATCGCAATGGGGACGCTGCATCCGAGCACGACGGCTGCAAGGGCCACGACGTCAATCGCCTCTTCTCCATTCCGGTGCTTGAGCGCTGGTACATCGATGTCGACCGGATTCTTTCCTCCGACGTGGATGCCTGATTGGTCAATCCGGACCTTTGGATGCTCGCTGGATTCCTGTGCGGATTCAGGCGCAGCGACAGCGGCGTTGCTTGCGTCGCCAATGGACGGAGATTGGGATGCCGCCACTGCAGGATTATTCAGTGCCGCCAGGATCATTACCTTGCTCTCCGCCCGCCGCGGCACCGCAGCCATAGCGAGCAAAAACGCTACCATCAAGAATCGTTTCCATGTGCTTTTCATAATCTGTTCTTCTCCTGTTCGCTCGTGGGACGCAACGAATGCCTCATTTGGATTCAGAAATCCTTACCCAACCTGATTTTTGCTGGCCGGCTTGGTCCCCGTGCCCAAAACTACCACGCTGACAAAGGCTTCACCTCGGGCGCACTTGGCAGCGTTGCTTCATCGCCTCGCTGTGGAACCAGCCAGACACAAATCCGCGTCTCGGTGACATTATGCAAACGGATCGCCAACTCTTTCACCCCGACATTGTCAGCCTGCCGCACCGGGTGTGGCGATGTCGGTAACGGCTCCGCTTGCTTGACGGAAAATACCGCGCCCTCAGGCGACAAAATGCGTGCCACAAGTCGTTCCTTACCCTGCATCAGCGTGGCCACAAGACGGTTCGTTTTCAGATCGATCTCCGCTCGCGTATGCAGAAACCACCAGACCTCCGCGGGCTTTGACGCTCTGATTTCGTCTTCCACGACGACCTCTCTGCGGTTGCGCAACAAAATGCCGCGCGTGTGTTGTTGCGGAAGCTCGGCAATCGCGAACGCCTGCTTGGGAGCCGATTCAAATCTGACAATCTTGCCCGCGGCTTTCGGGTCCTGATCCGGGCCCGCGCCGGGATCGATGACGACCGTGTTGTGGCCCTCCGCCCGCAGGCGATAATACTCCCACCTCTGTTTCCCAAAGTATCCGGGCAGATTGTAATCATCAGGGCCAAGGTCCAGTGCCCAGCGATGTCCCAGTGCATCGAGCACAAACGTGCCAAGATCGAGATGGCTGTGGTTGGCCTTGTTGTCGCCGGCATGCATGGCCACAAAGACAGCGTTGGCGTCGTTCCAGGCACTGCGGAAACTGACGACCTCCGCATGGCGAAAGTACTTGTCGAGCGGCAACTCGTGGCCCGGGGATGATCCTTCGTGCCAAAGCAAACCCAACGGCAGGTTAAGCACGAGACGCCGTGCAAATGCCGCGTACTCGGGTCGATGATACCGGCGCGCCAGCCAGAACAATTGAGGACTACGCAGGGGCCCTTCGTGTGCATCGGCGAAATTGAATACCCGATCCAGCGGACCGGTCATGTAGATGGGAAACAATCCGGCCTCGGCAAAGCCGGGTTGGTCCGAAAGACCAAAGTCCCGGCCGAGTGCCGTTTGCAGCGAAGCCAGGAGAGCCACGTTGTAATCGGTCGCATAATTCCAATAACCAGGCCCCTCCACACAGGCGCCGTCCGGGGCGAAAGCGGCCATGGCCGGCGGCAATGATTTACGGGCATCGTTCACGATCTCCTCTGCCATGGCTGGTTCTTCATCGGCCAGCGCGAGAGCGCCCATGACCATTCCGCCGTTGCAGACCTGGTTCCAATTCATGGCTCTCTTGACCCACCAACCGAATTTCGACGTGCCGCGGTAACACTCAAGTCCCGGCCGCAATCCCTTTTCAACCATTGCCGCACGCAATGTGGTCCGCTGCTCAGCGCTCCAATAGTCGTAGAGCCAGTCGTACCCGGTCGCGAACGCTCGGGTCATCTCCGCCGTGTCGAGGAAATGTCGTGGATTCCAGTCTGGGAACTTTGCCGCGGCATCGAGTTCCTGCCACGCGCGTTCGGCGAAACGCTTGTCACCAGTGAGCCGGTAAACCAACGCGAGCGTTTCCACGCGATTCAATACGCGCCGACTGGTGGCCAACAAATGCAACCCGTCCGGAATCTCATATCGGCTCGGTGATTGCGTCAGAATCTTTTCTGCACGGCGCGCGATCGTGTTCGCCTCTTTCCGTAACGCCGGATCAGTGGCAATTTCACGCTTGAGACGTGCAAAGTCGTCGGCCGTGGCAAGCAGCCGCGGATGCTCCCGTCGCAAACCATCGAGCACGCCGCCGTTTACTGAGGTGCCACAGATTGCTCCCAACAAAATGGCAGAAATGCAAAGCAGTCGATGCGCTTCTCTGATCAAATTCAAGGCTCAATCCTCGGACGGCGAGGTTATGTCTTTTATCGCGCTTTGTCCATCCCCTGAGCCGCCTGCAGCCGGTGCTGAGCCTTACCATTGGAATCGAGCTTGGACACACATGTCCCATGAAAGCGCGAAAGATTTGAACTTCTGCCGCGCGGCAGCGTCGAATCAATGCCAGCAAAACAAGCTGTGACCCCACGAAATAGCCAACGAATGTCAATTGTAAAGAGCTGACCCCGAATGTCTTCCCCGCGTCGGTTTCATTATCTTCCGAAGTCAAATCCTAATCCCATGATCTCTGCTTACGCGGAACAATCCAGCGCGACGACGTTAACCGCAGCAAAAGAAAATCGCTCACTTCAGAAAATACGACGTGCTGAAGCGACACATAGAATGGCCGGTTTCTCTGTCAAAGACCTCGATATACACTGCATTCACGGAAATTCCGAAGACAGCGATTTTGTCGGGCGTAGCGCGCATCTCCACGTCGTGCCCTCCTTGCCCATAATAGTTAATTAGAGCGCCTGAGGCCCAAACATCGGATGACCAAAGTACGTTTCCACCGTTTCGATCCAGGGCATAGAGCTTATATGGGAACGGTATCGGACCATACATACATACGTAAGCGCACTTATCAGCCAGTTCCACACTGGCTTTCTCAACCAGTCCCTGGTCATCACTTGCCAGCACTGACCAAGTCTGGCTGTTCCAACTTATTGTCCACCGACCATTCTCACGCCGCACTATCGCGCTGGAATTGCCAGAAGTTGATGTGAGATTTGGTTTAGAGAAGTCTGCCGCCTCGCGAAACCAGATATTATCGCGGCCATAGGAGTTCGCATTTTGCACCGCTACTTCCCAATTCGCTGGAATGACAATTCCCATTTGTCTTTTTACCAGCCTGAGGAAACGAAAGATCTCCTCCTTATTCGGCGCAACAGCTTTCTCTCGTTTCTGCAAAGGAATTGTCCGACGTACCCTTTCCCAGCCGGCAGCCAACGCGGCGGTGCAATTCTGCGTAGCAGCAATAGAGTCTAGGTCGCATTTACTGCGCTGTGATAGCAATGAGGCAAGCGAGTGGGCAAGGTCAGCTGGCGAACTAGCCTCGGTCGGTCGCACGACATCTCTGCCGAAGCCGTCAGCCTCGGCGAGAAGCATACACACAAGAAACAACACGAAGAGTCTCCTTGCCTGGACACATCTCACGTTTTCGACACTCCCAAACGAGTGACGCATTAGGATTCCCTTATTAAGGAGAGTCATTGTATTCAACGAACGGCTTTGAACAGCAACAGTTCCACAGGCCTGAGACCCATCTCGAGACTGGTCCTTCTATTGGACTCGAATCCCACCATACGGGTTTCTGGTCTGTAGAAGGTAATGTTCCAGCGCTGACCGAGCACGGCGATCTGCCGTAGGTTCTTCCTATCGCCCAATTCAAGCGGCCAGTAATTCTCAAAGGAAAGAACTTAATCGTTCCGACCGCGCTTCTCAGGCCACATTTCTTATCGTTGAATGTCGTGGTGGCCACGTCCTTCACGATATCCCTCCCGCCCCTTTGTATAAACCAAGCTTCCCAAAACGTAACGGTCGGTTTTGCAGGAGAACTATTTCGGCAGTTCGGACAGTCTTGTACATCACAGCGCACTTGGTTCTGCTGAACAATGTATCCATCTTCAGGTGCTCTGTTGTCGAGCTGGAAGTCGAAAATGGCAACGTAGTCACCCCCGCATTTTTGCTGGCCGGCCCCTCCCTTTGGATGAACAGTAAGTTACCCATCCGCATCGATATTTACGATCGGATCGTTGCGAACATGCTCGTACAAGTTCGGTCCATCCGCATATTCAATTGGATCCCTGCTCAACCATCTTCCCGTGGTCGGGTTGTAGAACGCGAAGGCGTCTGTGCCTAACAGCAGTCCGGATGACACCATCAGAATTGGCAAGATACATCTCGTTTTCATCGCTCATTATCGCCGTTCGTCGTCGTCATCTTGTCGCGCAGCTAAGGTTGACTAGTACTGAATTCTGACGGCTTTCTCTCTGCCTGAAGTTCGCGGTGAAGAGTCACGACGACGCGCACAATATCTCCATTCTCTAGTCTTTGCACCGCCATCTTGTATCGTCTTAGATACTTGAGTGCGAGGTTATCTTGCTTATCCGTCGCACAGTCGGAAAGCGCAAATAAAAAGGATTCGACATGGTACATCTTTGCGGCAGCAGTAAAGTCTCGCAAGACAGTCACAGACATCGCCAATAACACGCTGAAGGTGATTCCGAGCGTTAGTCGAATTGCTGACTTAGATTTTTCAGCAATTTCCGAGAAAATCCAAAACACTCCTAATGCACATGTTCCGGCAATGATAAGGAATCCGTAATTTGAGACTGTCATATGGTTAATGCCCTCGACACTATAACGATTAGCTGAACAAAATTAATCCGACGGTGTAAGATAAAATGCGGTTTTTAGCGACTGATCTTTAAGCTCGTTCACAAAGTTAACGCAATCATGGCTCCCCAGAACGTACCACCACTTCTCAGCCCCCGATTTGTATGCATTCATGAGCTCTTTCAATTGAGCCTTGAATAGTTCCACATCAACAGAACAACGACTAACCTTTATTTCCGAACAATCCTTTGAGGGCAGCGACACGTAACCTGCCGCGTCACCAATGATGCCCCAAGATCCCAAAATGCCCCCAGTCTTTCCGGTGGGATAGGCGACCACATCAATATTCCCCATTGGGCTTTCCAGCCAAGCATGATCTATGGACGGGTAGTTTATCGCCTTGTGCGTACAAGTCTTGACGCCAGTTCCAAATTCCTCCAGTTGCTTGTAAATATTCCCTTTTCGACAGCATTCATAACGGCTGAAGCTCTTGCCCCCGCAGCAACCAGCAAGCCCTTGGATATCGACTTGCGAGACGGGTATATTGGCAACGAACGCGTAGAGGTTTCTCCCGCCTTCTTCTTCAATCGGATCCCTACTCAGCCACCTTCCCGTGGTCGGGTTGTAGAACGCGAAGGCGTCCATGCCCAACAGCAGCCGGGACGACACCACCAGAATTGCCAAGATACATCCCGTTTTCATCGCTTGTTATCGCCGGTCTTCTCGTGGACAGCAGTGACCCATTACCGACAAATCAATCTGTTTGGGTCTTCCCGGTTTTTCTTTGTTGTTATCTTAGTTTTGAGAATGATGGTACTTAGGATAGGCACTAAGCAGCGAAGGTCCGGGTTTGCTTATTGAGTCGGTTGAGTTCTTCGTTTCTTTGCGCCGCCCTTACATATCGTCTGAATCATTGTCTCTAGAGACTGCGCTTCCTTCCGGTCGACGTTCCCATCTGCCTTCAGTAATTTGTTCGCTCTTGCATCTCCTAGCTCAGACAAGGCGATCAATATTGGGAGCCCATCCGCAGTTCCGTGTGCCGTGCGAAACCTCACCAGTATTGCACGTGTATCATCGGGGATGGTTCTGATACCGTGGGCAAGAGCAATCCCTAACAACCTCCGCTCATACTGGGTCGAGTGAACGGCTAGCGGAAATGCGCTAAGCAGGGAATAAATACGGTGTTTTAGGCTTTGGATAGCTGCTGCCGTTTCCTGATTGTGCGCTATCGAGGTTTCTAAGAAAGAAATATCTGAGATATAAACGGAATAAACGAATCCCACGGTTCTTTTATCACTCGCTTGTATCGATCGGTCTGCGGGTTGGCTTAACAGAGGAGTCGCCATTGATTGTACTGCGGTTTCCATATCCGCGTAGCCTCGGACTCGATTTGAGAAACTCATCGAATCCAAATTAGTCATTTCGGCTAGATATGCCTCTTCCAACTTCGGAAAATCTGTTGCATCGCCAAACAGACGAGGCGGGATCCCTAGCATTAAACTAATTATTATGAAACGTATGAGTGTTCTCATGTGAAGGGGGTCAACTCTTTACTATTGACACATTGTCCAATTCTGGATTCTCCACAAGCATGGTTGTCGTGCTCGGAGAATGCGTGCTGACCAGGATCAGATCGCGTTATTCTATAATTCATGCTTTACACCCACAGTTGCCGATCCAAGGAACGGTACTGAATCGCTTCGGAAATGTGCTGGGATTGGATGCGCTCGGAGTGGTCGAGGTCGGCAATCGTGCGTGAGACCTTGAGAATCCGATCGTAGGCGCGAGCGCTCAGATTCAATTCCGTCATCGCCATCTTTAGCAACTGCTGGCACTCCTCGTCGAGCTGACAGAACTCCTTGATCTGCCTTGGTGTCATACGTGAATTCGTGTTCCCGAACCGGTAACGTTGAACGACCCGCGCATCTTCAACCCGCGTCCGAATCCTGTCCGACGACTCGCCGGTCGCCTCGCCAGCCATTTCCTTATACTTCACCGACGGGACTTCGACGTGGATATCGATGCGGTCGAGCAACGGCCCGGAAATCTTGTTGCGATACTTGGTGATCATGTTGGGTGAACACCGACATTCGCGCTTCGGATCCCCATAGAATCCGCAGGGACACGGGTTCATCGCGGCGACGAGCATGAAATTGGCAGGAAACGTCATCGTGCCGGAAGCGCGGGAGATTACCACACGACCTTCCTCTAGCGGCTCGCGAAGCGCTTCCAATACGTCGCGATGGAACTCCGGTAATTCATCGAGGAACAGTACGCCGTTATGCGCCAAGCTGATTTCGCCCGGAGTAAGATTGGCTGTGCCGCCCAGCAACCCGGCATTGCTTGTCGTGTGATGTGGTGCGCGGAACGGACGCGTCGCAACGAGCGCCTGTCCTTTCGGCAACAATCCCATGATGCTGTGAATCTTGGTGGTCTCCAGCGCTTCATCGAGCGTGGTTTGCGGCATGATGGTCGGCACGCGTTTCGCCAGCAAGGTCTTGCCACTGCCGGGTGGACCGATCATCAGCATGTTATGGCCTCCCGCTGCCGCGACTTCCAGAGCACGCTTGACGTGCTCCTGACCTTTCACATCCACGAAATCGACGTCGTAATTGCGTTGTTGCTGAAAAAGCAGCTTGGGATTCTCGCGGAGCGGCTCCAGCGTTCGCTTGCCGCCAAGGAATTCCGCAATTTCGCGAAGCTTGCGGGCGGGATAGACGTCAATCCCCTGGACTACCGCCGCCTCGGGCGCGTTATCGACGGGCACAATCAAGCCGCGCTTCTTCTCCGCGCGAGCGCAAATCGCGATGGGCAACACACCGTTGACACTGCGGACTTCGCCGCTTAAGGCCAGTTCACCGACAATCGAAAACTCGTCGAGGTTCTCGGGCATAATCTGCTCGCTGACCGCCAAAATGCCGATGGCGATGGGCAGATCGAAGCTCGGACCTTCCTTCTTCACGTCGGCGGGCGCGAGATTGATCGTGGTCCGTCCCATGACGTATTTGAAGCCGCTGTTTTCGATGGCGGTCTTGACCCGGTCGCGCGATTCTTTCACCGCGGCATCGGGCAGGCCGACAATGATGACCGCGGGTTGTCCCCAACCCGCATTGACTTCGATTTCGATGGGATACGAGTCGATGCCAAGAACCGCCGCAGAATGGACTTTTGCAAGCATGGCTCCCTCCTAGCTCTCTTAAGGGCCGCTGACAAAACTGTAGTCGCAGGCTTGAGCCCGTGCGAATTTGCCGACCCGCTGTTGCCGCAGGCTTCACGGCTGCGTCCTGCCCGCGCACCCATAAAGGGTGCGGCTACGTACGACCTTCCCCTGTCCACGCACCCGTAAGCCGAGTCAAAGGAGACGCCGCAGTCATTTGCGGCAACGATGCGGCTACACGGAAATCGGTTTTGTTAAGCGCTCTATGTCTTGATACACAAAGAGCCCGGACATGTCGATAGGGAAAGTGCGAAAGTTGGAAGCTCGGAGCGGAACGCATCGACGTTCCTTCCGCAGGGAACCGTCAGCGGTTCCGATTCAGACCCAATTACTCTGCCGGCGTGTCGCGCTTTGTATGCAGGCCATAAAGGATCAGCTTTTCCCGCATGGTGGGACGCGAGACGCCAAGCCATTTGGCAGCGCGGACCTGGTTGCCCTGGGCAAGTTGAATGGCCTGCGCGTATAATTCCCGCTCGGTCGCTTCAGTCACCGCATCGGAAACGTTTTCCAGTTCGCCGCGGACGGCGCGGTTGAGAAGATCCGAGATGTAGCCAGCCAACGTCTGGTTGAGCGCCGGGCGTGGGAGCTTGGTCTGCGCCAGCGCGGCTTGTACTTCCTGCGGTCCGATGGTAAACCCGCGCGCCAGCAGCAAGGCCTTCCGCACAACGTTCTCCAGTTCGCGCACATTGCCCGGCCACGGCTGTTGCTGGAGAAAATTGAGGGCATCGGGCGCCATCGACGCGTTGGGCGACCCCAGCTCGGCACCGTAGCGTTGGAGAAAATGGCGCACCAGGGCCGGAATGTCTTCACGTCGCTCGCGCAAGGGGGGTACGGTAATGACCGCGACGTTGAGACGATAATAGAGATCTTCACGGAATTCGCTCTCGCGCATGGCCGTCTCCAGATCGCGATGCGTGGCGGCGATGATGCGGACGTTGACGGGGATCGTTTCTTTAGCGCCGAGGCGTTGAATCGTTTTTTCCTGCAAGACGCGCAGCAGTTTCGCCTGCGTGCTCATGGTCATGTCGCCGATTTCGTCGAGGAAGAGCGTGCCCTTATTGGCTTGTTCGAACCGGCCAATGCGTCGCGCCGTCGCGCCCGTGAACGCACCCTGCTCGTGGCCGAAAAGCTCGCTCTCCAACAATGTCTCCGGAATGGCCACGCAATTCACGACGATGAACGGTTGCTGGGCGCGGTCGCTGTGTTGGTAAAGCGCGCGGGCTACCAGTTCCTTGCCCGTTCCGGTTTCACCTCGAATGAGAACCGTCACAGGTTTGGACGTGAGACGGCCAATCTCCTTGTAAACGATCTGGATGGCCCGGCTGTTGCCGACGATCGCGTCGGTCGGAGCGTTGGTATCTCCCAGTTCCACGGGCTCGGAAACCAACCGGCTGCTGGCCATCGCTTTATCGATCATGTCCAACAACTCGCCGGGATCGAACGGCTTGAGCAAGTAGTCGTAGGCGCCGAGCTTGGTGGCCTCGATCGCGATGTCCGTGGTGTGATGCGCAGTCATCAAAATGATCGGCAGTTGCGGTTTGGCAGCGCGGACCCGGTTTATGAGTTCGAGTCCGGCTTTGTCGTCCAGTGAGGCAAATCCGGGGAGTTGCAGGTCGGTCACCACCACATCGAACGAGTTGCCCTTCGCCCGCTCCAATCCCTCGTCCGCGTTGAACGCCGTCTCGACGTTGTAGCCCTCGACCTGCAGCACGTGTTTCAGCGACCACGCCAGCGAGGAGTCGTCTTCAATGATCAGGATGTTCGGACGGGTTTTCATGTCGGTGCGGGCGCGGCAGGCAGGACTATGGCGAATCTGGTCCCCGCGCTCGACTGCGTCTGAAATTCCAATTTCCCTCCATGATTGTTAACGATTTGTGCAGCAATTGACAGGCCGAGGCCGGTGCCCCCTTCTTTTGTGCTGAAAAACGGATCGAATAGGCGCCGCTGCACCGCCGGAGGAATCCCCGGCCCCGTATCTTCGACTTCAATCACGACAGTGTTGCAGGCATTCTTGGCGAGGAGGGCTTTGTCGGGCCGGGCCCGCAAGGTAATCTTGCCGTCCATTTCTATGCTGTCGGCAGCGTTCTGGATTAAATTGATCAACACCTGTTTCATCTGCTGGGGATCGGCCAGAAGACGCGCGCCATCGGTCGTTTCCACTTTCAACTCGATCCGTTGTTTTTCACACTGTGGCACGAACAATTGACGCACCTCGGACAACAATGGCTCCGCCGCAACGGGCACCACGCGTGGCTCCGCGGGACGGGCCAATTGGAGGAAATCTGTTACGATCCGATTCAGGCGATCGATTTCATTGCGAATGACCACCGTGTCTTCGTGGGCCGGTGTGCCGGCGGCCAGTGTCTTCTGCAAGGTGAACAGCCGGGCGCGGATGGCGGTAAGTGGATTGCGGATCTCGTGGGCCACGCCGGCGGCCAGTTCGCCAAAATGCGCCAGCTTTTGTTGGCGTTCGATAATCGTATCACTTTCGACGAGCTTCTGCCGCAGTGGCGATACCACCCGGCGATACACGAGAATGGTAAGCCAGAGGCCGATAGCCACCAGGATCAGCAACGAACCAATTAAGACCTGCTTCAACCATGGGAACCACGATTTCGAGCCGGAGAGGAAGATCTGGATGGCCTGACCTTGGGCACGAGCTTGATTGGCCAAAGCCAGCAACTGCCGCGACTGCAGACGGACCTTTTCCAGATTCACGGGCGTCGGGTTGGCTGGATCACCGGGCGCTCCATTGTTGGTGGCCTTCCACGCTTCTGAAACATACGCGTCGAATGCCACGTCGATCTGGTCAAGCAGCGAGCTGATATCGGTGGTGACCTGTACTGGTTGCAGCATGGTCACTTTCGTCTTGATCGAGGAGTTTTTCTCTTCGGCGATCCATTTCTTTACATCCTGGCTCTGGCGCTGGAAACGATCCCAGTCGGCGCGTTCTCGATGCGCCGCGAAGCGGGCGAGGATTTCATTGAGATTATTGACGCTGGGTTCGATCTGGTTGGCGATGCGAATATACCCGTCGGGCATCTGTTGAAATGTGACCGGGATATTCTCGACCTGCCGGGCCATGCGGAAAGCCCGTAGCGCTGCCCAGCCTATGGCCAGCACCATCAAGAAGAGAACCGCCTCGAAAACAGTCAAACGAAATCTACTGGCACTACTCATTTATTTCCCCGCACTTCGCCTCCCGTTGCCTACCTCTGACACACCCGCAATTCCACGGGGCAAAAGGCACTCGCCGTTAGACAGTAGAACGCCCGGCGCCGTTTAACTCAACTCAAAAATACGGGCCCGCGACGTGACAAAATTCCCTTCCTGAGCTAACCTGCCGCAAATGCAGGACACCATGGTCGCCAACCAGACTGTGTCGCGTTTGCGCCATCCCGAGTGGATCCGACAACGCACGCCCGGTGGTGAACGCTACATTCATCTCAAGAACGTCCTCGGCGAATTCAAACTCCGCACCGTTTGTGAAGAGGCCAAATGCCCGAACATGGGCGAGTGCTGGAGCCACGGCGCGGCGACGTTCATGCTGATGGGCGACGTCTGCACGCGACGCTGCCATTTCTGCGCGGTGGGAAAGGGCAAGCCCGGGCCGCTCGACCCGGCGGAACCGGAGCGTGTTGCGTCCGCAGTCGAAGTTCTTGGATTGGATTACGTCGTGCTCACGTCCGTCGACCGCGACGATCTGCCGGACCAAGGTTCGACGCATTTTGCGGCGACCATCGAGGCGATCCACCGACGGCGTCCAGCGTGTGGCATCGAGGCTTTAATCCCCGATTTTCGAGGCGAACGAGACTGCATTGCTCGTGTGGCGAATGCGCCGTTAAGGGTGCTGGCGCACAACGTCGAAACCGTGCCGCGTTTGTACAAACCGGTTCGGCCGGGCTCGGTGTACGAACGGTCTCTGGACGTGCTTTCGCTCGCCAAGGAAGTTCTACCCGACCTGCTGACAAAATCCGGGTTGATGCTCGGTCTTGGTGAGACCAACGAAGAAGTCCTCGCTGTGGCTCGCGATCTTCGGGCGCATGGATGCGACATTCTCACCCTCGGCCAGTATTTGCAGCCTTCGCCAAATGAGTTGCCGGTTCAACGCTACCTGCCGCCAACCGAGTTTGCCGAGTTGCGCGCTGCGGCGCTCGCTCTCGGTTTCCGCCACGTCCAATCCGGCCCGCTCGTCCGCAGTTCTTACCACGCTTGGGAGCAAGTTCGGTAGTGGAACGGGCGTCCCGCCCGTTCATTCTTCGCGCGGTTGCACACGCATCTTTGCCTGTTACTCCGAGCTTTTCCTTTGTCAGATTTTCGAGTATGTGAATATCGTCGGTCGTTACTAGGTGAGACCATGACGAAGCAAGAGCCCTATGAGGATGGAACCAACGTTCCAGCAGGCACGAAGTTCTATGGGCTCGTTCAGAGGACTACAGATTGGTATTTGCCGCACCAATCAACGGCACCGGCAAACTGGCAAGAGAAATGGGCAAGGCTTCGGACCCGCTTTGAGCGAATTGTCGATGAACGCCGGCCGCTTGAATGTGTACTGGTTCAGACACGCGTCCCGGCGCATGCGCGAGATTCTGTCAATCGTGCGTTTCTCCAAGGCTACAGGATGATCCAGTCAAGAGGTGGCCTGTCACGAGAGATGTCCCAGTTGTTCACTCCTGAAGGTCACCCGTTATTCGGGGCGTTTCCCATTCGCGATGCTGAGGGCAAGCCAATGTGCAACAGCGTTGGAGAACCGTTCGCGCTTCGCTTTGGATTGTTTCGCCAATTCACGCTTCATCCGAAATTGCACGATTCCAACGAATCGCGCCCTTTGCCAGTTCCTGAATTGACAGAACTTGTACGTGATGGCATGAGCCTCTTGTATCAGTTGCCGGCAAATGTCGCCGTGTCCCTTTGGCGAAACTGGCAGTCCGGTTTCTCGCGGGATAGGAGCCCGAGTGAAGGGCTCTGGCTGGATGCATTGTTTGAATTTTCATGGCAAGGGCAACCAGGTGATCCACTTTATGCGAAACGGTACGCGTGGTTGGGGAGCGTCTCTATTGAGCTTGTCGGGAAAGGTTTGTTTCCCCGGCTGCCCGATGAAGAAATCCTTCCGCTAGAAGTTCCTATTCCACATGAGAACGGCTATCCAATGGCTTATTATTCGAGGCTTCCCGACCTAGCCAGAGCTTCTGTCGCTGCCATCGACGAAATTCTTGAGCGGGCGAGAACTGGGGCGACTACCATTCAGTCGGGAGACTCACGCACTTCAAAAAATGAGGAGACTATGCCAACACAGCGATTTAATCTCAAACGCCTCGGGCAACTAGAGGAGCTCCTCGACATCGAATACGAGAAGCTCCATGAATTTGAAAAAGCAATCTCACTCGCGGATGGCATTAGCCAGAAGATCGCACTCCGCCAGCAGATCAAACGTGACCTGACTCCACGCCTTCGCAAGCTGGAGCAGGAATACGCCGAATTGCTAGCCGGAGGGGTCAGAACGGACGAGATACCAGAGGCAGAGGCTGGAGTCCTCATTACCGAAGTTGCGGATGCCGTAGCCAAGATAGAAGAGAAAAAGCCGGCGGATGTCCCTCAGGAAATGCTCCGGTTGCTCACTGAAATTCGTGGTAAACTCGACGAGCCCGGCAAGAGCGCGTCCGCCAAACTCAAGGTAACTCTGCCAATTATTCCGCTAATTTCCTCTTACGAGATGGAGTTGGACACGGAGGGATTTGTCACGCAGGTTTGGCGAAAGGCGCGAGACTTTTTTAAGAAGGTCGTTCCGAGAAACCCTCGATAGGCTCGTCGCAGCAAGCCGCGTCGAACGCGGCGAGCCAGCTTCAATCGGCGCAGATTGCGACCCAGGAACGAACTCTGGAGTCGTCGTTAAGACTGTCTCCGGAGCTCTTGGGTGCCATTTCCCATTTGCACACGACCGAGGAAATTCGAAATAGCGTAACACGCGTTCTTTCACATCCTGATTATCCGCACTGGATGTCGGTTTCGGGTAGGCTAGTTCGCAACCCTATCTGGAACCAAATCCCTAAGAAACGTCAGAACGAAATGCTCCGATTGCATCAACTTAGCGGACCTTCGCCTCCAACGGTCATGCATCTTGATATGCTGTTAATTCGACGTAAGGTGCGGACATTTTCCATGGCGAAGCAGACGCCACTACCAAAAAGGGGTGAGTTTCCTGTATACTGTCCAGCATGAGAGAATTTGTCCGAAGTTTTGAAGCGAAGGACGACAAGGGGAACGTCTATCACTTGCAGGTTTACCAGTTCGTGACTGAAAGGGGAACCAGCTCCCATCCTGAAAGGACAGTCTCGGATTTGACAGAGGTTGTTACTACGGATGGTGAACCGGTTAGTGGCGTTTCCAGAGGCGTCTACCGGCTTGTTCTCAGGAATATTATCGTTCGCTCTGACGATCCGAAGGCGCCATAAACAACTTTCGATTGGCAGCGGGCGGACGATTTCCTGCGCAGGCAACCTCCCCCCGTCTAAAGGTTTCTCAGATGGTACCCAAACTCGGGGGTTACCCTTTGCCCTTTAAAAGCTCCCGCGCAGGCTGAAGCCCTGGTCGCCTACGGCGCTGCCACAGGCGGGTAAACCTGCGACTACAGTTTTGTTAGCGGTTCTAACTCGCAGTTTTCGCAGGTTGCCTCGGATTGTCGCAAATGGCAAAGTGGTCGGGGCGGCGGGATTTGAACCCGCGACCTCTTGGTCCCGAACCAAGCGCGCTAGCCAAGCTGCGCTACACCCCGACACGCTGACGGCACTTAATCACAACTTCAGCCACACGACAAACAGGAAAATTATGCCGTTTTCGTTTCCAACCGGTAGCGGACAAATTCGATAATCATCGGCAATATCGAAATGAAAATAATCGCCAGTTCGACAATCGCAAAATGCTCCTTCACGAATCTCAATCCACCAAACCAATAGCCGCCGTACAGCAATGCCGCGACCCATAATACACCGCCGGCGACATTATAGGCGGTGAACTTCAGATATTTCATGTGGCCAATCCCGGCTACGAATGGCGCAAACGTCCGCACAATTGGCACGAACCGCGTGATGATAATCGTCTCACCACCGTACTTCTCGTAAAACGCATGCGTCTTGGCCAAGTACTTCGGCTTGATGATTCGTGGGAATTTTACGGACAACTTGTCCCCGAAAAGGCGGCCCACCGAATAATTGGTCGTATTCCCGCCGACCGCTGCCAAGGTCAGCAAAACGAACAACCATCCCACGCTCATGGGACTTTCTGGTGTGGCGGCCAATGCGCCTGCGGCAAACAACAGCGAATCCCCCGGTAAAAACGGCGTCACTACAAAACCTGTCTCGGAAAAAATGATCGCAAATAAAACCAGATAGGTCCATGCCGTACCATGTTGGATCATCGCATCGTTCAAATGCTTGTCCAAATGCAGAAACAAATCGACGGCCTGGTGGATCCATTCCATAAAGGGCCGCTAAGTCTAACACACTGCGCCAATCTTGTCAGGCACGAAGATGATTCGAAATACTCGCCGGCGCGACGTTCTTGACTCGGCAGGGTTTTGGTTGAACTTGCGATGTATTTACAGTATTAAATCCTCGAAATGAGTATTCCCAGCGTCGCAGAAGCGCCGAAACCGAAACGTGTCAATTTGCGTCGGCCCGACATTATGGAGGCCGTTCGCGAACAAGTGGAACTGCATTACCGCAGCCAGATTGTGGAGAAACTGCGGCAACGCGGCGGCGAATTTCAGGCCGCCGGATTGCGCGTGCGTCTGGCGAAAGAATTCGGCTTTTGTTACGGGGTCGAGCGAGCGATCGACCTCGCCTACGCCGCACGGCGGGTGTTCCCCAACCAGCCCATCTACATTCTGGGCGAAATCATTCACAACCCGGAAGTCAACGAGCAACTCATCGCGATGGGCATCAAGTTTCTTTCCGGCCCCATCAAGAGCGCCAGCATCGACGACCTCAAGGAAGACGACGTGGTCATCATTCCGGCCTTCGGGGCGGAAGTCGCCACGATGGACAAGCTGAAGGCCAAGGGTTGCCAACTCGTGGACACCACGTGCGGCGACGTGATGAGCGTTTGGAAGCGTGTCACCCAAAATGCCAAGGAACAGTTCACCTCCATCATCCACGGCAAATCGAAGCACGAAGAAACCAAGGCCACAAGCTCGCGCGCCACAGCCAACGGCGGCGGGCATTATCTCGTCGTGCTCAACCTGCCAGAAACGGAGTACGTCTGCAATTACATCCGTCACGGCGGCAACAAGGCGGAATTCCTCGCGAAATTTGCCCGCGCCCACTCGCCCGGTTTCGATCCGGATTTGCATTTGGAATCCATCGGCGTGGCCAACCAAACCACCATGCTGCGCAGCGAGACCGAGGAAATTCAACGCCGTTTGCGGCAAGCCATGATCGACCGGCACGGGGCGGCGGAAATCGACAAGCATTATCGGATGTTTGATACCATTTGCGGCGCCACACAGGAACGACAGGACGCGCTAATCCATCTGTTGCAGGAACGGCTTGACATGATGATCGTCGTCGGTGGGTACAATTCCAGTAACACTTCACATCTGGCGGAAATGAGCGAAGGACGTATGCCGACCTTTTTCATTCGCAACGCCAGCAAGATTCTTTCCGACAAATCCATTCTGCATTTCAACCTCCACAAACAGGAGGAAGTTCTTACCGAGAATTGGCTGCCAAACGGCAATCTTTACATTGGCATTACCGCCGGCGCCTCTTGTCCCAACAACCTGATCGACGACGCGGTTCGCCGCCTTTTCGAACTGCGCGGCGTGAATGTGGATAGTTTGATCGCCGCCAGCGAGAATTCCCCGCCAAATTCCTAGCACGGCACGGTTCCTGCCCTGAATCCGCGGCAAATTAGAATTTATGGATAAAGCGCCCTTAAAATTCCACACAGTTCCGATGGCGGACATTGAATTGCCGAAAGAAGTTTCACGCCTCGGCGAACTGGCTTACAACCTGTGGTGGACCTGGAATCCGCCGGCGCGTCGGATGTTCGCCCATATCCAGCCCGGTTTGTGGGCCATCTACCGCAACCCCGTCGAGTTGCTCATCAATATCGAGCCCAGTCATTGGGAATCCCTGCTGGAAGATGATGTATTCCTGACCATGTACAAGTCGGTGCTTCGCGAGTTCGACACGTACATGAAATCTCTCAACGATACCTGGTTCGCCAAAAACCATTCCGGCTATCAAGGCGGCCCGTTTGTTTATTTCTCAACCGAATTTGGATTTCACGAGTGCCTTCACACTTATTCAGGCGGCCTTGGCGTGCTCTCGGGCGACCACTGCAAGTCCGCCAGCGATTTGGGATTGCCTTTCATCGGCATTGGTCCTTTGTACAAAAATGGCTATTTCGTGCAGGAAATCGAGCCGGATGGACGCCAGCAACATTTTTACCCCGCCTACGATTTCTCGCGTTTGCCGATTCTCCCGCTGCTGGGTGACAATGGACGGCATCTCACAGTCAGTGTTGATTTCCCCGACCGGGAAGTGTTCGCCCGCGTCTGGGTGGCCCAGGTCGGTCGCGTCCCCGTGCTGCTGCTCGATACCGATACCACGAAGAACAATCCTGCCGACCGCCCGATCACCGGCCAGCTTTACGTCAGCGGGCGTGAGATGCGGATTTGCCAGGAGATCGTCATCGGCGTTGGCGGCGTGCGCGCTTTGCAGGCGTTGGGCATAGAACCGGCCTGCTGGCACATGAATGAAGGTCACTGCGCTTTCCTCGCCCTCGAACGCATGCGCAGCCTCATCAAAGGCGGCGTGAGTTTTGCCGACGCCAGCCGCGAGGTTGCCAAGAACTCGGTCTTTACCACCCATACGCCGGTGCCGGCCGGCAATGAGGCATTCGATACCGCTCTCATCCGCAAGTACTTCAAACGTTGCTGCGACGAACTCGGTGTCAAACCCGACAAGCTTATCGATCTCGGTCTCTCCTCCCCCGGCCAGACGAATCAGCAGTTCAGCCTCACCGTGCTGGCGATTCATCTTTCGACCTTCTGCAACGGCGTCAGCCAACTCCACGGCAAAGTCAGCAACGACATGTGGCGTCACGTATTCAAGGGGCTAAAGCCGGGCGAAAACCCCATTCAAGCGATTACCAACGGCATTCATACCCAGACGTGGATGGGATTCCAGATGGCCGAGATGTACGACAAATATCTCACGCCCGCCTGGCGTGACAATCTCATGGATGACATCTTCTGGAAACGCGGCGTCGCCAACATTCCCGACAAGGAATTGTGGGACGTCCACAACCTCCAGAAAGAAAACCTGATTCGCTTTGTTCGCGGTCGCGAACGCACCCACCTCGCGCGCCACGGCGCCTCGCCCGACGACCTGCGCAGTGTCGAGCAGTTGTTGGATCCGCAAGTGCTCACCATCGGTTTTGCGCGACGATTTGCCACTTACAAACGCGCCGACCTGTTGCTTCGAAACACTGACCGCCTGCGTTCGATTCTCAAGAATCCCGAGCGCCCCGTTCAAATCATTTTCGCCGGCAAAGCCCATCCCGCTGACAAACCCGGCCAGGAACTTATCCGCCATATTTTCGAGATTTCCCGATACAGTGATCTCCGCGGCCACATCCTGTTCGTCGAAAACTACAACATGCGAGTCGCCCGAATGTTGGTGCAAGGCGTCGACGTCTGGCTGAATAATCCGCGGCGTCCACTCGAAGCCAGCGGTACCAGCGGGATGAAGGCGCCTGTCAACGGCGGCATCAATTTCTCCGTAGCGGATGGCTGGTGGTGCGAAGTCCGAAACGCGGGCGCCGGTTGGACGATTGGCAATGCTCACGATAATGCGAACGTCGAGCAACAAGACGCCGAAGACAGCCAGTCGCTCTACGATATTCTTGAGAAGAAGATTGTGCCGCTCTTTTACGAACGCGACAGCAACGATGTACCTACCGGCTGGATCAAGATGATGAAGGCTTCGATCGCGACGGTCGTCCCCCGGTTTTCAACGGCCCGCATGGTCCGCGATTATACTGAACAGGCTTATCTCCCCGCCGCCAAACGTGCCGGCGCCGTCACGACTCAGCAAGAACAGACGTGGTAGGGTAAGCTTTCAACCGTCAGCGTTCAGAACGAAGCCGAACTCCTTTGTTTCCTTCGTTATCTTCTGTTCCAAACCTCTGAATTCTCCACTTCCTCCATCCTCAAATCACGCATCAGTCTGGTGAAGGAT
>Ga0335081_10000633_pt1 | contig 58341 bp, 55 predicted proteins | sample Lox_Sample_35_FD_206713 | JGI IMG/M metagenome (GOLD analysis project Ga0335081, IMG submission 206713) | Soil microbial communities from Loxahatchee National Wildlife Refuge, Florida, United States - Lox_Sample_3.5 | ecosystem: Environmental > Terrestrial > Soil > Wetlands | place: USA...
CACCCGCCCGCGCTGGGGCTGCAGGAAGCCGAGCAGCAGGTTGAGCACCGTGCTCTTGCCGGCCCCGCTGGGGCCGACCAGCGCGGTGACGCGGCCGGGCTCGAGCGCGAAGCTCGCGCCGCGCAGGGCCTCGCGCCCGGGTTCGTAGGCGTAGTGCACGTCCTCGAGACGGATGGCGATCGGGCGCGCCAGCGCGGGGCGCGCCTCGCCCCGCGCGCTGCGCGGCGGCAGCGGCACTTCGAGCAGCTCGACGATGCGCCCGGCCGCGCCGATCGCCTCCATGCGCGCGTGGTAGCGCAGGCCCAGGCTGCGCAGCGGCAGGTAGTACTCCGGCGCGAGCAGCAGGATGAACAGGCCGGCCTCGAAGCCCATCTCGCCGCGCAGCAGGCGAAAGCCGATCAGCACCGCGACCAGCGCGATGCTCACCGTGGCGAAGAATTCGAGCACCAGGGCCGACAGGAACGCGACCCTGAGCACCGCCATGGTGCTGCGCCGGTAGTCGTCGGAGATGCGCGCGATCAGGTCGGCCTCGCGGCGCGAGGCGTTGAACAGCTTGAGCGTGGTCAGCCCCTGCAGGGCGTCGAGGAAGCGCGCGCTCATGCGCGCGAGCTTTTGCCACTGGCGCTGGTTGAGGCGCTCCGCGCCGCCGCCGATCAGCACCATGAACAGCGGGATCAGCGGCGCGCTCAACAGCAGCACCAGGGCCGAGATCCAGTCGCGCGGAAAGACGAACGCCAGGATCGCGAGCGGGACCAGCGCGACCAGCGCGAGCTGCGGCAGGTAGCGCGCGTAGTAGGGCTCGAGCGCCTCGACCGCGTCGAGCGCGGCCAGCGCCAGCTCGCCGCTCGCGCGCCCGCGGGCGTACGCCGGCCCGAGCGCCTGCAGGTGGCCGAACAGCTCGCCGCGCACCCGTTGCTTGACCCGCGTCGCCGCGCGCACCGCGGCCTGCTCGCCCGCGAGCGAGAGCACGAAGCGCAGCGCGAAGATCGCCGGCAGCGGCCACAGCCAGGGCAGGATCTGCGCCGGCGCCGCATGGCGCAGCAGCGCCGCGTCGAGCGCTTTGGCCAGCAGCCAGGCCTGCGGGATCAGCAGCAGGCCGCACAGCGTGCCCAGCCCCGCGGCCAGCACGAGCGGGCGGCGCGCGCCGCGGGCGAGGCTGCGCAACCAGGTCGCGCTGCGTGGGGCGTCCATGCTTCTTCCGGTGCGGTTGGCGGGCATTCTAAGCGCCAGGCACTTCGCCCGTGGCAATTGAGCGCCAAATGGCTATAAGCTTGACGGCCATTCCATGGGGACGAAGCCATGCGCGACATCCTTGCGGTCGACCGCCTCGACGTGCTGGTGCTGGTGGACAACGTCACCGACAGCCTGTCGAGCACGCCGACGAACGTGATCCCGGAGTGGACCGGCTTGCTTACCGGCGGACGAATGCACATCCTGTCGGGCGGGGCGATCTGCTGCGCGCACCACGGCCTGTCGCTGCTGATCACGGCGCACACGGACGGCCAGAAGCGCACGCTGCTGTTCGACGCCGGGCCCGAGGGCGCGACCTTCCAGCGCAACGCGGGCATCCTGGGAGTGGATTTCGGCGCCATCGACGCGGTGGTGCTCTCGCACGGCCACTGGGATCACGCCGGCGGGCTGCTCACGGCGATCGAGTCGATCGCGCGCCGCCGCGGCGCGGGCGAGGTGCCGTGCTACGTCCACCCGGGAATGTTCGCGCAGCGCGCGCTGCAGCGCCCGAACGGGGAAATGACGGTGTTCGAGCCGGTGCCCGACCCGGCGCTGCTCGCCGAGGCGGGCGCGAAGGTGATCAACACGCGCGAGCCGCAGGCGCTGTGCGGCGGGGCGTTCTGGCTCAGCGGCGAGATCCCGCGCCGCACGCGCTACGAGCGCGGCCTGCCCGGGCACATGCGGCGCAGCGCCGACGGCAAGTCCTGGGAGCCGGACCCGCTGCTGAGCGACGAGCGCTTCGTCTCGGTGCGGGTCAGGAACAAGGGGCAGTTCGTGTTCTCGGCCTGCTCGCACGCCGGGGTGATCAACGTGCTCAGGCACGCCAAGCGGACGTTTCCGAAAGTGCCGCTGTACGGCGTGATGGGCGGCTTTCATCTGTCGGGGATCACCGAGAAGGCGATTCCGAACACGGTCGCGGACCTGAAGAAGCTGCGCCTGAAGCTGCTCGCGCCGGGCCACTGCACCGGCTGGCGCGCCACGTCGGCGATGGCGCGCACGTTCGGCGACCGGGCGCTCGCGCCCTCCGCGGTGGGCAAGCGCTATCTGATCTGAAGCGCGGCATGCACAATCTCGAGCAGGCCGCGATCTTTCTCCTCACCGCCGTCGTCCTGGTGCCGCTGTTCCGCCGCGTGCGGCTCGGCGCGGTGGTGGGCTATCTGGTCGCCGGGATGCTTATCGGCCCTTCGGGCCTGGCGCTGATCGCGGACCCCGCGGCGACGCTGCAGTTCGCCGAGTTCGGCGTGGTGCTGCTGCTGTTCATCATCGGCCTCGAGCTCGAGCCGCGCCGGCTGTGGGTGATGCGGCGCGCGGTGTTCGGGCTGGGCAGCGCGCAGCTCGCGCTCAGCGCGCTCGCGCTCGGCGGCGCGGCATCCGCGCTCGGCCTGGACTGGCGCGCGGCGACGGTCACCGGACTGGGGCTCGCGCTGTCCTCGACCGCGCTGGTGCTCACCGCGCTCGCCGAGCGCGGCCAGCTCGCTGCGCGCCACGGGCGCGAGGCCTTCGCGGTGCTGCTGTTCCAGGACATGGCGGTGATCCCGATGATCGCGCTGCTGCCGCTGCTCGCCGGCGGCGCCTCGGGCATGCAGCTTGCGCCGGCGCTGAAAGGGCTGGCGGCGATCGTGCTGGTGGCGCTCGCCAGCCGCAAGGTGGTGCGCCCGGCGCTGCGCGCGGTGGCGCGCTGGGGCGGGCGCGAGGTGTTCACCGCCGCGGCGCTGCTGCTGGTGGTCGGCGCCGCGCTCGGCATGGAGCTGATCGGCCTGTCGCCGTCCCTGGGCGCCTTCCTCGCCGGGGTGCTGGTGGCGGACTCGGAGTTCCGCCACGAGCTGGAAGCCGACATCGAGCCGTTCAAGGGGCTGCTGCTGGGGCTGTTCTTCATCGCGGTCGGAATGAGCGCGAACCTCGACCTGCTCGGGCGCGAGCCGCTCGCGGTGCTCGGCCTCGCGCTCGGGCTGATGGCGCTCAAGTTCGCGCTCATGGCGCTGGTGTCGCGCGCGGCGGGCGCGCCCTGGGCGAGCGCGCTCGCAGTGGGCGACGCGGTGTCGCAGGGGGGCGAGTTCGCCTTCGTGCTGTTCGGCGCGGCGGCCGGCTTCGGCGTGCTCGCCGGCCCGGTCGCCGAGCGGCTGGTGCTCGCGGTGACGCTCTCGCTGGTGGTCTCGCCGCTCGTGTTCGCGCTGCACGACCGGCTGCTCGCCGCCTGGCGCGAGCGCGCCGCGCCGCCCGAGTTCGACGCGATCGACGACCCCGGCAAGCCGGTGATCATCGCCGGCTACGGCCGCGTGGGCCAGATCGTCTCGCGCGTGCTCAACATGTGCGGCATCGAGTTCACCGCGCTGGAGCTGTCCTACCAGCAGGTCGACTTCGTGCGCCGCTTCGGCGGCAAGGTGTACTACGGCGACGCCTCGCGCCTGGAGCTGCTGCAGGCGGCCAAGACGGGCGAGGCGAAGCTGTTCGTGCTCGCGATCGACGACGTCGAGGCCTCGGTTCGCACCGCCGAGGTGGTGCGGCGGCACTTTCCGGAGCTGCCGATCATTGCCCGCGCGCGCAACCGCAACCACGTCTACCGCCTGCGCGACCTCGGGGTCGGCACGATCCAGCGCGAGACCTTCCCCTCGAGCATCGCGATGGCCGAGCAGGTGCTGCTGCGGCTGGGGATGTCGGCTTCCGCGACCGCCGGCGCGCTGTCGCTGTTCCGGCGCCACGACGAGGAGCGGCTCGAGTCGCAGTACGCGCTGCGCCACGACGAGGCTAAGCTGATCCAGACCACGCGCGAGGCGGCCGAGCAGCTCAAGGAGCTGTTCGAGTCGGACCCGGCGGCCCGCCGCGGGGGCTAGAATCCGCTTCCCCCACCATCCCCGTTCCGGAGACAGCCATGGGCATATCGATGTACCAGGCGAGCGCGCCGCGCTTCGCCAACACGCTCGGCAACCTGGCCGGGGTGCTCGACAAGGCGCAGGCGCACGCCGAGGCGAAAGGCCTCGACCCGCTGGTGCTGACCGCCTGCCGCATCTTCCCCGACATGTTCCCGCTCTCGCGCCAGGTGCAGATTGCGACCGACACCGCGAAAGGCGCCCTCGCGCGCCTGGCCGGAGTCGAGATCCCGAAGTACGAGGACAACGAACAGAGCATTGCCGAGCTCAAGGCGCGCATCGCGAAGACGGTCGCGTTCCTCGCCGGGTTCAAGCCGGAGCAGGTCGACGGCAGCGAGGACAAGGAGCTGACCATCAAGCTGGGCAAGAACGAGGTGAGCTGGAAGGGCATGCAGTACCTGCTCGGCTTCGCGCTGCCGAACTTCTACTTCCACGTCACCACCGCCTACTGCATCCTGCGCCACAACGGCGTCGAGCTCGGCAAGCGCGACTACATCGGGAACCCCTGACATGCCAGCGGACAAACCCCTTGCGCCCCGGGACTGGGGCAGCCAGCCGCCCTACGTCTATCCCGCCTACAAGTCGACCGCGAAGCGCGGCCCGACCCGGCCGCTGGTGCCGTTGAAGAGCGCGCTCGCGCAGCGTCACGCCCCGGTCTACGGCCAGGACGACATCGGACCGCTGGATCACGACCTGACGCGCAACGCGGCCAGGAACGGCGCCCCGCTGGGTGAGCGCATCGTGGTCACCGGCCGGGTGCTGGACGAGGACGGCAGGCCGGCGGCGCACACCCTGGTCGAGATCTGGCAGGCGAACGCCGCCGGGCGCTACGTGCACAAGGCCGACCGGCACGATGCGCCGCTCGATCCGAACTTCCTCGGCGCCGGGCGCTGCCTGACCGACAGCGACGGCCGCTACCGCTTCCTGACCATCAAGCCGGGGGCCTACCCGTGGCAGAACCACCCCAACGGCTGGCGGCCCAACCACATCCACTTTTCGCTCTTCGGGCAGCACTTCGCCAGCCGCCTGGTGACCCAGATGTACTTCCCGGGCGACCCGCTGCTCGCGCTCGACCCGATCTATCACAGCGCCCCGGAGCAGGCGCGCGAGCGGCTGCTGTCGCGCCTGAACCTGGACGCGGTGGGCGAGCCGGGGTTCGCGCTCGGGTTCGAGTTCGACATCGTCCTGCGCGGCCCGCACCAGACCCCGAGCGAGGCCTGAGGCCATGAAACTAACCCAGACTCCCTCTCAGACAGTGGGTCCTTACTTTGCCTACGGTCTAACATCAGAGCAGTACGGCTACGATTTCAGGAGCCTTTTCGGGCCGGTGCTGGCCGAGGCGCAGGCCGCCGGCGAGCACATCCGGCTGACCGGCCGGGTGTTCGACGGCGACGGCGTGCCGGTGCCCGACGCGATGCTCGAGATCCGCCAGGCCAACCCCGAGGGGCGCTTCGTCGCCTCGCGCGCGGAAGCCCTGGCGAGCGGCTTTCGCGGCTTCGGCCGCTGCGGCACCGGCACCCGGCCCTCGCTGCACTACTGGTTCGACACACTCAAGCCGGGCGCGGCCGCCCCGGGCGAGGCGCCTTGCATCGACGTGATCGTGACCATGCGCGGGATGCTGCTGCACGCCTTCACCCGGGTCTACTTCGACGACGAGCAGGCGGCGAACGCGCGCGACCCGGTGCTTGGCGCGGTGCCGGCCGAGCGCCGCGCGACGCTGATCGCCAGGCGCGAGGCGCTGCCCGGCGGCGTGACCTACCGCTTCGACATCAGGATGCAGGGCGAGAAGGAAACCGTCTTCTTCGATCTCTAGGACGCGACCGCATGGAGCTTCTCGCGCCGCCCCTGGCAGGCGGCGCAGCGCAGCGCGGTCGGGTTCGCCTGCAGGCGGTCGAACGGGATCGGCTCGCCGCAGTCCGCGCACAGCCCGTAGCCGCCTTCGGCCGCCCTGGCGCGCGCGGCCTCGATCAGCGCCAGCTCGCGCAACTCGCGCTCGCGCGCATCGAGCGCGCCGAGCAGCCCGTTCAGCCGCTGCTTCGTAAGTGCTTGAGAGGCCTGTCTCATCCCGCTGCGACAAGCCGCAGCGGGCGAAGTTTCCCGCCCGGGCCCCGGTTCTCAGGCCTGCTGCTGCCATTCGGCGCGGCGAAAGCGCTTGCGCCGCGACGGCGCCGGCTCGCCCTGCGCCGCGTACTCGCGCAGCCGCTCGCCGACTGCGCGCGCGACCTCGCCCGGCAGCCGATCCGCGACCGCCGAGAAGCGGCGCACGATCGTCTCGGGCTTGAGAGGCTTGGCGCCGTCGTGGAAGTAGCCGCGCTTGCGCTCCCACACCAGCGCGCGCTCGCCCGAATTCAGGCCGTAGCAGAGCTGGAAGCCCTGCAGCGCGCCGCCGTTCGCCTGCGACACGAACAGGTCGAAATACTCGTCGTGAAACCAGCGCCGCTTCGTAAGCGGCGAGTCCTGCGTCAGGCCCAGAATTTCGCGCATGGCGCAAGTTTACCCCCGGCCGCGGCACGCTGTTGACCCCGGGCACATGCGCGCGTAGCGTGGCGGCGCCTTTACACAGCGAGGAGGGGTGCGATGAAACCCGAGCTTACGATGTTGACGTGGGCGGTGGCGCTGGCGTTCGTGCAGGTGCTGATCGCGGTGCAGGGCGCGACCATGCAGGTCGGCCTGATGACCCTGGCGCAGAACCGCGAGAAATTTCCCGAGCTCACCGGCTGGGCCGGGCGCGCCTACCGCGCGCACCGCAACATGATCGAGAACCTGGTGCTTTTCGCCGCCCTCGTGCTGGCCGCGGTGGCCGCCGGCCGCACCAACGGCACGACGCTGCTTGGCGCCGAGCTGTTCCTGTGGGGGCGGGTCGCCTACGCGATCGTGTACCTGATCGGCCTGCCGTGGCTGCGCACCGGCCTATGGGCGGTGTCGGTCGCCGGCCTGATCCTGATCTTCTCGCAGCTGATCTAGCCCGGCGGGGGGTACATGTAGTAGCGCCGGCGGCGCAGCGGGCGCTCGTCGGCCGCGGCCGGCACCTTGTTGCCCTTGGCGTACATGCACTGCGTGTAGGCGATGTCGTAGCGCTGCTGCAGGGTGTAGGCCGAGCGCTCGGCGGCGCCCGTGCCGGCGACCGAGCCGACCACCAGCCCGGCGCCCGCGCCCGCCCCGGCGCCCTGGTGGCCGCCGATCAGCGCGCCCGCCACCGCGCCGACCGCAGTGCCGATCGCCGCGCTCTTCACTCCGCTGTCGACCGCCGCCTGCTGCGACGTGCCGCCGGCCTGGCTGCTCGCGAACTGGCGGCACTCGAAGTCGTCGGCGCGGAACTGCTCGAAGGTCTTGCCGTCGCCGGGCAGGACCATCACGCTCGGGCCGCTCGGAGGCACCGTGGCGCAGGCGCCGAGCGCGAGAATGGATAGAAGCGGCAGAATTCTCTTCATACGGGTCAGCTCCGTTGCGACGCAATGCCGACACGATATGCCGGCGGCGCAATGTCCGGATATCGATTTAGTAACAAATCGTTAACCGCCGCGGCGCCTGGCGGCGCGCGCGACACGGGCGGTTACAACATACGGTCAACCCCGCGCCGCGGGGGGCGTTTAATGGCGGCAAGCGCAATCCCTGCGCGCAACACGGGACATTGAAATCATGCCTATCGGAAGACTTTTGATCGCCGCCGGCATCGCGGCAGCGGCCCTGGCCGCCCCGGCGGCCTACGCGGACGTCGGCGTGCGAATCGAGATCGGCGTACCGCCCCCGGCGCCGCGGGTCGAAGTGGTGCCGGCGCCGCGCGCGGGCTACGTCTGGGCGCCGGGCTACTGGGCCTGGAACGGCCACCGGCATGTCTGGGTGAGCGGGCACTGGATCGTCGCGCGCCGCGGCTATCACTGGGTGCCCGAGCACTGGGAGCGGCACGACGGCCGCTGGCAGTACGCCGAGGGGCGCTGGGAGCGCGATCGGCGCGAGCATCGCGATCACGATCGCCGCTAGCGGCGGCGCGGGGCGTCAGCCGATCCTGACGACGATCTTGCCGACCTGCGCGTCGGACTCCATGTAGTCGACCGCCGCGGGCAGCTGCTCGAAGCCGAACACGCGGTCGATCAGCGGCTCGATGCGCCCGTCGGCGATCGCCGGCAGCAGGTCGGCGACGAAGCCGCGCACGGTCGCCGAGCGCTGCTCGGCGCTGCGCAGCCGGTTCGAGACCCCGAACAGCGTCAGGCGCCGCGCGTGCAGCGCCTCGAGATCGATCTCGCTCCTCAACACGCCGTCGACGTGGCCGACCACCGCCAGCCGCCCCTCGAACGCGAGCGCGCGCAGGCATTCCGGGAACACGCTCCCGCCCACCGTGTTGACCGCCAGGTTTGCGCCCTTGCCGCCGGTTGCGGCCAGCACCGCGTCGCCGAAATCGCCCTTGCGCGTCCTGAGCGCGAGGTCCAGGCCGAGCGGCGCGAGGCGCTCGAGCTTCGCCGCCGAGCCGGAGGTGCCGACGACCCTGGCGCCGAGCGCCTTGCCCGCCTGCAGCGCGCCGACCCCGACGCCGGAGGACACGCCGGTGACGAGCAGCCATTCGCCCGCGCGCAGCCGCCCCTGCCCGATCAGCATGTCGTGCACCACCATGAACACCAGCGGCACCGCCGCCGCCTGCTCCCACGACAGGCGGGCCGGCACGGGAATCGCCTCGCGCGCGTCGATCAGCGCGTACTCGGCGAAGGCGCCGGCCGCGCGCCCCATTACGCGCCCGCCCGGCGCGAATCCGGTCAGGCCCGCGCCGAGCGCGGCGACTTCGCCCGCGGCCTCTCCGCCCGCGGGCTTGGCCGCGCCGCCGGGCTTGGCGCCGATGCCGCGCGCGGCGAGCAGCTCGCCGCGGTTCAGGCCCGCGGCGCGCACCCGCAGCAGGATCTGGCCCGGGCCGGGCTCGGGCACCGGCGCCTCGCGCCGCTCGAGCAGCGCGCGGCCGGCCTCGCCGCGCAGGGTATAGGCGATCATAGGCCGCGCAGTGTATTACATTAGGCGCAGGAGGCAGAGCCGATGGGCACACCTGACTGGCCGAAGCTCGCCGCGGAGCTCGAGCGCCTGCTCAGGCTGCGCGCGCTGCCGTTCGGCATGAAGCTGTTCGCGACGCGCGAGGAGATGGAGGCGGTGCCGAAGATCCGCCGCCCGAAGTCGGTCCACACGCTCGACCAGGTGGTGGCGCAGGCCGCGCGCCTGGGCTGGACGGTCGGCGTCACGGGCGAGGACCTGGCGGGCGACCAGTGCCGCTCGGTGGTGGGGCTGGGCGGGCAGGACGAGAAGTGGCGCTCGGGGCAGCACATGGTCGGAGTCTGGTTCGCCACGCTCGAGGACGCGGGCCGGCACCAGGCGGCGATGAACCTGGTGCCCAAGGGAAAGTACGCCGCGCTCGCAGTCTCGCCGCTCGGCGCGGGCCGCCTCGACCCGCCCGACATCGCGCTGTTCTACGCCACGCCCGGGGCGATGATCTATTTCATCAACGGCCTGCAGTGGGCGGGCTACAAGCGCTTCGACTGGAGCGTGGTGGGCGAGTCCTCGTGCGCCGACTCCTGGGGCCGCGCGCTCGCCACGCGCGAGCCGAGCCTATCGATTCCGTGCTTCGCCGAGCGGCGCTACGGCGGCGTGCTCGACGACGAGCTGCTGATGGCGCTGCCGCCCGACAAACTCGAGCAGGCGATCGCGGGCATGCACGCGCTGGCGAAGAACGGCTTTCGCTACCCGTTCGCGCAGTACGGCATTCAGCAGGACGTCCGGGCCGGGATGGCGGTCAGCTATCCCGGCCGGACCTAGCGCGCGGCGCCTAGCGGCGCGCCTCGTGGATGTCGTGCCTGCGATCGTGCCGGTCGTGCCGGATGTCGCGCCGGTCGTGGCGGATTTCGCGCCGGTCGTGCCGCACATCGCGCCGGTCGTGGCGGATGTCGCGCGTGTCGTGCCGGATATCGCCGCCTTGCGATTGCGCGAACGACAGGCTGCTCGCCGCGAGCAGCACCGAGGCACCTGCAACGTAGATCAGTTTCTTCAGCATGTTCATGCTCCCGATGGTTGGTGTGGCGTCGGCCGGACGCGGCTGCGTCCGGCACGAGGCCAATTCAACCCGCACGGGAGCGCGGCGGCTGCAACCGTGTGTAACGGGATGTAGGCGTGAACTAGTGCACGTCAGCCGCCGAAGCCGTCGGCGACCATCACTTCGATCAGGCGCGGGCCGCCGCTCGCGACCGCCTCGCGCAGCGCGCCCGCGAAGTCCTGCGGCTCGATGATGCGCTTCGCGGGCACGCCCATCGATTGCGCGAGCGCGCAGTAGTCGATCGAGGGCTCGCGGATGTCCATGCCGATGAACTTGTCGCTGTTTCGCATCGAGATCAATCTCTCCTTCAGGATGCGGTAGCTGCGGTTGTTGGTGATCACGTAGGTGATGGGCAGCTTCTCGTGCGCCGCGGTCCACAGCGCCTGAATGCCGTACAGCGCGCTGCCGTCGCCGACCACCGCCACCACCGGCCGCGCGGGCAGCGCGAGGCTGACCCCGACCGCGCCGGGCAACGCGAATCCCAGGCCCCCGCTCGCCAGCCCGTAGTAGCTCTTCGGGTCGCGCAGCGCGAGGAAGGCGGGCAGCGAGAGCGAGGACGTGAGCGCCTCCTCGACCACCACCGCGTTGCCGGGCAGCGCCTCGGCCAGGCGCAGCATCAGGTAGCGCGGGTCGATCGGCTTTTCCTCGGCGGCCTCGAGCGCCGCGAGGCGCGCCTTGGCGCGCTGCGCCGACCAGTTGCGCGGCGCGAGCGCGGCCAGGCGCTGCTCGGCGCCGGCGCGGCGCTGCGCGCGCAGCAGCGGCAGCAGCGCGCGCAGCGTCTCCTTGACGTTCGCCTGCAGGGCGAATTCGGTCGGATGGTTCTTGCCCAGCTCCCAGTCGCGCTCGCTGATGTGCGCCACCGCCATGCCCTCGGGCAGCGGATCGACCGGGCTGTAGACCGACATGCGCAGCAGGTCCGCGCCGAGGCAAAGCGCGAGGTCGAAAGGCTCGAGCGCGGCGCGCACCAGCTTCTGGTTGCGCGTCAGCGCGCCGAGGTAGGCGCGGTGCTCGGTGGGGAATTGCGCGCTGTAGGGGATGGTCTGCTGGTAGACGCCGGCGCCGAGCAGCTCCGCCAGCTCGGCGGCCTCGGCGAAGGCGTCGTGGATCGAGAGCTCCTGGCCGGCGAGGATCACCGGGTTCTTCGCCGCCAGCAGCCTGGCGGCGAGGCGCGCGAGCGCCTCGTCGGAGGGTCGGTTGCGCGCGTCGACCCGCGTCGGGCGCGCGCGCGCGAGCTCGACTTGCTGCTCCAGCACGTCGCCCGGCAGCGAGATGAACACCGGTCCGGTGGGCGGAGTGAGCGCGACCTTGGCCGCGCGCCGCACGATGAGCGGCAGGTCCGCGGCGCGCGTCACCTCGACCGCCCACTTGACGAACGGCTGCGCGACCGGCACCAGCGGCGCGTACAGCAGCGGCTCGAGCAGGCCGTGGCCCTGCTCCTGCTGGCCGGCGGTGAGGATCAGCGGCGAGCCGGAGAACTTCGCGTTGTACAGCGCGCCCATCGCATTGCCCAACCCCGGCGCGACGTGCACGTTGCAGGCGACGAGCCTGTTCGATGCGCGCGCATAGCCGTCGGCCATGCCGACCACCACCGACTCGTACAGGCCGAGGACGTACTTCAGCTGCGGAAAATCGGGCATCACCTCCATGATCGGCAGCTCGGTGGTGCCGGGATTGCCGAACATGTGGCTCACGCCCTCGTCCAGCAGGAGCTGCAGGAAGGCGCTGCGGCCGGTGAGCGTGGTCATGACGGCCGGATTCTAGCCGACGCTGCGCGCGGCCCGCGCGCCCGTTTCGCGCTACGCTGCGCGCTGCATGGCGACGATCGTCATCCTCGAGCACCTGCTGCAGCGCGAAGTGGAGCTGCCTTACATGGTCTACGGCCTCGCCGCGCGCTGGCGCGCGCGCGGCCATCGCGTGCTCGTGCACCACGGCACCGAAGACCCGCCCGCCGGCGACCTCGCGATCGTGAACGTCGACCTGAGCCTGATCCCCGAGAGCTACCGGGAGCTGTTCGCGCGCTACCCGAGAGTCGTGAACGGCGCGGTGCTCGACGTCTCCAAGCGGCGCTTCAGCCGCGACCTGCTCGATCGTCACAGCGACTGGATCGGCCCGGTGATCGTGAAGACCGACGCCAACTACGGCGGCCGGCCGGAGCGGCTGCTGCGCCAAGCGGCCGAGCGCGCGGGCCTGGCGTGCGATGTCCCGCCCGGCCCGCTCGCGCTCGAGTACCCGATCTACCGTGCGCTGCGCGAGGTGCCCGACGAAGTCTGGGACAGCCCCGGCCTGGTGGTCGAGCGCTTCCTGCCGGAGCGCGACGAGGCCGGCTACTACGTGCGGGTATGGGTGTTCTTGGGCGACCGCGACCGCAGCACGCGCTGGCGAGCGAGCGGGCCGGTGGTGAAGGCCGGCAACCTTCTGGAGCGGATTCCGGTCGAGGTGCCGGACGAGCTGCGCGCCTGGCGCGCGCGCCTGCAGTTCGACTTCGGCAAGTTCGATTACGTGCGCCACGGCAACCGCTGGGTGCTGCTCGACGTCAACCGCACCCCGGCTTACCCGCTGCCCGACGCGGGCGCCGCCGACCCGGTGCTCCAAACCCTGGCGCCCGGGATCGAGTTCTACCTGCGCTAGGGGCGCGCGCGCAGCGCCAGGTAGGCGCAGCGATCGCCCATCTCGTAGCCCGCGAAGCTGCACGCCTCGAGCTCGAACCACGGCGCGGCGAGCGCGCGCAGCTCGGCCAGCGTCGGGAACGGCATGCGCAGCTCGACGCCGCGCCAGCGCTCGATCATGCCCAGCGCCCGCGCGTTCCAGCCGAGGCGCGCGAGCAGCGCCGCCGGGTCCTGCGCGCGCGCGTTCCAGACCCGCCACACGTCGTGCAGCTTCACGCCGCGGCGCGAGTCGTCGTGCAGCGCCATCGCCAGGCGCCAGCAGAACACCTCGAACACGCGGATGCGGCCCGCGCCGAGATCGCCGAACAGGGCGTCGAGCGGCTCCGGGGCGTCCGGCCGCACGAAGCAGCGCTGCACGAACTGGCCGCCCGGGCGCAGTACGCGCCGCAGCTCGGCGTTCACATCGGCGCACTCCTCGAACGAGCCGAGCGCCGCGTAGCAGCCGTCGCCCAGCGCGAGGTCGAGGCATGCGGTGCCGAACGGCAGCTCGCGCCAGTCCGCCAGCACCGCGGCGCGCAGCCCGGCGCGGGGGCGCTCGGCCCACCATCGCGCGATCATCGCCCGCGACCAGTCGACCGCCAGCAGCGAGGCGCCCGCCGGCATGCGCATCTCGGCCAGCGGCCGGGTGACTCCGAGCAGGAGCGCCCGCAGCGGGCGCCGGCCGAGCCCGCGCGCGTGCGCCTCGACCCGGGCCTCGAGGGTGAGCACGTCCGCCGCGCAGGGCGCAAGCGGTGCCGGGTAAGTCTGCGCGGGCGGCCCGCTGCTGCGGTCCTCCCAGTAGGCGCGCTTGGGGCGTTCCATCGGGCCGGATTATGCTTGCCGCCCCGCCGGACCGGTGGGAGAATCATTTGCACAACAAGCAACAAGCAACAAGCACGAGCTGAGCACCAAGCAGTCGGCCGGTAGTTAGGGGGAAGATGCGTAGCCGCGGCGCATTGTGGGGACTTTGCGTCGCAGCCCTGCTTGGGCTGCAGGTCGCGGCGTTCGCGCAGGCGCCGGCGAGCCCGCGCTTCGACATCCGGCGTTTCGTCGTCGAGGGCAATACCCTCATCCCGCAGCAGGAAGTCGACGCCATCCTGGCCCCGTTCCGCGGCGCTTCGCGCGACTTCGCCGACGTGCAGCGCGCGCTCGAGGCGCTGCAGGCGGCGTACGTCGCGCGCGGCTATCAGGCGGTGCGAGTGGTGATTCCGGAGCAGGAGCTGGCCGCAGGCGAGGTGCTGCTGCGCGTCGTCGAAGCCAAGGTGCGCGACGTCCGAGTCGAGGGCAACCGCTACTTCGACGCCGCGGACGTGCGCGCGAGCATACCGGCGGTCAAGGAGGGCGAAGCGCCGAACACCCGCCGCATCGCGCAGAACGTGCAGCTGGCGAACGAGAACCCGGCCAAGCAGACCGCGGTGACGCTCGCCTCGACCCCCGAGCCCGGCAAGGTCGACGTCGCGCTCAAGGTGACCGACCAGAAGCCGTCCAAGGTCTCCGCGTTCCTCGACAACTCGGGCACCAGCGAGACCGGGTATTACCGCGCCGGGATCGGCTATCAGAACGCGAACGTGAACGGCACCGACCAGGTATTCACCACGCAGTTCATCACCTCGCCCGGCAATCCGAACAACGTGAAGATCGCCGGCCTCGGCTACCGCGTGCCGCTTTACGCCTACAGCGGCATGGTGGACGCCTACGCGGGCTATTCGGACGTCAACTCCGGCACCCTGCAGGACCTGTTCGCCGTCACGGGCAGCGGCACGATCTTCGGCGGGCGCTACACCCAGCAGCTGACCCGGCTCGGGGCCTACGAGCAGAAGCTCTCCTTGGGAGCGGACTACCGCGATTTCCACCAGAACGTCGAGCTGATCGGCACCAGCGGAACGCTGCTGCCCGACGTCACGATCCACCCCGTCACGCTGGCGTATTTCGGCCGCCTGTCGCGGGTCGGCAGCGACTTGAGCCTGTCGCTTGCCTACTCGCAGAACGTCCCGGGCGGCCAGGACGGCGACCAGGCGGCGTTCAGCGCGCAGCGCGCCGGGGCCCAGGCGAGTTATTCGCTCTGGCGCTTCGGCGCCGCTTATACGCACGCGCTCGGCGGCGGCATGCTGGCGCGCGCCGCGCTGAACGGCCAGGCCAGCGGCGACGTGCTGATCGCGGCCGAGCAGTTCGGCATGGGCGGCCGGGACTCGGTGCGCGGCTTCCTCGAGCGCGAGACCGCGAACGACAACGGCTACAGCGCTACGCTCGAGCTGTATTCGCCCGATTTCGGCACGCGGGTGCGCGGCGACTGGCGCGTGCGCGGGCTGGTGTTCACCGACTGGGCGCGCGGGCACGACAACGCCCCGATCCGCCTGCCGGACAACGGCCTGGGCAGCGTCGGGGTGGGGCTGCGCATGGGACAGGGTCGGGGCCTTTCGCTGCGCGCGGACTGGGCCTACGTGACCGACGGGGCCGGGCTGCGGGCGACGGGGTCGAACCGCCTGGATTTCCTGCTTGGCTATGTCTTCTAGCGTACATCTGACAAAGATTTGCAATCGGTTTCGCACCCGGTGCCTACGATCGACCTGCCATGGCCCATCCAACTAGACCTAACGCGCCGAGCCGCACGCTGATCGCGGCGTCCGTCGCCGCGTGCTTCGCCCTGGCGCCTAGCCTGGCCGGCGCCAATCCCAGCGGCGCGGCCGTCGTCTCGGGCAGCGCAGGCTTCGCCGCCGCGGGCAACCAGCTCACGGTCACCAACAGCGCCAACGCCATCATCCAGTGGCAGAGCTTCTCGATCGGGGTCAACGAGATCACCCGCTTCCTGCAGCCTTCGGCCGCCTCCGCGGTGCTGAACCGCGTGGTCGGCGCGGGCGGCGTCATTCCGCAGAGCGTGATCGACGGCGTGCTCTCGTCCAACGGCAACGTGTTCCTGCTCAACCCGTCGGGCATCATCATCGGCGCCACCGGGCGCATCGACGTCGCCGGCCTGATCGCTTCCAGCCTCAACCTGTCGAACGAGGACTTCCTTGCCGGGCGCCTGCGCTTCGGCGAGGTGCCGGGCGCGGGCGGCGTCGTGAACAGCGGCGTGATCCAGACCCAGTCGGCCGGGCGCGTCTACCTGGTCGCGCCGGACGTGCAGAACGCGGGGCTGATCCGCGCGCCGCAGGGCGAGATCCTGCTCGCGGCGGGCAAGAGCGTCGAGCTCGCCTCCGAATCCTCGCCCGGAGTGACGGTCAGCCTCACCGCCGATGCGCAGCGGGCGCTGAACGTCGGCCAGCTGATCGCCGACTCGGGCAGCATCGGCATGTTCGGCGCGCTGGTGCGCAACTCGGGCGTGGTCGAGGCCAACGCGGCGAGCGCGGGGCCCGGCGGCCGGATCCGCTTCGTTGCGACGCAGGATGTCACGCTGGACGCGGGCAGCCTCACCTCGGCCAACGGCGCGAGCGGCGGCAGCGTGCTGCTGCAGGCGCAGGGCGGCACCGACCTCATCAGCGGCACGGTCGAGGCGACCGGGGGCGCCGGCCAGGGCGGCACGATCCAGGCGCTCGGGGTGCGGGTGGGCGTGATCGGCGAAGGCGTGATCGACGCCTCCGGCGCGAGCGGCGGCGGCAGCGTGCGGGTCGACGGCCAGAGCGCGCTCATCGGTCCGGACGGGGTGATCCGCGCCGACGCGGGCCAGACGGGCGACGGCGGGCGCGTCATCGTCTGGGCCGACGACGACACCCGCTTCTACGGCTCGATCTCGGCGCAGGGCGGCGCCCAGTCCGGCAACGGCGGATTCGTCGAGACCTCCGCCAGGAACCTGCAGGCCTTCGGCCGCGTGAACGTCGGCGCAGCGAACGGCCGCGGCGGCAACTGGCTGCTCGACCCGGACGACGTCGACATCGTCGCGGGCGGCCCGACGAACGAGGATTTCTATCTCGCCTACGGCCTGGGGTACTTCGACACCTCGACCTACAACCCGGGCGCGACCTCGCAGATCAGCGCCACCGCGATCGCGAACTCGATGTCCAATTACGGCGTCGTGAGCATTCACGCGACGCAGGACATCAATCTCGACACCAGCGTCGACACGTCCGCGTCGCCCGGCTCGATGTACCTGCTGGCCGATCGCGACGTCAATCTCAATTCGAACACGATCAAGACGCAGGGCTATCTCGACATCGAGGCGGCCTATGGCGGCGGACCGGGATCGATCACCTCGACGATCGCGGCGGGATCGACCCAGCTGTGGACCGGCGGCGGCGACGCCTTGCTGACCGGCACCTCGGTCACGGTCGGCGGAATCGACACTCGCAGCGTGGCGGCCGGCGCGTCGGGCGGGAGGGTGACGGTCAGCACCTATGGCGGCGACATCGTCACGGGCGCTATCGACACGAGCGGCAGCGACGGGGCCTCGATCGGCGCGAGCGGCGGAGACGCGGGCTACGTCACCTTGAACGCCGCGGCGTCGGGCTCCGTGTACGGGGCGGTGACGACCGGCGCGATCACCGCCAGCGGCGGCGCGGGCGCCGGCAGCACAGACGGCTCCGGGGGCGGCGGGGGCAGCGGGGCCGGCAACGTCGAGGTGTCGGGGATCAACATCAGCGGCACCGCGATCGCCGTCAACGGCCCGATCACGGCAGTCGGCGGCGCGGGCGGAAGCTCCACGGCGGGCAGCGGCGGCGCCGGCGGCAGCGGCGGGTCGCTCAGGCTGGACGCGAGCTACGCCGGGGGCAGCGGCGCGGTGTCCGCCGGCGCGGTCGACGTCTCGGGCGGCGCGGGCGGCACGGGCAGCTCCGGCTACGGGGGCAGCGGCGGCTACGCAGGTCACCTCGACGCCTACGGCACCACGATCACGACCGGCCCGATCGCCGGGCGCGGCGGCGCCGGCGGCGCCGCGGGCGGCGGCGGCAGCGGCGGCGCCGGCGGGGACGGCGGCAACGCCTCCCTTGGCAACTCCGACACTCCCCCGAGCTCGGTCACGATCGGCGCGCTGGACTTCTCGGGCGGCGCCGGCGGCGCGGGCAGCGGCAGCGGCGGCGGCTACGGCGGCGACGGCGGCTACCTCGACGCCGACGCGGACTCGATCACCACCGGGGCGATGACGCTGCGCGGCGGCGCGGGGGGCAGCGACGCCGGCGGCACGTCCTCCAGCTCCGGCGGCTACGGCGGGGACGGCGGATATTTCTACCTCGACACGCACTACGGCACCCCCGGTCCGGTGTCGATCACCGGACCGGTCGACGTCTCGGGCGGCGGCGGCGGGACCGGCAGCGGCGGGGGCGGGGGCTACGGCGGCGACGCGGGCTACTTTTCGGTCTACGGCACGTCGATCTCGACCGGCGCGATCACCGGGCGCGGTGGTGCGGGCGGCGGCGATACCGGGGGCGCCGGCGGGGGCTACGGCGGCTATGGCGGCGACGAGGTAGAGCTCGACGCGTCGTCCTACGGGGCGCCCGGCTCGGTGACGATCGCCGGCCCGGTCGACCTCTCCGGTGGCAACGGAGGCGCCGGCAGCGGCGGCGGCGGTTACGGCGGCGACGGCGGCTACCTGTACGCCTACGGCTACTCGATCTCGACCGGCGCGATCACCGGGACCGGCGGCGCCGGCGGGGCCGGCATGAGCGGCGGCAGCGGCGGCTACGGCGCGTACGTGGAGCTCGACGCGTCCTACGGCGCGCCGGGCACGGTGACGGTTTCGGGCCCGGTTGACCTCTCCGGCGGCGCCGGAGGCGCCGGCCGCGGCGGCGACGGCGGCTATGGCGGGGCGGGCGGCGCCCTCTACGCGAACGGGATCTCGGTCTCGACCGGGCCGATCACCGCGCGCGGCGGCGCGGGCGGCGCCGACTCGGGCGGCGGCCGCGGCGGCGACGGCGGCGAGGGCGGCTACGCCGACCTCTCCGCGGACTCGGAATCCGGCGCCGGTCCGGTGACGAGCGGCGCGATCGACCTCTCCGGCGGTAATGGTGGCGCAGGCTCGGGCGGCGGCGGCGGCGCGGGCGGCAGCAGCGGGTACATCGACGTCTACGCGACTTCGATTGCGACCGGCTCGCTCACCCTGCGCGGTGCGACGGGCGGTGGCGATTCGGCCGCAGGCATCGGCGGTAGCGGCGGATATGGCGGTTACGTTTACGCGGACGCGAGCTACTCGGGCGGAACCGGGGCGGGGAATTTCGGTGCGATCGACGTCTCGGGCGGAGGCGGCGGAACCGGCGGCGGCGGCGGCGGAAGCGGCGGATCCGCCGGATCCGTATCCGTGTACGGCACCTCGGTTTCGGCCGGCGCGATCACCGGGACCGGGGGCGCGGGCGGCGCCGATGCGGCGGGCGCCAACGGCGGAAGCGGCGGCGGTGGCGGATACGTTCAGCTCGATGCGTCGTATGCCGGCGGCACGGGCGCGCTGAGCGTCGGCGCGATGGACCTGTCGGGGGGCGCGGGCGCAGACAGCGCAGCCGCATACGGCGGAAACGGCGGCTCGGGTGGCACGGTGTACTTGGATGCACTGAACTCGATCGCAAGCGGCGCCGTGACGACCAGCGGCGGGCGCGGCGGCGCCAGCGGGCCGGGCATTGCCGGCGGATCGGGCGGGAGCGCGGGCTGGCAGTACTACTACGGCGGCTCTATCAATGTCACCGGTGCGATTGCGGCGGCGGGGGGTGCAGGCGGCGCGGGCGGTGCCGACGCGGCAGGCGGCGACGGTGGAAGCGGTGGCAGCGTCTACATGGACGCGACCTATTACAGCGCACCGGCGGCAATCGCGACCATGGGAATCGACACCTCCGGCGGCGTCGGCGGCGCGGGCGGACCTGCGGCGAGCCCGGGCGGCCCCGGTGGAGCGGGCGGCGCGGGCGGCGCGGTAAGCGCTTACGGCGACAGCATCACGATCGCGGGGATCGTCAACACCGCCGGCGGGACGGGCGGCGCGGGGGGCGCGGGGAACGCCACCAACGCAGGCGGCGACGGCGGCTACGGCGGCGGCGGCGGGAACATCTGGCTCGACACGACCGCGGGCACCGGCTACGTGACATTCGTAAACGGCGGCTACAGCGCGGTCGGCGGGGTTGCGGGCGCGGCCGGGCTGGACGGCGGCGGCGGCGCCGGCGTTGCGGGCGCCGACGGCAGCGCCGGGACGGTGTGGATCAACAACCTGCTCGGGTTCGTATTCACCCCGCCCGGCTCGTCGGACATCTCGCCCGAGCTGCTGGCGGCGATCATTGCGGGCATCAACCGCTCGACCGATGTCGGCGGCTCGGGGCAGGGCAGCGGCAACGACCAGCAGGAAGGCGACGGCAAGAAGAAGGGTCCGGGGATATGCCGCGCGTCCTGATGCTGCTCGCGCTGCTCGCCGCGCCGGCGCTCGCCGCGGCGCAGGGCGTGGTGCAGCACCTGGCCGGCACGCTGTCGGTACAGCGCGCCGACGGCACGGTGCGCCTGCTCTCGGAGCGCTCCGAGGTGAAGGCCGGCGACGTCCTGACCACTGAGCGCGACACTTACGCGCAGCTGAGCTTCACCGACGGCGGGCGCGTCACGCTGCGGCCGAACACGACGCTCAAGATCGACAGCTACCAGTACGACGAGCGCGAGCCGAAGAAGGACGGGTTCTTCATGTCGCTGCTCAAGGGCGGGCTGCGCGCGGTGACCGGGCTGATCGGCCATCGCGCCAACCGCGACGCCTACCGCCTGAGGACGCCGACCGCGACCGTCGGCATCCGCGGCACCGACTACAACGCGATCTACATCCCGCAGGACGCGCCGCCCGGCTCGGAGCCGCCCGGCGTCTACGTCACCGTGGCCGACGGCGTGGTGGTGTTCATCGCCGGCGGCTCGGAGCTGCTGCTGTCGGTCGGGCAGACCGGCTTTTCGAGCAACGTCAGCCTGCCGCCGCAGCTGATCCCTACGCCGCCGAACCTGCCGCCGTTCAATCCGCCGCAGACCTTCGGCCAGAGCAACCCGAGCACGATCGACGGCGGCCTGGCGAGCGACTGCACGATCCAGTGACGCCTGATGCGGCGCAAGCCGGGCGCCGCCGGCGCGTCGATTTCGCCTGGGAGCTCGGCGGCGGAACCGGGCACGTCGCGATGCTGCTGCCGCTCGCGCGCGCGATGCGCGCGCGCGGGCACGAGGTACGCCTGCTGCTGCGCGAGACCGGCGCGGCGGCGGGGCTGGGCGCGGGAACGGGCATCGCCTGCGAGCCGGCGCCGGTCTGGGCCGGGCCGGTGCGCGAAGCGAACCCGCTCAACTTCGGCGAGATCCTGAGCAACTTCGGCTACCAGTACCCGAACGCGCTGCGCCGGCTGGTCGAGGCCTGGCGCGAGCGCCTGGCGGGTTCGGCGGCGGTGGTGGCCAACGTCGCGCCGGCGGCGCACATTGCGGCGCGCACGCTCGGCATCCCGAGCTTCGAGGCCTCGCAGGGCTTCCACGTCCCGCCGCCCGCGCTTCCCTGCCCGCCGCTGCGCGACTGGGAGCCCGCGCCGCGCGCGCGCCTGGAGGCGGCCGATCGCGCCGTGCTGGCGGCGATCAACGCAGTGCTCGCCTCGCACGGCGCCGCGCCGCTGGCGAGCGTCGGCGAGCTGTTCGAAGGCCGCTCGATGCTGCTCACCTACCCGGAGCTCGACATCTATTCCGAGCGCGGGCCGGCCGAGTACTTCGGCATTCCGGAGACCGGCGAGGGCAGGGACGAGCCGCCCTGGCCGGAGGGGGCGGGCCTGCGCGCCTTTGCCTACGTCTACCGCTACTATCCGGGGCTCGAGGCGCTGATCGAGACGCTCGAGCGCATGCGGATCTCGACCCTCATGCTTTGCCGCGACATCGACCCGGCGCTGCGCGCGCGCCGCGTAGGAGGAACGGTGCGCATCGCGCTCGCGCCGATGGCGGCGAGCAGCCTCCTGCCGCAGGCCGATATCGTGATCTGCCACGGCAGCCACCAGATGAGCGCGCAGGCGCTGCTCGCCGGCAGGCCCCTGCTCATGCTGCCGACCCAGCTCGAGCAGTTCCTGATCACGCGCCGGGTGGTGCGCATGGGCGCGGGACTCGGCATCGCGCCCGAAACGGCGCGCCCCGACTTCGGCGCCGCGCTCGCCGCGCTCGGCCAGGGCGGCTACGGCGACGCCGCGCGCGCCTTCGCGCGGCGCTACGCGGCGCAGGACCGGCGCGCGGCGCTCGCAACCGTCGTTGCGCGCTGCGAGCAGGCAATGGCGGGGCTCGCGGCATGAGCGCGTCGGGCCGGCCGCCGGCGTGGGAGTTGCGCAGCTCGGTCCCGGGGGCAACGTGGCCCGCGCTACCCGCGCCCGGCGCGGCGGCCGCGCTCGCGCTGCTTTGGCAGCTGGAGCGCAGCGAGCGGCTGGACCCCGCGGCGCTGCGCGCGCTGCAGCTGCGCCAGCTGGAGGCGCTGCTGGCGCACGCCTGGGCCAGCGTGCCGTGGTACCGCGAGCACTGGGCCGGGCGCTACGACCCGGCACGCCAGCTGAGCGCCGGGCGCTTCGCCGAGTTGCCGCTGCTGCCGCGGCGCGCGCTGCAGCTCGAATACGACGCGCTCAACAGCGCCGCGGTCCCGCCCGAGCACGGCGCGCTGTCGGAGTCGCGCACCTCGGGCGCGACCGGCAGCCCGGTGCGGGTGCGCAAGACCGGCCTCACGACGCTGCTGTGGAACGCGTTCACCCTGCGCGACCACCGCTGGCACGGGCGCGACCTGCGCCGCAAGCTGGCCGTGATCCGGCAGGGCCTGGCGCCGGGCGAGGCGCCGAACTGGGGCTCCGCGACCGCCGGGCTGGTCGAGACCGGGCCCTGCGTCATGCTCGGGCCGCAGGCCGACATCGACGCCCAGCTCGCCTGGCTGGAGCGCGAGCAGCCCGCCTACCTGCTGACCTACCCCTCGAGCGTGGCGGAGCTCGCGCGCGCCTCGCTCGCGCGCGGCGCCGCGTTGCACGAGCTGCGCGAGGTGCGCACGCTGGGCGAATCGCTCGATCCCGAGACGCGCACCTTGTGCCGCGAGGCCTGGGGCGTGCCGCTGACCGACGTGTACTCGGCCGAGGAGTGCGGCTACATCGCGCTGCAGTGCCCCGAGGGCGAGCACTATCACGTGCAGGCCGAAGGCGTGCTGGTCGAGGTGCTCGACGAGCATGGCGCGCCCTGCGCGCCGGGCCAGACCGGGCGTGTGGCGCTCACTTCGCTGCACAATTTCGCCACGCCGCTGGTGCGCTACGAGCTGGGCGACTACGCCGAGGTCGGCGAGCCCTGCGCCTGCGGCCGCGGCCTGCCGGTGCTCAAGCGGGTGCTCGGCCGCGTGCGCAACATGCTCGTGACCGCGGACGGCAGGCGCTACTGGCCCACTTTCGGCGTGCGCAGCCTGAGCGAGGTCGCGCCGGTGCTCCAGGTCCAGTGCGTGCAGAAGCGCCACGACCTGGTCGAGGCCCGCATCGTCGCCTCCGCGCCGCTGGAGGCGGCGCAGGAGGCGGAGCTGCGCGCGCGCATCCTGTCGCGCCTGCCGCCGGGAATCGCGCTCGAGCTGTCGTACCCGGCGCGCATCGAGCGCAGCGCGGGCGGCAAGTTCGAGGACTTCGTGTGCGAGCTCAGCGCCTGAGCGCGACGATCTGCGCGTATTCCGCGTCGCCGGGCACCGTCGGCGCGCTCACCCCGCTGCGCAGCGCGGGCGCAAGCGGCGCGCATTCCAGGCGCGCGACCGCGAAGCCCGCGCCCTCGAACAGCGCCCGCAGCTCGGGCGCCGAGCGCACCGGGTAGGCGCACTGGCGCGCGGCGTAGGTCTCGGCCTCGCGCGCGAGCGCGTCGGGATCGACGCCGAGCGCGTCGCCGAGCTCCGCGGCGCGCGCGCGCGCGGTCGCGGCGAAGGCGCGCGCCTGCGCGGCGTCGAATTCGACCCGCGCGCCGGCGTGCGCCGGGCGCAGCCGGTTGACGGTGATCGCCGCGCCGCCCGGGCGCAGCAGCTCGCGCCACTTCGCGATCAGGGCGGGCCGGCGCTCGGACGGAAACATGCCGAGAAAGGCGTGGGTGCAGATCGCATCGAAGCGCCGCGCCGGCGCGTAGTCGAAGATGTCGCTGCGGCAGGTCTCGATCGGCCGCCCGACGCGCTCGGCGTACCAGCGGTTGAGCATGAGCGGGGTGTCGCAGATGTCGAGCACGGTCGGCTCGGCGTCCGCGCCGACCGCGCCGAGCGCCACCGCGAGCATCGAATAGTCGGCCGAGCCCGAGATGAGCAGGCTGAGCGGCGCTTGCTGCTGCGGCAGCGAGCCGAGCGCCGCGCGGAAGAACTCGGCGTGCAGCGCGGGCGTGGTGGCCAGTCCCAGCAGGCGCAGGGTCTGCCACAGGCCGTGGTTCCAGGCGCAGCTCGTGCCCGCGCCGGGATCGACGCGGCAAAGCCGCGGCGCGAGCCGGCGCGCGAGCGGCGCGCTCTCGGCCAGCGCTTCGTCGGGCCGCGCAAGGCTGAATTGCATGCGGCACGGTATCATGCGGCCAAGAATACGAGGGAGGGTTCCATGGCTGCTGCCCAGGGCAAGGTCATCATCACCTGCGCCGTCACCGGCGCGATCCACACCCCGACCATGTCGCCGCACCTGCCGATCTCGCCCGACGAGATCGCGGAGGCCGCGGTCGGCGCGGCGCAGGCGGGCGCGGCGATCGTGCACCTGCACGCGCGCATGCCGGAGGACGGCCGCCCGACTCAGGACCCGGACATGTTCCGCCGCTTCCTGCCGCTGATCAAAGGAAGCTGCGACGTGGTGATCAACCTGACCACCGGCGGCGCGCCGACCATGTCGGTCGAGGAGCGGCTCGAGCCGGCGGCACGGCTCAAGCCCGAGGTCGCCTCGCTCAACATGGGCTCGATGAACTTCGGCCTGTACGAGATGCTGGGCCGCTACAAGGAGTTCAAGTACGCCTGGGAGAAGCCCTACCTGGCCGAGAGCGACGACCGGATCTTCCGGAATACCTTCAAGGACATCGCCCACATCCTGCGCTCCTGCAGCGACAACGCGACGCGCTTCGAGATCGAGTGCTACGACATCGGCCACCTGTACAGCGCGGCGCACTTTCTCGAGCGCGGACTGCTCAAGCCGCCGCTGTTCATCCAGTCGGTGTTCGGCATCCGTGGCGGCATCGGCCCGCACGCGGAGGACGTGCTGCACATGAAGCGCACCGCGGACCGCCTGTTCGGCGACGCCTACCTCTGGTCGGTGCTCGGCGCCGGGCGCAACCAGATGCAGATCGCGGCGCTGTCGGCGGTGATGGGCGGCAACGTCCGGGTCGGGCTGGAGGACAGCCTGTGGATCGGCAAGGGCCAGCTCGCGCGCTCGAACGCCGAGCAGGTGACGAAGGTGCGCCGCATCCTCGAGGAGCTGGGCCTGACGGTGGCCACCCCGGCCGACGCGCGCCAGATGCTCAAGTTGAAGGGCGGCAACAACGTCAATTTCTGAACCCGCATCGCCCGACGCCGCCTTGAACCTCGCCATCCTGGACGATTACCAGCATCTCGCGCTGCAATGTGCCGACTGGGAGCGGCTGCGCCGGCGCGGCGTCCGGATCAGCGTATTCCACGACGCCTTCGCTTCCGAGGAGGAGGCCGCTGCGCGCCTGGCGCCATTCGAGATCGCGTGCCTGATGCGCGAGCGCACGCCGTTTCCGCGCAGCCTGATCGAGCGCCTGCCGCGGCTCAAGCTGGTGACGCTCACCGGCGTGCGCGCGCCCAGCCTGGACGCGACCGCCTGCGCCGAGCGCGGCATTCCGGTCAGCCACACGCGCGGCGGCGACACCGGCGCTTCGACCAGCGAGCTCGCCTGGGGCCTGATCATCGCCGCCGCGCGCGATCTGGCGCGCGCCGAGCGCGGCATGCGCGCCGGGCGCTGGCATCAGGGCCTCGCGGGCGGCATGGTGCTCGAGGGCCGGCGGCTGGGCCTGCTCGGCCTGGGCAAGCTCGGCGCGCGCATGGCGCGCATCGGCGCCGCCTTCGGCATGGAAGTGCTCGCCTGGAGCCAGAACCTGAGCCGCGAGCGCGCCGCGGCGGCGGGCGCGGCGCTGGTCGGCAAGGACGAGCTGTTCGAGCGCGCGGACGTGCTCAGCATCCACCTGGTGCTGGGCGAGCGCACGCGCGGCCTGGTCGGCGCCGCGGAGCTCGCGCGCATGAAGCCGGGCTCGATCCTGGTCAACACCTCGCGCGGCCCGATCGTGGACGAGGCGGCGCTGCTCGCGGCGCTCGAGCGCGGCCGCCCCGGGCACGCGGCGCTCGACGTCTACGACCGCGAGCCGCTGCCGGCCGACCATCCCTTGCGCCGGCTGGAAAACGTGACGCTGTCGCCGCACCTGGGCTACGTCAGCGCGGACGTCCTGCGCGCCTTCTACGCCGACACGGTGGAGAACGTCGAAGCCTGGCTCGACGGCAAGCCGCTGCGCGTGCTCAACCCGCGAGCGCTGGCGTGAGCGCGACGCGCCTTTGCCTGGTGCGCCACGGCGAGACCGCCTGGAACGCCGAAGGCCGCGTCCAGGGCCAGCTCGACGTGCCGCTGAGCGAGGTCGGGCACGCGCAGGCGCGCGCGGTCGCGGCGGCGCTTGCGCTCGAGCGCTTCGACGCGATCTACGCGAGCGACCTCGCACGCGTGCGCCAGACCGCCGCGCCCGCGGCCGCGCGCCTGGGCCTGCCGGTCGCGCTCGATGCGGCGCTGCGCGAGCGGCACTACGGCATGTTCGAGCGCCTGACCTACGCCGAGGTGAAGCAGCGCTACCCCGCGGAGTACGCGCGCTTCCGCGACAAGGACCCCGAATTCGATTTCGTCACCGGCGAGAGCCTGGCGGGCTTCGCCGCGCGCGCGCTCGAGTGCGTCGAGCGCCTGGCCGCGCGGCACGCCGGCCAGAGCATCCTCGTTTTCACCCACGGCGGCGTGCTCGAGATGGTCTACCGCCGCGCGACCGGGATGACGCTGTCGTCGCCGCGCGAGTTCGAGATTCCGAACGCGGCGCTAAACCGGGTCGAGGCGCTGTGCGGCGAGTGGCGCGTGACGGCCTGGGCCGAGATCGCGCACCTCGAGCGCGCGCTGGACGACCTGCCGGGATGAGGATTCGCCGCGCAGCCTTGCTCGTTGCCGCCAGCCTGTGGTTCGTCGCGCCATGCGCGTGCGCTTCCAGCGATCCGATGGTGGACCTGCTTGCCAGCGAGGGCGGCGCCGGCCTCGGTTTCGCGGTGAGAGCGGCCAATTCGCCTTACGTCGGGGGCGGGATGCGCTACGACTTCGAGCCGCTGTATCTCTACGAGAACGGGCGCTTTTATCTGCACGCCTACCGCCTGGGCCTCAAGCTCAATGAGCACGAGCACGAGCGCTTCGACCTGTTCCTCGAGCATCGCTTCGAAGGCTATCCCTCCGACCACGTACCCGCGAGCCTGGCCGGAATGGCCGACCGTGGCCCGGGCATCGACGGCGGTCTAAGTTACGAGAGGTACTTCGGCTGGGGAACGGTGTACGCCGAAGCGCTGCGCGACGTCAGTCATACCTCGGGCGGCAGCGAGCTGCGCCTGGGATACAACTATGATTGGGCACGCGGGCGCCTGCGGCTGCGCCCGTACTTCTCGATCTCGTTCCGCAGCGAGCGGCTGAACGACTACTACTACGGAGTGCTCGCGTCGGAAGCCACGCCGACGCGTCCTGCCTACGACCCCGGGGCCGGCTTCAATGGCGAGCTCGGGCTGTACGGCTACTATCGTCTCACCGAGCGCTGGCGCCTGCTGGCCGGGGCCTCCGCGACGCGCTGGTCAAGCGGGGTGCGCGCCAGTCCGATTGTCGACAACCGGGTGCAGGTCTCGGGCATGGTGGGCGCAGCCTATGACTTCTCGCCCGACCGCGAGACGTTGCCGAGCGGCCGGCCGTTGATCGTCAAGCTGCTCCGAGGCAAGTCGACCGACTGCAACGAGCTGCCGATCATGACGCTGCGCTGCACCTCGACGCAGACGGCCGACGGAACCGGCATCGCGGGCGTCGAGCTCGGGCGGCCGCTCCTGCAAAAGTTGAATGGATGGCCGCTCGACTTCGTCGGCTACGTCGGGCTGATCCGGCACGATGAAAACGGCCTCCAGCCCGACTCGTGGGAGTTCGATGCGTCCGTCAAGGCCTACTGGTACGGCTTCCCGTGGAGCGACCGGGTGCGCACCCGGATCGGCTTCGGCTCCGGCCTTTCCTACGCGCAGCGCGTTCCCTACGTCGAGGCGCGCGACCAGGCGCGCCGCGGCCGCCCCACCTCGCGCCTGCTCAACTATGCGGACCCGACCATCGACGTCAGCCTCGGCGACCTGCTCGGGGTGCGTTCGCTGCGCGAAGCCTACTTCGGTTTCGGCGTGAGCCACCGATCCGGCATCTTCGGCAGCTCTCAGCTGCTGGGCAACGTCAACGGCGGCTCGAACTACATCTACAGCTACGTCGAGTGGACGCTCTAGGCGGACGGCGTCGCGGCGACGATGCAGTTCTTGCCCTGCTGTTTCGCCGCGTACATCGCCCGGTCCGCCTGCGCCACGATCGAATCGAGGCTGCGCCCGTCGGCGGGGAACCCGGCCACGCCGATGCTGATGGTCGACTCGACGCGCGCGCCGTGCAGGCTCAGGGGCGTCTCGATGATCTTCTTGCGGATTCGCTCGGCGACGTCCAGCGCGCCCTTGAGCGGGGTTTCGGGCAGCAGCACGATGAACTCGTCGCCACCGTAGCGTGCCGAGACGTCCGTGTAGCGCAGCTCGCCCTGGATGCATTGCGCGAGCTGGCGCAGCAGCTCGTTGCCCGCCTCGTGCCCGAGCGTGTCGTTGACCGTCTTCAGGTTGTCCGAGTCGATCATCAGCACCGTGGCCGGGCGCTCGTAGCGCAGCGCCTGGCCGAAGCTGCGATCGGCCACGATGGCGAAGCCGCGCATGTTGTACAGCCCCGTCAGCTCGTCGGTCTCCGACAGCAGCTTCGCCTTGTTCAGTCCGTAGCGGATGTCGGCCGAGAACATGGTCGTCACATAGGCCACCAGCACCACCGGCGCGAATCCGGCCGCGAGGGCGCCGACTTCGGCCAGCGCGGGCAGCGCGCCGCCCGTCCAGCGATCGCTAAGCGCCACGTAGCAGAGCGCGATCACGACCGTCTCGATCATGGTGACGGTCTTGCCCAGGCTGAGCGCGCTGGTGATCACCACCAGCAGGTAGGTGTTCAGCAGGGGGCTGCCGACGCGGCCGGTGAACAGCAGCACCCAGGTGATGAACACCAGCATCGCCACGGTCTCGATCCCGATCTTCCAGCGCGTCTCGGTGCGGTAGAAGTTCGTGTAGCGGAAGCTCATCACGAACGCGGCGAAGAAGAACAGCGCCGAGGAGATCGCGGGCTCGCTGTCGGCGGGCGGGCCGCCGAAGCTCAGGTAGAGCAGCACCAGGATCAGCAGCAGCCACTCGATCTCGGCCACGGTGCGCGAGATGCCGCGCAGCTCCTCCTGCTCGATGCTCAGGATCGGCTGCCTCTTGTGGCTCAGCGGCTGGGTCGGCGCCACTTTCTCGTTCTTGTGGACGTTGACCCGAACAGTAGCCGAGCGCGCCCGGCCCCGCAAGCGCGCTAGGCGTAGGAGGTGTAGAGCAGCAGCGCGACCGCGAGCGCCATGGTCGCCGTCGCGGCCCAGCCGAGCCACTTCAGGCGCGTGCTCACGGCGAAGAGGCCCATCGCCTCCGGCCGCGCTACGAGCAGCATCATCACCACCATGATCGGCACCGCGACCACGCCGTTGATCACCGCGCACCAGAACAGCGCCTTGATCGGGTCGATCGGGGCGAAATCTTTCCCGGCGCCGATTACCGTCGCGGCCACGATGATGGCGTAGAAGCCGCGCGCCTCGAGCGGCTTGAGCGCCAGGCCCGAGCGCCATTCGAGCGTCTCGGCCACCGCGTCGGCGGCCGAGCCCGCTCGGGTCGTCGTCGGCCGCGCCGGTGATCAGGCCCGGGCCGAGCTTGCGCAGCCAGAGCCGCAGCTCGGCGAGTCGGCGAGTCGGGCTCATACCCTGAGCGGCGGCTCGTCCATCAGCGCGACCTGCTCGCGCAGCTCGAGGATGCGGTCCTGCCAGTAGCGCTGGGTGTTGAACCAGGAAAACGCCGCGGGAAACGCGGGGTCGTCCCAGCGCCTGGCGATCCAGGCGGAATAGTGCAGCAGGCGCAGCGTGCGCAGCGCCTCGATCAGGTGCAGCTCGCGCCGGTCGAGCGCGCGAAAGCTCTCGTAGCCGGCCAGCACGTCGGCCAGGCTCGCGGCCATCGCGACGCGCTCGCCCGGGAGCAGCATCCACAGGTCCTGCATCGCGGGCCCCATGCGGCTGTCGTCGAAGTCGACGAAATGCGGGCCGTCGTCGGTCCACAACAGGTTGCCGGCATGGCAGTCGCCGTGCAGCCTGAGCGCGGAGACGCCGCCGGCGCGCTCGTAGCAGCGCCGCACGCCTTCGAGCGCGAGCGCGGCGACGCTGGCCCAGGCGTCGCGCAGGTCCGGCGGAACGAAGCCGTGCGCGAGCAGCCAGTCGCGCGGCTCCAGGCCGAAACTCTCGATGTCGAGCGCCGGGCGCGCGAGGAACGGCCGCAGGGCGCCGACGGCGTGGATGCGCCCGATGAAGCGGCCGATCCACTCGAGGGTCTTGCGATCCTCGAGCTCGGGCGCGCGCCCGCCGCGCCGCGGGTAGACGGCGAAGCGAAAGCCGCCGAACCGGTTCAGCGTGCGCGCCGCGAGCTCGAGCGGCGCGACTACCGGGATCTCGCGCCCGGCGAGCTCGCGCACGAACTCGTGCTCCTCGAGGATCTGCGCGTCGCTCCAGCGTCCCGGGCGGTAGAACTTCGCTACTACCGGCGCGCCGTCCTCCAGGCCGACCTGGTAGACCCGGTTCTCGTAGCTGTTGAGCGCGAGCTGGCGTCCGTCGCAGCGCAGGCCCGCGCTCTCGATCGCATCCAGCACGACGTCCGGCGTGAGCCCCGCGTACGGGTGGAGATCCTGGCTCGGCATGCGCGCATTCTACGGGGCGCGCGGCGCCGCAAGGCCTGAGCAAGTATTGCAACAGTTGGTAAATGTTCTTGAGCCGCTGCCCCCTGCAGGATATGAAGTCCGATCATGGGGGTTACTGCGGGGGTTTGCGGGTGAGCGACGGAATGGATCTGCTCGAGATCGGCGTCATCGCCGCCGTGATCGCGGTCGTGCTGTACTGGGTGGTCCTGCTGCCGGCGCGCGAGAGAAGGAAGCGCGAGCGCGAACGCGCGCGCATGAACCAGACGCACTCGGGCCCCGGCCAGCCCTGGGACCCGGACCTTACCAAGGGCAGGCGCAACCGCTAGCGCCGGCTCAAGCCTCCTTCGGCAGGAACGAAAGGGCGACGCCGTTGTTGCACCAGCGCTGACCGGTAGGCGGCGGGCCGTCGCTGAACACGTGGCCCTGGTGTCCGCCGCAGCGCGCGCAGTGGTATTCGGTGCGCGGCCAGATGAGCCTGAAATCGCGCTTGGTTTGAAGCGCGCCCGGGATATGGGTGAAGAAGCTCGGCCAGCCGGTGCCGCTGTCGTACTTCATTGCCGAGCTGAATAGCGGCAGCCCGCAGCCCGCGCAGGCGAACACGCCGGGGCGCAGCTCGTGGTTTAGCGGGCTGCTGCCCGCGGCCTCGGTGCCCTCGTGACGCAGCACGTCGTACTGCGCCGCAGTGAGCCGCTTCTTCCACTGCGCGTCGGTCAGTTCCAGCCGCTCGCCCGCCGCGGGCGGCCGGGCGCCGGCCGGGAGCAGCGCCCTCCAGTCGTCCTGAAGCTGCTTCACGCCGATGTCTCCTTTCGGGGTTGCGGCGAGCGCGCGCACGCCGAGCAGCGGCGCGGCCGCCAGGATGCCGAGAATGGTACGTCGTTGCATGCCGTCCTCCTCTTATAGTACAGAAGTGTATATACGTAGCGGGCTCGGCGGCGGATTGCCGCGCATGAGCTGCGGCGCCCGACGGGGTTAAACTGCGCCCCATGGCCGCGGACAACATTGTCGAGATCGAAGACCTGCACTTCGCCTACAACGAGCACAGGATCTTCAAGGGTCTGAACCTCAGCATCCCGCGCGGCAAGGTGGTCGCGATCCTGGGCGCGAGCGGCTGCGGCAAGACCACCCTGCTGAAGCTGATCGGCGGGCAGCTGCGGCCTTCGCGCGGCCGCATCACGGTCGACGGCAAGGTGGTGCACGAGCTCGGCACCGACGCGCTGTACGCGCTGCGGCGCGAGATGGGGATGATGTTCCAGACCAGCGGCCTGTTCAGCGACCTGTCGGTGTACGAGAACATCGCGTTCCCGATCCGCGAGCACCACGCGCTGCCCGAAGAGCTGATCCGCAGGCTGGTGCTGATGAAGCTGCAGGCGGTGGGGCTGCGCGGCGCGCAGGGCCTGATGCCGGCCGACCTTTCGGGCGGCATGTCGCGCCGCATCGCGCTCGCGCGCGCGATTGCCGCCGACCCGATGCTGACCATGTACGACGAGCCGTTCGCGGGCCTCGATCCGATCACGCTGAACGTCATCGCAGAGCTGGTGCGCAAGCTGAACGACGCCCTCGGCACCACCTCGATCGTCGTCACCTACGACGTGAGCGAGTCGCTCAAGGTGGTCGACTACATCTACGTCATCTCGGACGGTGTGGTGGCCGGCAAGGGAACCCCCGCGGCGGTCGGGTCCTCGGAGGATCCCTACCTGAAGCAGTTCATGCACGCGCTCCCCGACGGCCCGGTGCGGTTCCACTTTCCCGCCAAGCCGATCGACGAGGAGCTGCGCATCGCCTAGCGGCCGGAAGCGAGCTGGCTGCCGATCACCGCGCCCAGCACGCTGCCGAACGCCATGCCCGCGACCCGGTCCGGGCCGCGTCCCAGCTGGCTGCCGATCAGCGCGCCGGTGAGCGCGCCCGCGACCGCGCCGGCGTCCGCGGGGCTCGCGTAGCCGTAATACACGGGGGCGGGAGCCGAGGCCGGGACGTAGTACACCGGCGCGGGCGGGGCGTAATAGACGCGCGCCGGTGCGCGGTAGACCGCGGCCGGCTGGCGCACCAGCACCGTGCGCCTGTCGTGGCGGTCGTAACGGTCGTGCCGGTAACCCGGATCGGCGAAGGCAGGTGCAGCGGCGATCAGCGAGCCGCCGATGAGCGCTGCGATAACGAGTCTGGTCGGTTTCATGTGGTGCTCCTTTTTTTCCGTTTGCGCCCCGGTACTGCGGGCACGGGAGCATTGTCGACGCTGTCCGGATGCGCGTCTGAAACCGAGTGTTAGCGGTCGTAACAGGCGCCAAGCGCCTGAAACGGGGGATCTTTAACGGCTGTTGGTGGTCCAGTTGTACGCGCGGACCACGCCCGAGGGATCGAACTTGATCTGCAGCATCTTCACCCGTGCGTTCGACGGCCCCGAGAGGCTGCCGCCGCCGTAGTAATAGGTCCACTGCGTGTAGCGCTCGCCGCTGGTCTCGACCGACACGCCGGTGCCGTCGGGCGCGCCGAGCATGCGCTGCACTTCCGCCTGCGTCGTCTCGCCGCGCCGCACCCGGGACTGGAAGGCCGCGAGGTCGAACTCGCCGCCGACCTGGAAAGTGCCGCAGGCCGACAGCACAAAGGCGAGCAAGACGGCGATCGTGGTTCGGCGCATGATGTTCCTCCCCGGCCAAGTATATCGCTGAAGGCGACGATGACGATCGAGATCGAGCAGGGGATCTACGACCTCTACGACGAGTACTGCCACGGCGGGATCGACCGGCGCGAGTTTCTCAAGCGCGCGGCGGCGCTGAGCGCCGGCGGCCTGGCGATGGCGCAGGCGCTGCTGCCGCGCTACGCGCGCGCGCAGACCGTTTCGTTCACCGACCCGCGCATAAAGGCGCACTACGTCGAATATGCCTCGCCGGGCGGAAATTCGGGGACCATGCGGGGCTACCTGGTGCAGCCTGCGGGCGCGGGGCCGTTTCCGGCGGTGCTGACGATCCACGAGAACCGCGGCTTGAACCCGTACATCGAGGACGTGGCGCGCCGCCTGGCGCTGGAGGGCTTGCTCGCGCTCGCGCCCGACGGCCTTGCGCCGGTCGGGGGCTATCCGGGCAACGACGACGACGGACGCGAGCTGCAGGCTAAGCTCGACCAGGCGAAGCTGCGAATCGACATGCTGAACAGCGCCCGCTGGCTCAAGGCGCACGCACTGTCGAACGGCAGCCTCGGCGCGCTGGGGTTCTGCTGGGGCGGCGGGATGGTGAACCAGCTCGCGATCGCGCTCGGGGCGGGGCTGCGCGCGGGCGTGGCGTTCTACGGTGCAGCGCCCCAGCGCGAAGCGGTGGCGCAGATCCGCGCGGCGCTGTTGCTGCAGTTCGCGGACCAAGACCCGCGCATCAACGCGATGTGGCCGGATTACGAGGCGGCGCTCAAGGCCGCAGGCGTGCGCTACCAGGCGTTCCGCTACCCCGGCACGCAGCACGGCTTTCACAACAACTCGACCCCGCGCTACCGGGAACAGGCGGCGCAGCTCGCCTGGCAGCGCACGATCGCCTTTTTCAGGCAGAACCTTTCCTGAGCTTCTTCTTTTTCGGCTTGCGGTACTGAACCAGCTCGCCCACCATGCGCTCGAACGGGTCGCGACGGGTGAGCTTGCGCGCCTGGGCGTGCGTCACGAGGCGAAAGTGGCGCACGTCTTCGAGCATCTCGGCGACCTGCCAGGCGTCCTTTTCGCCCGCGGCCCAGAGCGCCGGGTCGACGCGGCGCAGGTCGAACGGCAGCGAGTACTCGCGCAGCGACTTGTACTCGCGCTTGTTGGAGTACTCGTGCAGGTAGGACATCGCCAGCTCGCGCAGGCTGCGGTAGACCGGGTCGCGCCAGCGCAGGTAGGCGCCGTTGGTCTTCGAGATCGCGCCCCACAGCCCATTGCGCCGGAACAGCGCGACCACGTGGTCGAAGTCGTGCTGGGCGCGCAGGTCCATCAGCAGCGGCGGCTCGCCGTGAACCCACAGCGCGGCCGCCGCGAGCATCGCGCCTTCGATGCAGTGCGCGTCCTTCGCGCGCAGCACCATGCGCACCGGGCGGCAGCTGTCACCGTCCGGCTCGAAGTTCTGCTTCAGGCGGAAGAGGTAGTCCTGGATTTTCTGCGGCGTGTCGAGGCGGCGCAGGACCGCGAACTCGGCCTTGGTGAGGCCGAGGTCCTCGCGGCGGGCGCGGGGCCGGCGCTTCACTGCCTGGCGCCGGAAGCTGCGCTCGTGCCGGCAATCCTGCCGAACACCGAGCCGTTGGTCAGCCCGGTGCCGCCGGGGTAATTGAAGTAGAAGATTCCTCCCACCAGCTCGCCCGCGGCGTACAGGTTGGGAATCGGCTCGCCGTCGGCGCTGATCACCCGTGCCCCGGTGTCGATGCGCAGCCCGCCGAAGGTGAAGGTGATGCCGCAGGTCACCGCGTAGGCCTCGAACGGCGGCGCATCGAGCACGTTGGCCCAGTTCGACTTGTTGATCGCCAGCCCCGTGGTGCGGCGCCCGTCCTTGACGTTGGGATTGAACGGGATCGAGGCCGTGACCGCTGCGTTGTAGGCCTCGATCTCGGCCAGCGCCGCTTTCGGGTCGACGTCGTCGAGCTTGAGCACCAGCTCTTCGAGCGTGTTGGCGCTCGCCTTGGTCACCTGCTTGATCTTGTACTCGTCGCGCAGCAGGTGCTTGACCTTCTGATCGAACACCTGCCAGGCGAACTGCCCGGGCTGGTTCAGGATCACGCGGCCGTACTTGGCGTAGGTGTAGTTGCGGAAGTCCGCGCCTTCGTCGACGAAGCGCCTGCCTTCGGCGTTCAGCATGATGCCGAACGGGTAGGAGTGCTTCTGGAACTGGTCTCCCACCGCGAGGTCGCCGAACTCGGGCGCGTTGCGCTCCCAGCCGACCGCGTGGCAGCCCGACCAGTTGCCCACCGGCGCGGCGCCGATCTCGAGCGCCATGCGGATCACGTCGCCGGTATTGAAGCGCGTGCCGCGCACCTTGGCCAGCTCCCAGCCGGGCCCCAGGTAGCGCGCGCGCCACTCGGGGTTGGCCTGGAAGCCGCCGCCGGCGAGCACCACGCTTTTGGCGCGAACCTCAACGGTCCTGCCGTCCTTCTTCAGCCGCACGCCGTGCACACCCGCATCGTCGGCGATCAGCCCGGTCGCGCGCGCGCGATACCAGAGCTCCACGCCGTGCTTGTTCGCCGCTTGGGTCCATGCCTCGACCAGCCCTTCGCCGCCGCCCACCGCCTCGACGGTGAGCCCGCCCCAGAACTTGAACTTGCCGTCGACCTTGAACGCCTGGCGGCCGTAGATCGGCGCGAAGCGGATGCCCTTGGCGCGCATCCACAGCAGCGTCTCGAGGCTCTTCTTGACCAGGAGCTCGGTCAGGTCGGGGTCGCAGCGGTACTGCGTGACGCGCCCCATGTCGTCCAGGAACTGCTCCTCGGTGTAGGTACCGAAATCGGTGCGCGCGACCTCCTCGTCGGTGAGATCGGGCATCAGGCGGCGCAGGTCGTCCACCCCGGCGTAGGCCACGCGCATCGCGCCCGCGGTGAAGCGGCTGTTGCCGCCGGCCTCGTCCTCGGGCGCGCGCTCGAGCACCAGCACGCTCGCACCCTGTTCGCGCGCCGCCAGCGCGGCGCAGAATGCGGCATTGCCGCCGCCGACCACCACCAGATCCCAGGACTGCATTCAGGCATGCTCCTATTAGAATTGCCGACAACTGCTTGAACGGGAGGGAAGGCCATGAGCGTAAAGCCCGCAGCCGTCGTGCGCAACATCGCCGAAGTCATGTGGCAGACGCCGCCCGAGCACTACGACGCGCACTCCAAGATGCTGATGACGCCGCAGAACTGCGCCACGCGGCACCTGGATTTCCGCATCTCGAGCTACCAGCCCAAGGGTTACGTCGCGCCGCATCGGCACAAGGTGCAGGAGCAGATCTACCACATCCTGAGCGGCGAGGCCCTGATGGAGCTCGACGGCGCGCGGCGCGTGGTGCGCGCGCACGACTGCATCTTCATCCCGCCGGGGGTCGAGCACGCGATCTACAACACCGGCCTCGCGGACCTGGTGTTCTTCGTCGTCACCACGCCGCCCACCGATGGCTAGCGCCCCGGCCGGCGGCGATTACGACGTGATCGTCGCCGGCGCGGGCGCCGCGGGGCTCACCGCGGCCTGCGTCGCCGCGGCCGAGGGGCTCGCCACGCTGCTGCTCGAGAAGTCGCCCCTGGTGGGCGGCACCGCGGCGGTTTCCGGCGGCATGGTGTGGATCCCGGCCAACCCGAAGATGGCCGCGGCCGGGATCGCCGACAGCGTCGAGGCCGCGCGCCGCTACCTCGAGCAGTGCGCCCCGCCCAGGCACGATCCCGCCGCGCGCGAGGCCTTCCTCGCGCGCGGGCCCGAGGCGATCGAGTATCTCGAGGCGCGCACCTCGTTGCGCCTGCGCCCGGTGCTGAACTATCCCGACTATTACCCCGGGCTGAACGGCGCGACGCTAGGCGGACGGGTGCTCGAGCCGGTCGAGTTCGACGCCGGGCTGCTGGGACGCGATTTCGCGCTGATGCGCTGGCCGCTGCGCGAATTCATGCTGTTCGACGGCATGATGGTCGCGCGCGCGGATCTGCCGCACTTTCGCGCCGTGCTGCGCTCGCCGCGCTCGGCGGCGCGCGTCGCGCGCCTGGTGGCGCAGTACGCCCGGCAGCGGCTGTCCGCCGCGCGCGGCACGCGGCTGGTGCTCGGCAACGCGCTGGTCGGGCGGCTGCTCAAGTCCGCGCTCGAGCTCGGGGTGTCGCTGCGCCTGAACGCGCGCCTGGCCCGCGTCGTGATGCGCGATGGGCGCGCCGCGGGCGTCGAGATCGAAGCGCAGGGGCGGCGCGAGACGCTCGGCGCGCGCGCCGGGGTGGTGCTCGCCGGCGGCGGCTTCTCGCACGACCCGGAGCTGCGCGCGAAGCTCCTGCCCGCGTCGGTTGCGCCTTTTTCGCCGGTGTGCGCCCAGGACAGCGGCGACGGCATCCGCGCCGGCCTTGCCGCGGGCGCGAAGATCGGCCAGTCGAATTCGCACAACGCCTACTGGGCGCCGGTGTCGCGGTTCAGGCGCACCGACGGCAGCGAAGGCGTGTTCCCGCACACCGTCGCCGACCGCGGCAAGCCCGGGATCATCGCGCTCACGCGCGAAGGCCTGCGCTTCACCAGCGAGGCGGTCTCGTACCACGAGTTCGTGCTGGCGATGCTGCGCGCCGGCGAGGCGGCGAACCCGGCCTTCCTGCTGTGCGACCGCCGCAGCCTGTGGCAGTACGGTCTGGGCGCGGTGCGGCCGTTCGCGCTCTCGCTCGCGGCGCACCTGGCGAGCGGCTACCTGGTGCGTGCCGACACGCTCGAGGCGCTCGCGGCGCGGCTGGCGATCGTCCCGGCGGGGCTCGCGCGCACGGTCGCGCGCTACAACGAGGACGCGCGCCGCGGCATCGACTCGGCATTCGGGCTCGGCGGCGACCCGTACCAGCGCTTCCTCGGCGACGCGCAAAACGCGCCCAACCCCTGCATGCGCCCGATCGAAGCCGCGCCGTACTTCGCGCTGCGGCTCTACCCGAGCGACCTGGGCACCTCGGCCGGCCTGCTGACCGACGGCGAGGCGCGGGTGCTCGGCGCCGACGGCCGGCCGCTGCCGGGCCTGTACGCCTGCGGCAACGACATGAACTCGATCATGGACGGCGCCTACCCGGGCCCCGGCATCACGCTCGGCCCCGCGCTGGTGTTCGGCTACCTCGCGGCGCGCGCCATGGCGCGCAGCCGGACACAAGGCGCGACGCTAGAATGCGCCCGATGAAACCCGGGACGCCGGATTCGACGGAGGGCGCAGGCGGGCGCTGAGCGCGCCCGCGCGCAGCGATGAGCCGCATCATCGACAAGCTCAAGCAGGCCGAGCGCGAAAAGGCCGCACTCGAACGCACCGTGCGGCAGCAGACCGAGGAGCTGCGCGAGCGCATCGAGGACAAGCGCGGCGCGGAGCAGACGCAGCAGGCGCGCATCGCCGAGGAAAAGCGCGGCCTCGAGCTCGCGCGCGAGCGCCAGGCCGCCGAGGCCGAGCTGCGGCGCATTGCTCACGCGCGAGCCGAGGCCGAGACCAAGGCCGCGCGCCTGATCGCCGACCGCGAGCGCGCCGAGGCGCATGCGCTGTCCGAGGCGCGCGCGCGCGAGCAGGCCGAGCGGCGCGCGACCGAGCTCGCCGAGGCGCGGCGCCGCCAGGAGGAAGAAGCGGATCAGCACGCGCGCGAGCGCGCCGCGGCCGAGGCGCAGGCGGCCGCCCTGATGCGCGAGCGCCTCGCGGCCGAGGAGCAGACCCGGCGCGGGGTCGCGGCACGCGCGGAGGCGGAGCGCCGGGCGCAGGAGTCGGCGCGCGAGCGCAAGGCGGCGGAGGAAAAGCTCAAGCGCGAGCTCGAGGCGCGCCGGGCGGCGGAGCTCGATGCAGCGCGCCTCGCGGAGGAGCGCAGGGTGCTCGAAGAGGCCGCGCTGCAGCAGGCGCGCCGCAACGCCGAGGCCGAACGCCAGGCGAGCGAGCTTGCCGGGGAGCGGGCGAAGCGCGAGGACGCAGCCGCGCGGGCCGCCGCGGGCCGCGCCGAGGCGGACGAGGCCGCTCGCGCGGCGGCGCAGGAACGAGCCGCTGCGGACCTGAACGCGCTGCGCGCAGCGCGCGAGCGCGAAGCGAAGGACGCGGAGGCGGCGCGGCGCGCGCAGGCGCGCGCGCAGGCCGAGCAGGAGGCCTCGCGCCTGGCCGAGGAGCGGCGCGAGGCGGAAGAGCGCGCCCTGTTGCAGGCGCGCGAGCGCGAGCAGGCCGAAGCCGCAGCGGCGCTAGCGGCCGGGGAGCGGCAGCGCCTGGACCAGGCGGCGGGGGCGAAGGCGCGCGAGAGGGCGCAGTCGGAGGCGCAGGCGCTCGAGACGGCGAGGGCGCGCGCCGCCGCGCAGATCGAGGCGAAGAGCGCGGCAGATGCGCGAGCCGAGGCCGAGGCTGCGGCGGCGCATCAGGCGCGCGAACGCGAGACGACGGAGTCCGGCCTTGCCCAGGCGGCGCGCGAGCGGCACGAAGCCGAAGCGGCGGCGCAGAGCGCCGCGCACGATCACGAGGCCGCAGCGGCACGTGCGCAGGCGGAGGCGCAGGCGCGGGGGCAGGCCGAGCGGGCGCTCGAAGCCGCGCAGCGCGGGCGCATCGAGGCCGAGCGCGCACGGCAGGCGCGCGCCGAAGCGCTGGCGATTGCGCAAGGCGATGCCGCTGCCGCCGCGTCCGCCCGCGCGCTGGCCGAGTCCGAGTTGAAGCAGGCGGCGCAGGCGCGCGACGCGGCTGACCAGGAAGCTGCGCGCCTTGCCCTGGAGCGCGGGAACGCGGAGGCGGCGGCGGCGTCCGAGTCGCGGGCGCGCGCCGAGGCCGAGGCTCAGGCCGAGCGCAGCGCGCGCGAGCGCCAGGAGCAGGAAGCGCGCGCCATGGCCGCGCAGCGCGAGCGCATCGCCGCGCAGGAGCAGGCGCGGCGCGCCGCGGGCGAAGCCGCGGAGGCAGCCAGGGCGGCCGCGGCCACGGCCACCGCGCGCGAGGCGGCGGCGGCGGAACTCAGGCGCGCGGCGCTGGCGCGCGCCGAGGCGCACGAGCTGGCCGTACGCGCGCTCGCGGCGCAGGCGAAGGCGGACGCGCGCGCGGCGCAACAGGCGAACGCTCAGGTGCAGGCCGAGCGCGAGGCGCAGGCGGCGGCGAGCGCCCGGCGCTCGGCCGAAGAAGCGGCGCGCCGCGCATCCTCGGAGCGCCTCGCCGCCGAGCAGGCCGCGCACGCAGCGCGCGAGCAGCGCGCCGCTGCGGAGGCACGGCTGGCCGCCGAAGCCCTGCAGCGGCGGGAGGCGGAGCGCGAACTGGAACGCGCGGCGCGGCAGCGCGGCCGCGCAGCGGCACGTGCGGCGCGGCAGGCGCGCAGCCGGAGCAAGGCGGAATCACGCGCGCTCGAGGCGAGCCGCGCGAGGCTCGATGCCGAGCGCCGGCTCGCGTCGCTCACTGCGGCGGCGCAGGCCGACACCGCGCGCGCAGGGCAGTTCGCGGCCGAACGCCAGCAGCTCGACGCCGAACTGGCGGCGGCGAAGCTCATGCGGCGCGCGCGCGGGCCGCGGCTGGCGCTCTGGGTGGCGTTCGCGGCGGTGCTTGCGCTCGGAGTGGCGATCGGCACCCTCGGCACCCGGGCGCCCGGGCCCGCGCCCGTCACTGCGACCGCGCTCGTGCCGCCGCAGACCGGGCACGGCGAGCGCGGTTTGAGCTTGCGCCTCGAGCGCGACGCGCAGGGCTTCGGCGCCCGGGCGCGCGCGCTTTCGGATGCCCGTGCAAAGGCGACGCGCTGATGCTCGACCTGCGCAGCGACAGCGTGACGCGGCCGACGCCCGGCATGCGCCGCGCGCAGTGGCTAGAGCTTGAAGCGCGCCTCGCGCCAGGCGAGCGCGGCCTTCAGGCCTTGCTCGCGCGCCACGTCCATGAAGCGGCGCTTGTCGGGCGAGCCGTGCGATTCGATCGCGTGGTCGATGTCGAGCGCGGTGTCGAGCGCAGCGCGCATGCCCTGGATCTCGTAGCTGCGGTTGAGCGCCTTCTTGGTGTCGCGCACCAGGTCCGGGTCGATCACCGCCATCTGGCGCGCGATGCGCAGCGCAGCGCTTAGGTGCTCGCCCTCGGGCACCACGCGGGTGACGATGCCCAGCGCGAGCGCGCGCTCGGCGCCGATCGAGTCGTCGCCGGTGAGGATGATGTCCTTGGCGGCCTTGGGCCCCACCACCCAGGGCAGCAGCAGGGTGACGATGCCGGCGCCGAACTTCAGCTCCGGCTCGCCGAACACCGCCTCGCGCGAGCACAGCGCGAGGTCGCAGGCGAGCGCCATCTCGAAGGCACCCGCCATGCAGGCGCCGTGGATCGCGGCGATGGTCGGCTTGGGCGAGTCCCAGAATCGCATGGTGGTCGAGAAATCGAGCTCCAGCACCTCGCGCCAGACCGCGGACCCCTCGGGGCGGCGCTCCATCTGCTCCTTCAGGTCGAAGCCCGAGGAAAAGCCGCGCCCGGCGCCCGAGAGCACGATCACGCGCAGCGCGGGGTCGGCCTCGAAGGCGTCGAGCGCCGCGTTGATCTCGAGCAGGGTCGCCTTGTTGAGGGCGTTTAGCCGCTCCGGGCGGTGCAGCTCGAGCTGCGCCACGCCGTCCCCGGCGCTGACGCGGATGTTGTGGAACGCGCGCATGAGAACTGCCTCCTTGTCGATCCTGGCCTAGGCCGGCGAGAGCTCGCCCGCCTGCAGCATTGCCGCGAAGCGCCCGCGCTCTGCCTTGCCGCCGCAAGCAGCGCGATCATAACCGCGCCGATGCCGCGCGTGACGCCGATTCACGCCCGGCGCGAGGGGTAGAATGAATTCGACTCACACACTCGCAAAGGCATTCAACTTGTCAGGTCTACTGGCGAAGCGGCTCCGCGCGCTCGCCGCGCTCGCGCTCCTCCCGGCTGCGTCGGTGCTCGCCGCGGCCGATTGCAATCGGTCGATTGCCGAGCTCTATGTGGCCGAGTCGCCCGCGGTCGTGCTCATCACCGCGCTCACGATCAATCCCTACCGCACCGAGGACCGCATTCAGATCGTCACCGGCTCGGGTTTCATCATCGACGCGCGCGGCCTGGTGATGACGAACTCGCACGTCGTGTTCGGCGCGCAGTCGCTAAGCGTGACGCTCGACGACGGCACGGCGGTGCCGGCCAAGCTGCTGGGCGCCGATCCGATTTTCGATCTCGCCACTCTGCAGATTCCCGCGCCCGCGCACGGCAAGCTTCCGGTGCTGGAGTTCGGCGATTCGGACCGCCTGCGCCCGGGCGATCCGGTGGTCGCGATCGGCAATCCGCTTGGGTTCGATCAGACCGTCACCAGCGGGATCGTGAGCGGCATGAATCGCATACTTCCGGAGCGCCCGCGCCTGCTTACCTGGCCGATGATCCAGACCGATGCGGCGATCAATCCCGGCAATTCGGGCGGCCCGCTGCTCGACCGCTGCGGCAAGGTGATCGGCGTCACGACCGAGATCCTGGGCAATGCGCAAAACATAGGATTCGCAATCCCCTCCAACCTGGCGCGCTCCGCGGTGGGCGACCTGGTCGGCAAGGGAAGAGTGATCCGCCCGTGGTTGGGCGTCGACGGCGGGCTGATCGACCCGGCACTGAAGCGGTTTCTCAGGCTGCCGCCGGTCGAGGGCTTCCTGGTCGAGGCGGTGGAGCCGAACAGCCCGGCCGATCTGGCCGGCATCGCCGGGGGCAGCGTGCCGGTGAAGATCGGACTGCGCTCGATGATCCTCGGGGGCGACGTGATCGTGTCGATAAACGACATCGCGCTGAAGGACGAGCAGAGCCTGCAGCGCGCGCTCGAGGCGATCCGGATCGGCAAGCGGGTCCGGCTGACGGTGTACCGCGACGGCAAGACCCGCACCGCCGAGCTCGAGATTACCGAACGCCCGTTGCAGCCAGGCGACGTGCCGGAGTCGTCGCAGTCGTTCTCGGTGGAGCAGGACAAGCAAAGCGGCAACGGCAACAAGCCGTAGCTGGAGCGCCGCGCGCCTCACAGCCAGAGAATTCGCTTGCGGTAGTCGAGGTCGGTCAGCAGCGGCTCGGCCGGGCCCTGGTGGAACACCGCGCCGCGCTCCAGGGCGAACACGCGATCGGCGAGCGCGAGCACCAGGTCGAGGTTGTGCTCGACGATTACGATCGAGATCCGCCCGCGCAGCCGGTCGAACACCCTGAACAGCTCCTGCACCACGGTCGGGGCTAGGCCTTCGAACGGCTCGTCCAGCAGCAGCAGCCTGACGTTGCCGGACAGCGCGCGCGCGACCGCCGCCATCTGCTGCTCGCCGCCCGAGAGGTAGTCGGCCGGCACCTGCATGCGCTGCTGCAGGCGCGGGAAGTGCTCGAACACCTGCTCCTCGCTCCAAACGACGCCCCGGCTGCCGTCGGTCGCGCGCGCCAGGCGCCCGAGCGCCAGGTTGTCCGCGACCGTCATGCCGGCGAACATGCCGCGTCCCTGCGGCACGTAGCCGATGCCCAGGCGCGCGATGTCCGGCGCCGGCAGCGCGGCGATGTCGCGCCCGTCGAACTCGATCCGGCCCGACGCGGCGCGCACCAGACCGGTGAGCGTCTTGAGCAGGGTCGACTTGCCCGCGCCGTTGCGCCCGAGCAGCGCCACGATCTCGCCCTGGCGCACGTCGAGCGTCGCATCGGTCAGGATGTGGCTCTTGCCGTAGAAGGTGTTGACCTGCTCGAAGCGCAGCTGGAGCGCGGCCGCGCGCGCCTCGCTCGCCGCGCGCCGCCCGTGCGGCGGCGCGCCGGTGCCGGTGTAGACCTCCTGCACGCGCCGGTCGCGCCGCACCTCCTCCGGCGTGCCGGCCATCAGCACCTCGCCCTGGTTCATCACCGTCACGCGCTGCGAGAAGCCGAGCACCCGGTCGATGTCGTGCTCGACGATCAGCACGGGGATGCTGCTCGCGATCGACTTGATGAGGCCGGATACGCGCTCGCGCTCGGCGGCCGCAAGGCCTGCGAGCGGTTCATCCAGCAGCAGCACCTGCGGCTTGGAGCCGAGCGCGATGCCCAGGTCGAGCAGCCTCTGCCCGCCGTACGACAGCTCGCCGCCCTCGATCGCTTCGATGCCATCGAGCCCCAGAAAGCGGATCAGCTCCGCGCATTCGGCGTGGATTTCCGGATAGTCGTCGACGTCGCGCCAGGCGTTGAAGCGCGCCGCATTCCGCGCCTGCAGCGACAGGCGCAGGTTCTCGTAGATCGACAGGCCCCGGAACAGGTTGGTGATCTGGAACGAGCGCGCCAGGCCGTGCTGGCAGATGCGGTGCGCCGCCAAGCGCTGGATCTGCGCGCCGTTCAGGCGCACCGTACCCGCGTCCGGCGCGAACAGCCCGGAGGCGAGGTTGAACAGGGTCGTCTTGCCCGCGCCGTTGGGGCCGATGAGGGCATGGATCTCCCCGCCGTGAAGCGCGAGGCTCGCATTGGCGAGCGCACGGATGCCGCCGAAGTGCTTCTGCACCCCTTGCACCTCCAGCGCCACGCGGTGGCGCGCGTCGGGCCGCAGGAATCCCGGCAGCGCCGCGCCTTCGTCGATCTTGCGCGCGCTCATGGCCGCGGCCTCCTCGGGCGGCGGGCGCAAGCGGCGCCTGAGCCTGGCCCAGATGCCCACCAGGCCGCCGGGCGAATACAGCACGAAGCCGACGAACACCAGGCCGAACCAGAGCAGCCAGTTGCCGCTCCACATCGAGAACAACTCGCGGAACAGGACGAAGAACAGCGCCCCCAGGGCGGGGCCGAGGATGTGGCGCATGCCGCCGATCACCACCATCGCCAGCAGCTCGCCGGAGAACGCGACGCTCACGCCCTCGGCCGAGACGAGGTAGTTCTGGAACCCGAGCAGCGCGCCGGCGAGCGCGGTCACCGACGCCGAGAGCACGAACGCTCCCAGCTTGTAGCGGTCGACGGCGTAGCCCTGGAAGGTGGCGCGCTGCTGGTTCTCGCGGATCGCGACCAGCACGTGGCCGAAGGGCGAGCGCACCACGCGCAGCACCACGTAGAGCACGCCCAGCGCGATCGCTGCGACCAGCGCGTACCAAACCGGTGCGCTGTCGAGCGACACCGGACCGATGCGGCCGCGCTCGAGGCCGCCCAGGCCGTCCTCGCCCCCGGTAAGCGCGGTCCAGCGGAACGCCACCGCGTAGGCGAGCGCGGACAGCGCGAGCGTCAGCAGCGCGAAGTACACCCCGCGCCGGCGCAGGATCATGAAGCCCACCACGAGAGAGAGCAGCGCGACGAACGCGACGCCGATCACGATCGGCAGCAAGATCTGTCCGTGCAGCCAGTCCTTCTGCGCGATCGCGGCGGCGTAGGCGCCGATCCCGAGCCAGGCGGCCTGCCCGAAGGAGGTGAGCCCGGTGTAGCCGACGAGGATGTTCAGCCCGACTGCCGCGATCGCCAGGATCACCGTCACGCTCGCGGTGTTGATCGTCAGGCCGAACAGGGGCATCGCGAGCGGCAGCGCCGCGAGCACGGCCGCGGCGATCCAGAGCGCCCGGTACTTCGCGATCGCGCCGGTGCGCATCATTCGAATTTCTCGATGCGCTCGCCGAGCAGCCCCCGCGGCCTGAATAGCAGCACCAGGAACATCAGGATGTAGATCGAAGCTTCGCCCGCGGCGGGCACGAAATTGATCGTCACGCCGCGCACCACGCCGACCAGCAGCGCGGCGAGCACCACGCCCCAGAAGCTGCCCAGGCCGCCGATCACTACCACCACGAACGCAACGGTGATGATCTCCGCCCCCATGGCCGGATAGACCAGCGCGATCGGCGCGAAGAGCGCGCCGCCGAGCGCCGCCATGGCGACGCCGAGCACCACGATCGTGGTCATGTAAGGCTGCAGCCGGATCCCCAGCGCCGCGACCATGTCGGGGCGCTGGATGCCGGCGCGCACCACGCGCCCGAAGGAGGTCTTGTTGAGCAGCAGCCAGATGCCGGCGAGCACCAGCGCCACGATCGCGATCAGCAGCAGCCGGTAGCGCGAGAAGATGAAGTCCCCCAGGATGACGCTGCCCTTGAGCGCCTGCGGCATGGACGCCGGCAGCGGCGCGGCGCCCCAGATCATGCGGATCGCCTGCTCGGCGATCATCGCCAGGCCGAAGGTCACCAGCAGGCCGAGGATCGGATCGGCGGTGTAGAAGCGGCGCAGGAAGAAGCGCTCGAACAGGATGCCGAGCAGCCCGACCGCGACCGGGGAGAGCGCCACCGCGGGACCGAAGCCGAGGTATTTCGCGATCTCGAGCGAGGCGTAGGCGCCCAGCGCGTAGAACGCGCCGTGGGCGAGGTTCACCACCCCGCCCACGCTGAAGATGAGCGACAGCCCGAGCGCGATCAGCAGGTAGTAACCGCCGAGAACCAGGCCGTTGACGACCTGCTCCGCCAAGAACAGGAATTGCATTACATCTTACATTCGCTCTGTTCTCTGGTCGGCGAGAGCAGCTCGAGCGGCTGATCCGGCTTCGGAATGGGCGCGCTGAACTGCAGGAAGTCCCAGGCTTCCTTGTAGCTGCCGGGCTTCTTGACCGTGAAGGTATAGGCCTCCTGCTGCATCTGGTGGTCCCAGGAGCGGAAGTAGCCCTTGCGCGTCTTGAGCAGGTCGAACTGCGGCTGCTGCTCCAGGTGCGCGATCAGCTTGTCGTTGTCGGTGGACTTGATGTCGTTCATCGCTTGTAGCAGCACCCTGAGCGAGACGTACTCGATCCAGGCGTGGTTCTCCGGCATCTTGCCGTACTTCTTCAGGAACCCGGCGACGAAGGCTTTCGTTCCCGGGGTATCGATGTGCTGGTGCCAGACCGTCGGCCAGATGCCACTCAGGTTGCCGGGGCCGGCCGCCCAGGCGTCCGCGGTGTTGAGGTTGAAGCCGGCGACCGCGTAGGGCAGGCCGAACTCGGCGTACTGCTTGACGAAGTTGGTGACCTGGTTGCCGCCCAGGTTGGTCGCGACCAGGGTCGGCTGCGCCTGCCTGATCTTGAGCAGGTAGGGGCTGAAGTCGGTCACGTCGGTGGCGCACAGCTCGTCTCCGACCGTGGTGGCGCCATGCTCGCTCATGAAGTGCTTGGCCGCCTTCGCGAGGTCGTGCCCGAACAGGTAGTCCGAAGTCAGGTAGAACACCTTCCTGCCCTTCACCAGCCCGTCGCGCAGCAGCCCCTGGCCCTCCGCGTTCACCATCACGGTGACCGGGATGTCCATGTGGAAGGTATAGCGGTTGCAGTTCGCGCTGCGCAGCACGTCGGAGCGCGCGCCGGTGCTGAGGAAGAAGCGCTTGTTGCGCGCCGCCACCTGCATGATGGTCTTGGCGGAGGCCGAATTGATCTCGCCCAGCAGCAGCGCGACGCGGTCCTGCTCGACCATGCGCTGCGCCTTGGTCGCCGCGGTGGTCGGATTGACCGAGTCCTCGGATATCAGCTCGATCTGCCGCCCCATCACCCCGCCGGAGGCATTGATCTCCTCCTCGGCCATGCGGATGCCGAGCACGGCGTACTGCCCGAGCGCGCCGAGAAAGCCGGTCAGCGGCGTGAGGTGCCCGATCTTGATCTTGTCGGACTGGCTGCGCACGATCGCGGGGAATCCCAGCGCGAGCGCGCCCGCGACGCCTGCCTGCAATACTTTCCTGCGCCCGCCGCTTCGCAGCGCGATACTCGTGTCCTGCCGGTCGTTGCTCATCGCTCCTCTCCTCCTGTCGGTCGGCCAGGGCGGCCGGTTTCTATTTCATATTGTCGCAATGCTATTCATAGTATTTTATATCTTCGACTCCGACGCAAGCCGCCGTGTCATGCGTGCGGCAGCGTTTGCGCGAGCGAACGGCGCGCCGAAACGCGCGTGAACCACGCCGCCAGCTGCGGGCGCGGGGCGCGCCAGGCGCTGTCGGGGAAGCGGAAGTCGAGCCAGCCCAGCGCGCAGGCGAGCGTGATGTGGCCGATGTCGAACCCCTCGCGCCAGCCGCCGGCTTCGCCTTCGGCGGCGTCCAGGCCGTGCTCGACCTTGGCCTGCTGTCCCGCGAGCCAGTCCGCCCAATGCAGTGCCTCGGGACGCTGCGCCAGCTCGTAGCGGCGCAGGATCCCCGCGTCCATGACGCCGTCGCCGAGCGCCTGGCGCCGCAGCGCGTCCCAGCGCGCCGCGCCCGACGCGGGAAACAGCTTGCCGCCCCCGGCCAGCGCGTCCAGGAATTCGCAGATCACGCGCGAGTCGTACAGCACGCTGCCGCCGTCGGTCTTCAGGGCCGGGATCTTGATCAACGGGTTGTGACGCGCGAGCTCCAGGTTCGGCTTGCTCGGCTGCACCGTGACCACGGCCGCCTCGATGCGCCCGGCGAGGCCGAGCTCGAGCGCGCAGACGCGTACTTTGCGCGCGAAGGGCGAGGCGGGCGAGTACCAGAGCTTCATACCAGCGAGCCTCCCCCGTCCAGGTACACGATCGAGCCGGTGGCGAAGCCGATGGTCATGAACGCGAGCACCTGGCGCGCCACGTCCTCGCCGGCGCCGACGCGTTTCACCGGCAGCGCGGCCGCCGTGTGCTCGAGCATCTTGCGGCGCGCTTCCTCGGGCATCGAGGCGCGAATCGGCGTGTCGATGAGGCCGGGCGAGACCGCGTTGACGCGCACCGGAGCGAGCTCGAGCGCGAGGCTGCGCGCGAGCGACTCGAGCGCGCCGTTGGCGGCGCTGACGATCGCAACGCCCGGGCGCGGCCGGATGCTGAAGTAGCCCGAGACGATCGTGAGCGATCCGCCGGGCGCGATGTCCGCGCAGCGTGCCACCCGCCAGGCGCCCCAGAACTTGCTCTCCATGGTCGCTTTCGCGTCTTCGATCGAAAGCGTCTTGATCGGCCCGCTGCGCAACTGGGCCGCGGTCACCACCACGTGATCGACCCTGCCGCAGTCCCTGAACAGCGCCTCCACGCTCGCGTCGCTGGTGACGTCGGCCACGACCGTGCGCGCGCCGATTCCCGCCGCCGCGGCGCGCAGGCGCTCGGCCGAGCGGGAGGCGATCGTCACCGAAGCGCCTTCGGCTTTCGCCAGCGCGGCACTCGCCAGGCCGATGCCGGACGATCCGCCGACCACGACCACGCTCTTGCCCTGTAGCTGCATGTGCCTGCCCTCCGGTATGAAAAGAACTCGCCGCTACGCGGCGGCGCGCGCGCCCAGCTGCGCGGAAAGGTCCGCCGCGGCGTCGCGCACCCGGGCCGACTTGTCCTGCAGCGCCTGCAGCGACAGGCGCCAGATCGGGCCCGAGATGCCGATCGCGCCGCTCACGCGGCCGGCGAAATCGCGCACCGGAACCGCGACGCAGCGCACCTCGGGGTCGAACTCGCCGTCGTCGTAGGCGATGCCCTTGTGCCTGACCTCGTCCAGCTCGTGCCGCAGGGGCTCGCGCTCGACGATGGACTTGGCGGTGAAGCGGCTAAGCTCGTGCGCCGCGAGGAAACGCTCGAGCTCGGGCGGCTCGAGCGCGGCGAGCAGCACCTTGCCGAGCGCGGTCGCGTGCGCCGGGCGCACTGCGCCCGAGCGGTCGACCAGCTGGAACATTCCGCTGCCCGCGGTCTTCGCCACCACCACGATCTCGTCTCCCGAGCGGATCGCGAAGTGGCTCGACTCGCCAGTCTCGAGGGTCAGCCGCTCGAGCACCGGGGTGGCGACGTTCACCAGCCCGATCTCGTCCAGCGCCCCGGCGGCGAGGGTGAACAGGCGCCGTCCGATGCGGTACTTCTTCGAGTCCCTGGGCTGGCTGACGTAGCCGAGCAGCGCCATGGTCCGCACCAGGTGGAAGGTCGTGCTGCTGTGCAGCCCGACGCGTTTGGCGAGCTCCGCGAGGCCGATGCCGTCGCGGTGGCGCGCGATCTCCTCCAGGATGGCGAACGCGCGCTCGAGCGACTGGATGCCGGCGCGTTCCTTGGTCGGCTCGGCGATTTTGGATTCCATCTCGTCTTCGGCCTCCAGGTTGGGGAGCGGCCGATGATACCCCAGGATCGCCGCGCAGCCGTCATGGTAAACATCAATTTGCTATCATGAAATTTCTGAAAAGCGAGACATCCGGGACAGACATGGCAAAGAGAAAGGGAGCGGAGCTGATCGCCGAGTTCCTGGTGAAGGAGAGGATTCCCTACGTGTTCGGCATCTGCGGCCACGGCAATGTCGGCCTGCTCGACGCGCTGTACGACGTGGCCGACAAGGTGAAGCTCGTCTCGCCGCGCCACGAGCAGGTCGCGGGCCACATGGCCGACGGTTATTTCAGGGTCAAGCACAAGCCGGTGGCAACGCTCACCTCGACCGGCCCGGGCTCGGCCAACCTGATCATGGCGCTCGCGGTGGCGCAGACCGACTCCTCGGCCCTGCTCGCGATCACGGCCAACGTGCCGACCTCCCAGTTCAACCGCGGCCCGTTCCAGGAGCTGAACCGCCACAACCAGGCCGACTATCCGAACGTTGTGCGCCCGGTGGTGAAGCGCAGCTTCCAGCCCACGCGGGCCGAGATGCTGCCGCTCGCGCTGCGCCAGGCGGCGACCACCATGACCAGCGGCCGCCCGGGGCCGGTCAACGTCGACATCCCGTTCAACCTGTTCCGCGAGGAGACCGACGCGCAGCTCGAGGCGCCCTGGGACGGCTATCTCACGCGCCGCAGCGGCGCCTCGAACGAAGACGTGGCGAAGGCGCTCGTGCTGCTGCTCGCGGCCAGGCGCCCGGTGCTGTTCATCGGCCACGGCGTGACGCTGTCGGAGGCCTCCGCCGAGCTCACCGCGCTGGCCACAAGGCTCGCGATCCCGGTCATCAGCTCGCCCAACGGCATGGGCTGCCTCGACATGGAACATTCGCTGTCGCTCGGCTTCATCGGCCGCAACGGCGCCTACCCCGCGAACCAGGCCGGGCGCCACGCCGATCTCGTGCTCGCGATAGGCGCGCGCTTCGACGACCGCTCCTCGTCGTCGTGGACGCCGGGCTACTCGTGGAACTTCCCGCACACGAAGCTGATCCAGGTCGACGTCGACCACGCCGAGCTGGGGCGCAACTACCCGCCCGATCTGGCGATCCTGGCCGACGCCAAGGCCTTCCTCGAGCAGCTGCTCGGCGCGCTCGCGGCGAAGAAGGCGGACGGCGCGCCGCGCCTGGCCGAGTGGCACGCGAGCATCGCCGCCTGGAAGAAGGAGTGGGACGCGTTCGTCGCGCCGAACTTCGAGATCCACGCCAGCCCGATGCGCCCCGAGCGGGTGGTCGCCGACTGCCGCGCGGTGCTGCCCGAGGACGCGATCATCTCGCTCGACTCGGGCGTGCACCACAACTGGTACATGCAGTTCTGGAACGCGCGCCGGCCGCAGGCGATGCTCAACACCTGGGGCTACTCGGGCATGGGCTTCGGCCCGAGCTCGATCCTGGGCGCCAAGCTCGCCGCGCCGGACAAGGTCTGCGTGTCGATCTGCGGCGACGGCGGCTTCAGCATGGTGCCGCACGTGCTGTGCACCGCGGTCGAGTACAACATCCCCGCGGTGTGGGTGGTGTGGAACAACTTCTCCTGGGCCGCGATCCGCGACATCCAGTACGGCCTGTTCGACGGACGCGAGATCGGCACCGGCTTCTACGAGGGGCCGGAGGGCAAGCCCTACAACCCGGACTTCGCGGCCTGGGCGCGCGGCGCCGGAGTGGAAGGGATCACGGTGACGAAATCGCAGGAATTCGCCGGCGCGCTCGAGCACGCGGTGAGGCTCGGCAAGCCCTGCCTGCTCGACGTGCACGTCGACGCCAACATCCGCCCGCCGGCGACCGGCACCTGGGCGCTGCCGCCGATCCCGCACAAGGAGCCTGTGTTCGGCGCGAAGTTCGTGCCCGGCGCCTAGCCGACCGGCCCCACGGGCAGCAGCGCCGAGAGCAGGGTCGCGGTGCCGAGGAAGGAGAAGAACCCGGTGCAGTCGGTCACCGTGGTCAGGATGATGGTCGAGGCGGTCGCCGGGTCCTGGCCGAAGCGCTCCAGAAGCATCGGCACCAGCGCGCCGGCGACGCCGGCGATGATCATCGATACCACCATCGCGATGGCGAGGATCAGCGCCAGCCCGGGCGAGCGGCTCCAGACCCACACCCCGGCCGCGGTGGTCGCGGCCACCGCGACGCCGTTCAGCAGGCCGGTGCCGGCTTCCTTCGCCAGCACGCGCGGCAGGTGGCGCAGCGTGATCTCGCGCAGGAACAGGCCGCGCATGGTCACCGCCAGCGCCTGCCCGCCGGCATTGCCCGACTGCCCGGCGACCACCGGCAGCAGCACCGCGAGCGCGGTGAACTTGGCGATCAGGCTCTCGAACATGCCGACCACCGAGGCGGCGAGGAACGCGGTCGCCAGGTTGATCTGCAGCCAGGCCAGGCGCTTGCGCACCGCGGTCACCGGACCGGAAAGCGCCCGCTCGTCGCGGCTCGCGCCCACCATGGTCAGCATGTCGGCGCTTGCTTCCTCCTCGATCGCCGACACCAGCGCCGCCTGGCGGATGACCCCGACCGGGCGCCCGGCGTGATTCACCACCGGCAGGGACGAGATCGGGCTTCGCTGCAGCACCTCGACGACCTCCTCGCGCGGGTCCGTTTCGCGCACCGTCGGGCCCGGCGCGTGCGCCAGCTCGCGCACCTTCTGGCCGTCGTCGCTCACCGCCAGGTCCTGGATCTCGACCAGCCCGGTGAGAACGCCCTCGGCATTGACCACGAACATCTCGCGCAGGCCGCGGCGCTTGAGCGCGCGCAGCCGCGCCAGCGCCTCGGCCACGGTGTGATCCTCGCGCACCGGGCTCACCTGCGGGTCCATGATCCGTCCGGCCGAGTCCTCCGGATACTTGAGCAGCGCGCGCAGCTCGCGCGCGACCTGCGGCTCGAGCAGCTTGAGCATGCGCGCGCGCGTCTTGGGCTCGAGCTGCGCCAGCACCGCGACCGCCATGGCAGGCTCGGCCTCGCTCAGCACGACCCGCGCCAGGCTCTCGGGCACCAGCTCGAGCACCGCCGCGGCGATGTCGGGCGCGAGCGCCTGCCAGGCGCGCGCCGCGGCGTGCGGCGCAGGCGCCGCGAGCAGCTCGGCCACGTCCTCCGCCGGCATCGCCTCGAGCTGGCGCGCCGCCTCATGCGGGTAATCGAGCAGGTAGCGCTGGTTGAGCGCGGCGACCGCGGAGGACGATTCAGCGCTCATCGCCTGCTCCGCCCACCGGACGCACGCCCGGCAGCACCGCGAGGCAGGCGGCGAACAGGCCGGACACCGCGGCCCAGTAGCCGCGCGCGAGCGAGCCGGCGACCGTCGCCTCGGCGAGCGCCGCCTGCGCGGCGGGGCCGCGCGCGAGCGCGCGCATCAGCGCCTCGCGCCGCAGCACGCCGAGCAGGCGCCCGCTGCGGTCGACCACCACCATGGTCGGGCTCGCGCCCCAGCCGCGATGGTTCGCCGCGGCGGCGAGCGGCGTATTGCCGGCGATCGGCGCCGCGGTTCTGGCCGCGAGATCCGCGATCCGGCTCCCGGCCGGCGCGCGCAGCAGCGTGGTGAGCTCGAGCATCCCGAGCAGCTTGTGCTCCGGGTCGACCATATAGATGCGCTCGACGCGCTCGGCGCCGCCGTGGCGCACCCGCTCGAGCGCCTCCTCGACGCGCGTTTCGGGCAGCAGCGCGGTGACCTCCGGGTCGGTCCATGCGCCCACCGCGTCCTCCCGGTAGTCGAGCAGCAGGCGCGAAGCGAGCGCAGTCGCGGTCGGCAGGCCCTCCAGCAGGCGCATCCGGCGCGGCTCCGCGACGTGGCGCAGGATGGTCACCGCGGCCTGCGGCCCGAGCGCCGCGAGCAGCGCCATCGCCGGCGCGTCGTCCAGCGCGGCGAGCTGGCGCGCGGCCGCGGTGGGCAGCATGGCGGCGATCACCGGCGCGCCGACGCGCGCCGGCACGCGCGCGAGCAGCCCCGCGCACTCCGGCGCCGACATGCGCTCGAGCACGCGCGCCGCATCGCCCGGATGCGAGTCGAGGTAGCTGAGGGTGAGGCGTTCCGGATCAGCCATTGCCGTTCTCCGGCGCGAGCAGGACGATCGCCTCGTCGTGGAAGATCCTGCCGGGCAGCAGCACGCGCCCGCCGTCGACCTCGAGCAGCAGGCCGGTGGTGGTGACCTCGAGGATGCGCCCCTCGTGGCCGCACACCCGCACGCGCTGTCCGACCTCGAAGGACTGGCGCAGGTAATGCGCGCCGATCAGGTTCGAGACGTAGCCGCGCGCGCCCAGGCTCATGGCGATCGCGACCCCGCCCGCCACGGTCATGAACACCGCGCCGGCGATGATCGCGAGGAAGGTGATGCGGATCCCGACCTGCTCGGCGCCGACCAGGATCGCGGCGGCGAGGATCGCGCCCTGCGCCACGCGCGCGAGCATCGTGCGCTGCGAGGGTGCAAGCCGCGTGGCGGCGGCGTGCGTCAGGTCGCCGACGAAGCCCGAAACGATGTAGCCGACGGCGATGATCAGCAGCCCGGCGGCGAAAGTCGGGATGTACTCCAGCAGCCGCGCGAGCCAATCGGTGAAGGTCTGCAGCCCCAGTACCTGGGTTGCGGCGGTGACGAAGAACAGCAGCACGACCCAGAACACCACCGTGCCGAGCACCGCCGCCGAGCGCCCGAAGCGCAGCTTCTCGGCCGCGCGCGGCGCGAGAAAGCGCGCCAGCAGGGTTTCGGCCAGGACCGCCCCGCGCACCGTGAGTGCGCGCAGAAGCCGGCCGAGGAACCAGCCGGCGAACAGCAGTACCACCGCGCCGAGCACGCTCGGCAGGTAGGTCACCAGGCGATCGAGTATCGCCGAGGCCGAGCCCGTGATCGCGGTGCCGAGTTCCTTCATCGCCCCTTCCCCGAGGTTTCGCCGCAGATTAGCATCCCACGCGGCGAAGCGGCCAGCGCGGATACGTATACTTAAGGAGTCCCGGTACGGAAGGAGCGGGCCATGGCCAAACCCAGGATCGGATACGTCGGCGTCGGGCTGATGGGGCTGCCGATGCTCAAGCGGCTGGTCTCGCTCGGCTACGCGGTGAGCGCCTACGACATCGTCGCCGATCGGATGGCGGCGGCGCGCGCCGCGGGCGCGCGCGGCGCCGCCTCGCCGGCCGAAGCGGCGCGGGAGGCCGAGCTGCTGCTGCTCAACCTGCCGACCACCGCCGCAGTCGAGCAGGCGGTATTCGGTCAGGGCGGCGCCGCGACGGTGCTCAAGGCGCCGCAGATCGTGGTCGACTTCTCGACCGTCCCCCCGGCCAAGGCGAAGGAGCTGTCCGGCAAGCTGCGCGCCGCGGGCGGCGCGGGCTGGATCGACGCGCCGGTCTCGGGCGGCCCGCCCGCGTCGGGCGACGGCACGCTGACCGTCATGGCCGGCGGCGAGGCGGCCGAAATCGAGCGCGCGCTGCCGCTATTGAAGGACGTCTCGGCGCGCTGCACCCGCCTGGGGCCGGTCGGCAGCGGGCTGGCGGCGAAGATGATCAACCAGCTGGTGGTGGGAATCGGGCACGCGATGCTCGCCGAGGCGATCGTGCTGGCCGAGGGCGCGGGCCTGGACGCGGCGCAGCTGCCGCAGGCGCTCGCCGGAGGTTTGGCCGACTCGAACCTGATGCAGCGCTTCTATCCGCGCATGCTCAAGCGCGAGTTCGCACCGCAGGGCTACGTGCGCCAGCTGCTCAAGGACCTGGAGATGGTGCACGAGTTCGCCGCGGCGACCAAGTCGCCCACCCCGATGACCGCGCAGGCGCTGTCGCTGTACCGCATGCTGGCGCACCTCGGGCACACCGAGCTCGACACCACCGCGCTGATCAAGCTGTACGACGCGCGCTAGGCCTTCCCCGGTCCGAACAGCCAGGCGTCCATCGCCAGCGCACCGCCCTCGATGCCGTCGTAGAGGCGTTCCGAGGCGCCGTCCGGCGCCGCCGCGCCGAGGGCGAAGAACAGCGGCAGGAAGTGCTCCTCGCTCGGATGGGCGCGCAGCGCGTGCGGCGCGCGCGCGCGGTAGTCGGCGAGCGCCTGCAGGTCGCGCGCGGCGATGCGCGCGGCGACCCAGGCCTGGAACTCGAGCGCGTAGGCAAGCGGCGCGGTCTCGCCTGCGCCGCGCGCCCAGTCGCGCAGGTTGTGCGTCATGTGTCCCGAGCCGATGAGCAGCACGCCTTCGGCCGCGAGCGGTGCGAGCGCGCGCCCGAGCGCGAGGTGGTGCCGGGTGCCGCGCGCGCTCTGCAGCGACAGCTGCACCACCGGCACGTCGGCCTCCGGGTAGGCGTGCAGCAGCGGCGACCAGGCGCCGTGGTCGAGCCCGCGCGCGGGATCCACCTCGGCCGCGAGGCCCGCCCGCGCGAGCAGCTCCGCGGCGCGCGCCGCGAGCTCAGGCGCACCGGGCGCGGGGTAGCGCAGGCGGTAGAGCGGCTCGGGAAAGCCGTAGAAATCGTGGATCGTGTCCGGGCGCGCGCTGCCGGTGAGTTCCGGCGCGTCGGTTTCCCAGTGCGCCGAGACGATGACAATCGCGCGCGGTCGCGGCAGGCTGCGCCCGAGCGCGGCCCAGGCCTCGCCCGCGGCGCCTGCCTCGAGCGCGCGCATCGGCGAGCCGTGCGAAATGAACACCGCCGGCAGCCGCGGCATCACTTCTGCCCGAGGGCGGGCGGCTGCCAGACGTAGGGCGCGGGACCCGGCACGCGCAGTACGCGCAGCATGCGCAGCGCCGCCTCGCGGCCGCGGTAGTAGCCCGGGACCAGCACCGACTCCGAGAATCCCATCGCGCGGTAGAACGCGCGCGCCGCCTCGTTGCGCTCGCGCAGCTCGAGGTGCACGCTGCCGATGCCGGCGATCTTGGCCGACTCGAGCAGCCACTGCAGCAGCCGCCGGCCGACGCCGCCGCGCCGCTGCGAAGGACGCACCGCGAGCAGCACCAGGTGCGCGCGCTCGTCGCCGAACTCCATGATCGCGAAGCCGATCACTTCCGCGCGCTCGCAGGCGACCAGGGTCACCGTATCGCGCTCGCGGATCGCGCGCTGGATGCGCGCCGCGTCGTACTTCCAGCCCAGCCCCGCCTCGACCAGGTCGCGCGACATGTGCGCGATCGGCTGCGCGTCGCGCGGTTCGGCCAGCCTGAGCGTGACGGCGTTCGCGGTCATGGAGGAATTTTGCCACGGTCGAAGGCGCGCCGCGTTTGCAATCAAACGACAAATCCCCTCGGACGGTGCGCTGCGGGCGACGGGCGGCGCGCGGAAGGACGCCCGGTTGGTGTAAATTCCAAAGCGATGAAGGCCTTACGCCGTAAGCTGACGATGCTGCGCATCGCGGGCTGCGCGGTGGCGCTGCTGTGCGCCGGCGCGACTTCGAGCGCGCTCGCTCAGGTGGCCGTCACCGCGGCGAGCGGCGGCGGCGCGATCTCGGCAGACAGCTTCGGCGCTGCCTGGACCGCCCTCACCGGTCCGGAACTCGACGAGACCAGCCGCAATGGCAGCGGCGCATTTGGTACCGGGACGATCGTCCTCAATGCCCCCGCGGGATTCCGATTCAACACCGCCGCCACGGTCACGGTATCGGTCGGGCGCATCTCCGGCAGCGGCAACTCGTCCAACCAGATCAACATCGGGGCCGGCCGCGGCAACTCGAACACCGCTGCCGTGACCGCGACCGCGATCACGATCACAGTGACCGCGACCAGCGGCTCGAGCACGCTCAACAGCCTGACCTGGAGCGGGATTCAGGTGCAGCCCACCGCGAGCTGCCCGCTCGCCTCCGGCGCAATCAGCGAGAGCGGCAGCTCGTCGTTCACGATGGACAGCGCCGATCTGGGCGATCTGGCCGAGGTTGCCGGAGCGTCGAAGATGTACACGGTGCTGCCGGGGCAGAGCTTCACGGCCTGCGGCGGCGTGAGCGGCACGCCGGCGAACCAGGCGGCGGGGGTCGCGTTCAACCTGAGCTCGCTGGTGGTGGCCGACCAGTGGGGCAACGTCAACACGGCCTACGCCGGCAGCAAGACGATTTCGTACTCGGGCCCGAGCGGGAGCAACTCCTACACGACGACGGTCGC
>Ga0335081_10000634_pt1 | contig 58329 bp, 63 predicted proteins | sample Lox_Sample_35_FD_206713 | JGI IMG/M metagenome (GOLD analysis project Ga0335081, IMG submission 206713) | Soil microbial communities from Loxahatchee National Wildlife Refuge, Florida, United States - Lox_Sample_3.5 | ecosystem: Environmental > Terrestrial > Soil > Wetlands | place: USA...
CTCTTGTCGATTAACGGATCAGTTTCGAGATAATCGACAAGGCGCGACACACCCCACGCCCAGCCCGCCAGTATTCCCCAATCGTAGCCGGGATAAGCAGGGTAGAAACGCGTCGTGCGAAATGCCCGGCTTCCGTCTTTATTCCGCAGAGTCGTGTCCTCGGCGCAATCATTGCTGTTAAATGTGACGTAAGCGTAACCTCGCCGAAATACCACTTCATTGCGCTTGGCCACCGTCTCGGCATCGGCCGGACCACGGCGCTCCATCGGACGGATCCCACGAGGCGGTTCTGACGGCATCACCACCGGCAACAAGGCGTCAACGCCATGACCTTGTCCCGGCGGATGCGCTAAAGTGGGGAGTGGCGTCGCGCCGGGAGGGGTTCCGTCCGGCATGATCACGGCCGGGAACGGCCCTTTGCGATCCGTCGGTGTGAAAATGCCAATATTCAGTTCAAGCTTTTCGTTCGGCCCAAACGTCAGGTGCACCAGACGGTATTTCACTTTGCCGACAAGGACAGTCAGCGATTGGACCTCATGCCCCTTCACATTTCCGGGTGGTGGCGGCATTCGGCCGGTGGCGTAGTATTCAAGAATCTGCTTCATTTCCTGCCGGCGCCGCTTCCATTGCTCGACGGTCTTGACCTTGGTTCCGTCTTCCATCACCAGCACATCGGGCATTTCTTTGCGAACAGGCAAATCGTTCACGCCCGGCATTGAGGGCAAGGTCGTTTTGATGGGCGGGACAGGGATCTCTCGTGGGTCGGGTCGGTCGAACGCGTTGGACGTTTGGCCCGAGGCTCGGCAGAATCCAACCCCAGCGATTGCGAGAATCAAGAGGTACCGAAGAGGTTTCACCGGGTTCAGTTTACGTGGATCCAACGGTTGTCGCGAGCACTTAGTTTGATGGCTTCGATGACCCGCATATTTGCCACCGCATCTTCCAGGGGCGTCGGCACCGGTCCATCTTCCAAAACGGCCCGGGAAAACAGGTCGCCTTGGAGTGTGTAATGGTTGCACGGATCCAACACAATTTCTTCAATTCCGCGGTTGGTTTGATGCCAGAGTTTGGAGGCTTTATCTGACGGCGCGTTGAACGGAATCTCGATCTCAATCCGTCCTTCCGTGCCGAAGATGTTGACCCGTTGATAAGGCGCAATCTGGGTTGCGCACGTAAAGGTGGAAGTGCCGCGTTCGAATTCCAGGATGCCCGAAGCCAGCCGATCGGTCCTGAAAGATGGGTCAAACTCCACCTGCCCCATCACCCGCCGCGGTTCAGAATCGAACAGAAAACGGGCCAGCGAAAGGCAATAGCAACCGATGTCCATCAATCCGCCACCGCCAACGTCCGCCATGTTGCGGATATTCTTGGGATCGAGGTTGGAGTACGAAAAAAACGAGTGAACCGTCCGAAGTTCGCCGATTTTGCCGCCCGCAACCATTTTGCGCGCAAGCTGCCATTGCGGATGCAAGCGATACATGAACGCTTCCATAATCTTCAACTGGGGATGCTTCTTGGCGGCGTCGAGCAGTTGTTGTGCTTCCGCGGTGGTCAACCCGATGGGCTTTTCGCAGAGCACATGCTTGCCCGCTTCGAGCGCCTGAATCGACCAGGGCACGTGAAGATGATTGGGCAATGGAATGTAGATGGCTTGGACTTCTGGATCTTTCAGCAACTCCTCATAGGAACCGTAAGCCTTGGAAATCCCCAATTGTTCGGCTACAGCACGGGCCTTTTCCGGTTCGCGGGAGGCGATCGCAGTCACTAGGCAATGTTTTCCCGCCTGCATGGCAGGAATGACTTTTTGCACGCCGATCTTGGCGGTGCTCAGGATTCCCCAATTGATCTTCCTCATGAATTTCTCACGAATATCGGGAAGCCTAACAGACCCAACTGTAACGGAGCAAGTAGGCTTATGAATCGAACTGTCACAATGCCGAAGCATGCACGCCGTAGCGGGATACGGAATGTTGTCGTCGTTCGGCGCCGGCGCATTGGACGATTCCATGATACTGTAGTCAGATCGCGTCAAGGATGATGATGGCGGAGAAAGTGACCAAAGAATCTCATCAAGATCTGCGTCAAGAGGCTGAAAACGCCATGTCGATCGACGGCAGGCATTCGCTGTCGACCCCTCACACCCCGATCGTGGCCCGACCAATGCAAAAAGGCTGGGCCCTGATGTTTCGGAGCTATGTAATCCCCGCAACTGCGGGCTTCGCCGTGCATCTTCAACGTCCGGCTGCCAATCCTGTAAACGTTTTCAAGATGCTCAACGATTACAGTTTCCCGACTGGGTGCGTGCCGCTGCTTACCGTATTCGTTGGTTCTCTGCTCTTGCACATCCGCGCTTTGACTCCGTGTTCCTGGGGGCAAAACTGTGTCCTGATTCTTCTGGGATCGCGCGTCGCGCTGCTTGGAGTTTCACCTGTCTATCTTGGGAAACATTGGCCCAGCGATGTCATCGGCGCCTATTTGCTCGGGACACTTTGGCTGGCGCTGACGATTTACTTATACCGCAATGGCAGAACGCGTATTTTGTGCATCAGTCGTTGGCTTGCTGCCAGCGATCCACAACTCAAAAACGACCGTAATTACTGAAAGAAACACCGCAACATGGATTTCTCCCAACAAATTCCGACACGAAGCGTCATGAGCAGCACGACTTCTCAACGTTGGCGGCAACTTCCTTGGTGGCTCAATCCGTATCTCGCCATGGCGTTGGCTATCCTCTTTGTGCCGGCGGCGGAGATGTTGTTGAAACGTGGGGCCATGGCCACAGCCCTTCATCACAGCACGGTTGCGGGCCTCGGTGTCGACGTCCTTTCATCCGGTTGGACCTGGCTGGCCATTGTGTGTTACATCGCCAATTTTACCTGCTGGCTGCATGCGCTTCGGTATTTGCCGTTGTACCTGGCGTTCAGCCTGCTCAGTAGCACACACGCACTCGTCCCCCTCGGCTGTTGGTGGTTTCTCGGTGAAAGCATTAGCCTCGGGCGCTGGGCGGGAATTGCCATCGTGCTGGTAGGCGTGGTGGTGATTGCCGGTCCCGCCATGAAAGCGGAGGAACGACTATGAGCGCTTCCATTCTGTTGCTGTGCCTCGCATCGCAATTCTGTCTGGTGACTGGACAGTTGCTGACGAAGCACGCCATGAATGCAACGAATCTTTCGCCAAAACCCTGGGCACAAATCGTTGGGCGTTTGTCACTCGGCATCGTCGTGCTCACGGGATGGTTTTTTATTTGGGCGGGTCTTCTTCAGAAGAAGGACCTGAGCTATGTCTTCCCGTTCGAAGGTCTCAGTCCGGTGCTGATCGTGCTCGGCGCGTCGGTCTTCTTAAGGGAAAAGCCGATGTGGAAAGCTTGGCTGGGCGTTGCGCTGATCAGTTTGGGAATTGCTGTGGTCGCAGCCAGCTAGCTGCGAATTGGGCCTTGATTTTCACAATGTAACAGGCAGATTGGCCTCCCGGCGTCAACCAGCCGTGTCTCGAAATGGAGGGAAGAATGGAGCAACGGTCAGCCGCAAGCATGGCAGCACAGCGCATTTGTCTATCTGGAGTTTTATTGGTTTGTTTTGGCAGCCAAGTTCTCGCGCAGGTCGATGTGGAGCATCGGCGGGTTCTGACAGTGCAATCCGGCATGTCCGTGTATCACAGTGAGGAAGCTGTGGATGGATTTGGGTTCTTCTGGTTCAACGAAAACCATTTTCCTTGGGAGCGCACTGCGTTGCGCCTCAACTATGCGGGCGTTTATTTGGATGGTGAACTCAGCTATTTCCTGCCCCTTCCCACCGTCACCGCTGTCGGGATTCGCCTCGGCGGTGGCGGTTACGCGGACGATGTCCACCCCTACGTCCAAGGTGAACGCATCGTCTCGCAGGAATTTGACGGCGATTCCGGGCTGGCTAGCGTTTTTATTGACCATCAGATCCTAAAGATCGCAGGTCAGCTGCCCCTCGACGTCCGTCTCACTTATCAAGTGCGCCACTCTTCCTATCGGGACGCGGATCATACTTCCGATTTCGTACTGCCACCCGATGTTTTCACGCACACGGTGCAAGGCGAAATCCGCTTGGGCGGCTTGGAACGAGAGATTACTTCGCGCCGAGGTTTGGTCGCGTATGTCTCGGCAGACGCGAACTACCGGGACGACTTTCGAGCGTTCGGACCCGAGGGCGCGCTCTTTCCAAAATACAGCGATTATCAACATTTGGTTGCCAAGTTGGGAGCGAGGATTCCCATCGACCAGACCACCTGGTTCTTGCTCTTCACGGGTGGAACCGGTCATCACTTGGACGAACTCAGCGCCTATCAACTCGGAGGTAATATCATCAATGCCGACCCGGTCATCTACACGCTGCACGGCTATTACACGAAGGAGTTTCTGGTGCGAGATTTTGGCCTGGTCAACTTCGAGGTGCGACAGGAGGTCAACAAACAGCACCATGTTACCCTGCATTTGTACGCCGACTGCGCCGCGGCACGGTCAGTTCCGCCCGATGACGACGCCAAACGCATCCTGCCCGGCGTCGGCACCGGGGTGGGTTTTCGTTCGTTTTGGCAGACCGACGTGCTCCTGAGCTACGGCTACGGATTCAACGCCGTACGCAATGGCGATCGCGGGGGACACGAAGTGGCCGTCGGTTTGGAGCGGAAGTTCTGATCACTCGATGGGCTTGCCGTCCATCTCACGGGAGAATATTGTGGGAGCGTGCAGAGCATTTTCCTCGTCGGCCCGACTGCCGTCGGCAAGAGCGCCGTCGCGCTTGAACTGGCACGAATGAGCAATGCGGAAATTGTTTCCGCGGACTCGATGCAGATTTATCGGGGTATGGACATTGGGACGGCGAAACCAACGGCGGCAGAACGGGTCCGCGTGCCACATCATCTCATTGATGTTTGCGACGTGGACGAACGTTTCGACGTGAAACGCTACATCGATTTGACTGCACCGGTCATCTCTGACATCCATTCTCGAAGCAAGATGGCGGTGATTGTGGGGGGAACAGGATTGTACATCCGGGCGTTACGGCGCGGCCTGTTTGAGGGGCCGTCGCGGAATCCGAAGCTGCGCGAGCGATTGGAGAGGTTGGGCGCAGCGGAGTTGTTCGCCGAACTGGAGAAAGCGGATCCCGCAACGGCTACTCGCATCGACCGCCATAATCCGCGTCGACTGGTGCGAGCCCTGGAAGTGTTTCATGAAACCGGGAAGCCGATTACGGAGTTGCAGAAGGAATGGGGAACAGCTGAGATTCCTCGACAAGCTCGGAATGACAGTTCTTGTGTTTGTTTGGACCGCAATCGCGAGGATTTGTATGAGCGGATTGAGCGGCGAATTGATGCGCAGATCGCGGCCGGCTGGGTCGAAGAAGTGAACCGGTTGTTGCGGCGTGGATTGGAGAAGAACGCGACCGCGAGGCAGGCGGCGGGCTACCGTGAATTGGTGGCGCATGTGCGAGGTGGGCTGGCATTCGATCAGGCAGTGGCGCTCATCAAGACCCGCACCCGGCAGTTGGCCCGGCGACAATTGACTTGGTTTCGACGCGAACTTGGTCTAGTGTGGCTCGATATCGGGCGAGATGAATCACCGGCGGAGACCGCACGGCGGGTTCACACGATTTTCAGGCAAAAGGAGAAAGAAACAATAAGTTGAAGATGTACGACACGCAGGAGCCGCTCCGCGAACGGGCGCTCCTCATCGGATTGGAGAGACCGGGCCACGACAAGTGGGCCGTGAAAGATTCTCTCGACGAACTCCGTGAACTCACCGAATCCGCCGGCGCCGAAGTTCTCGACATTATCAGCCAAAAACGCGACACGCCCGCTGCGCCAACGTTCATCGGCACCGGCAAAGCCGAAGAATTGGCTGCGCACTGTCGCGACACCGGCGCCAATATGGTGATTTTCGACGACGACCTCTCCCCGGCGCAAGGGCGCAATCTCGCCGAAATTCTCGGGGAAAACGTCAAGGTAATCGACCGTACCGAGTTGATTCTCGATATTTTCGCGCAACGAGCCCGGACGCGTGAAGGCAAGATTCAAGTCGAACTTGCCCAGCTTCATTACATGCTCCCGCGCCTCGCCGGGCTGTGGACACACTTGTCGCGGCAACGCGGAGGAGTCGGCACGCGTGGCCCCGGCGAACAACAACTGGAGGTGGACCGTCGTCGCGTGCAGGAGAAGATTCACCGGCTGGAGCGAGCGTTGGAGGAAGTGCAGAAGAACCGGCGCATCGAACGCAGCGGTCGACAACGCCTGCATTGGCCGCTGGTTTCCATCATCGGTTACACCAACTCCGGCAAGAGCACATTGATGAACGCGCTCACCGGCGCGAATGTGCTGGCCGAGGACAAACTGTTCGCCACGCTTGATCCAACCACGCGCAAGCTGCGGCTTTCGAACAATCAGAATATCTTGCTCTCTGACACCGTCGGTTTTCTCCGTAAGTTGCCACATCATCTGGTGGAATCTTTCAGGGCTACGTTGGAAGAAGTGGCGGAAGCGGATCTATTGTTGCATGTGGTGGACGTGAGTCATCCCCAGGCGCAGGAACAGATCGCGGCCGTCGAGATTGTGTTGAAGGAAATCAATGCCTGGGGTAAACCAACGGTTGTGGCGCTCAACAAGATCGACCGGTTGGAGGCCGGTGCAACCGTGCTGGACAGATTTCTGCGCGAATTCGATCACGCCGTGCCGATTTCGGCGAAGAACGGAGACGGTGTGGACACATTGTTGGAGGAGGTGGCAAACCAACTCAAGGAACGCCGCGTGGATGTGACGCTATCGATTCCGCAAAGCCGGCCCGAGACCATCGCTTTGGTATACCGCAGCGGTTATGTGAGCGAACGCGCGATGGACAACGGCAACGTTGTCTTGCGCGCTCAGATTCCGAAGGTGTTGGCCGGCGAATTGAAGCCATACGTGGTGGGAGAAGAATGAACTACGAAGGCACCAAGGCACCAAGAAGGCCGTGGTTTTGTTTGTTTTGGTGCCTTGGTGTCTTGGTGGGGATCCTGCCAGCTTTCGCCGACGTCGTCCAGCCCGCTGCCGTGCGCGACTGGCAGTGGATCATTATTCATCATAGCGCCACGCGAACCGGCAACGCCGAAATCTTCGACGCCGCTCATCGGGCCCGCGGGATGATCAACGGTTTGGCCTATCACTTCGTCATCGACAACGGCACGGACGGCGAGCCCGACGGCCACATCGAGACTGGTGAACGCTGGGTCAAACAGATGCCGGGCGGGCATTGCCGGCAGGCGTACATCAACGAACAAGGTATCGGCATCTGTCTGGTCGGTGATTTCTCGCACGATCACCCCACCGCCAAACAGATGGATGCCTTGGTGTTGCTCGTGCGCGGGTTGCAGGACCAGTTTCACATTCCGGACGATCACATTCTCGGCCACGGCGAGGTGATCGGCGAATTCACTGAATGTCCGGGCCGGGCCTTTCCTTGGGAAGAATTCCGGAAACGGCTTCACGAAAAGCCCACCGCGAATGAACGCAAATAAGAGCGAATCTTCGGTCGCATGACAGCCTACCTGATCCGCGAGATGTCACCGGCGGACCGGCCGCGGGAACGGCTCTGGGAACGCGGAGCTTCAGCCTTATCCAATCCTGAATTGATTGCCATTTTGTTGCGCACCGGAATCAAAGGTCAATCGGCAGTTCAAGTCGCACAGCAACTGTTGAAGGAATTTCTTTCGCTCGAAGAACTCGCCCGTGCCCCGCTCGAATCGCTGGCCAAAGTAAAGGGCGTCGGCGTGACGAAAGCGATTCAACTGAAAGCCGCTTTTGAGTTGGCGCGGCGTCTGACTGAATCTTCGTGGGACCGGCCGCGGACAATCAGTTCCCCGGACGATGTGGCTGCGGTGGTACGCGAGGAGATGCGGATGTTCGACCGGGAGGAATTTGGCGTGTTGCTGCTCAATACCAAAAATGTCCTGATCAAAAAATGTCCTGTTTCCCGCGGCTCGCTCAACGCCAGCATTGTCGAACCGCGCGAAGTATTCAAGGATGCGATTGCCGCTTCAGCCGCATCGATGATCCTCGTCCACAATCATCCCAGCGGCGATCCGACACCAAGTAGCGAGGATATCGCGATCACAAAGCGGCTGGTGAAAGCCGGCGAGCTTCTGAACATTTCGGTGCTCGATCACATCATTATTGGCCACCGCACCACCGGGCGCGAGCAGGACTATGTGAGCTTGAAAGAACTGGGGTTGATGTAGCCGCCGTCATTTGGGCATATGAGGTGCTTGCATTGCGAGCGCCGAACCGGTAAAGTCCCGTCCGTTATTGAATGAGTCCGTCAATGGAACAGCCATCTGAGGCGTCAGCTTCCGCCACAAAGCTCCGTGTGCTGGTCGTCGATGACCAGCCGGCTGTGTGCGAAGTAGTGGTCGACACCATTCAATTCGCGGGACATGATATTGTCGGCACGGCCAAAGACGGCAAGGAGGCCGTGGAACGCGCGAAAGAGTTACAACCGGATTTGGTGGTGATGGATATTTTGATGCCGCGAATGAACGGGGTCGATGCGATGAAGGAGATTTTGGCGGCCAAGGCGGCCAAGCGGGTGCTGTTGATGTCGGGGGAATATCGTTCGCTCGGCGTTACCCGCGAAGAGATGATCAAGCAAGGGGCGGCGGGGTTCATGGAGAAGCCGTTCAATGTCACGGAGCTGTTTGGACTTTTGGCAAGTTGGGCTGGAAACAACAGATCTTCCTAACAGCCGCGCGGTGACGCGGTTAAAGTTACAGCCATGGTGAAACGATGAATGAGAAAACATTCCAAGCGTTGGTTCGGTATGGGAGCATTCTCATTGCAGTCTGCCTCATTCTGAATGTGTGGGTTGTGATGCGTCATGTTGAGATCTACCGCGATGCGGCCAAGGTGGATTTGCGGCTCCAACAAGTGATGGCCCAACAGCAAATCGTGCAAACGGTGTTGCAGGAGTTTGCGGTCCGGGCATCCAGTGACTCCGAAATCGCGAGCATTTTCAAGAAAGCACAGGCGATGAGCAGCGCGACCGGTACCGTGTCCGATGCCAGGAATCAATCTTTGCCGCCCATGGCAACCCCAGGAGCAGGACGATGAGCACACCGGAAAATGTCCAGGGCCAAAAACATGAGGATGTGGCGAAAGAACCGGCATCCGCGCACCAGCCGGCCACCGAGTCTATGGACATAACCGTGGCGGTGCAACAGTTGCGTTCGCTGGTGTGCGGGTTGGGAGCAGGACTGTTGGTGGTCAGCCTGGCTCTGAGCGCGTTTGTGTACAAGCAGAACCGCAACCTGACGGCGGCGATGAGCATGCGCCAACATCAAATCGTGGAAATACAGTCCACGCAACAGCCGCGCATGTTTGCCCTGAACGAACTCGGCAAATATAGCATCGGGAAACCGGAGTTGATGGCCATCTTCACCCGGCACGGAATTCAGATAACCTCCCCATCCGAAGTCGCCGCCCCGGCTACAAAGTCGCCGACCACGGCGCACTGACCTGATTGGCTTTATTCGCAAGCGATTGCCGCGCCGCACAAGGCTTGACCGTTTTCCCAGAAGCCAATCGACGAGAACTGGAACTCGTCGAGCCTGTCCGGTCCCAAAGACGGATCCGAGCGATAGTTCTGCCAGCGCTTCAAGCAGGTTCGTTGGAGACGCGTGCGGTGAGAATCTCTGGTAGAGCCGCCAACGCTGCTTCCGCAGCGACGGTTTCTGCCTGTTTCTTGCTCGAGCCGGTGCCGCGCCCGATTTCCCGCCCCTCCCATTCGACGACGGTTTCGAAATACTTGCTATGGTCGGGACCGGATTCGTGGATGACGCGGTAGGTCGGACCATTGGGTGAGTGAGCTTGCAGAAGCTCCTGCAAACGGCCCTTGGGATTCTGACGCGGGGTAGCTTGTTTGATGTTCGCAAATTCGTCCGCGAACTGGGCGAAGATGAACTTGCGAGCGGCGCGCAAACCGCCATCGAGATAGATGGCGCCCAGCAGCGCCTCGTAAGCATCGGAGAGATTGGACAAACGTTCACGTCCGCCACTGGTTTCCTCTCCTTTACCGAGAAGCAAATAATTGCCCAGCTCAATCGCCTGTGCGCGACGGAACAAGGTGTGTCGATTGGCAAGATGAGCCCGAACCTGCGTCAATTTTCCCTCCGGATAATCGGTGTAAAGCCGGTAAATCCGGTCGGTCAATACGACCTGAAGGACGGCATCGCCGAGAAACTCCAGTCGTTGATTATGTCGCCCGTTCTGAGTCCCGCGCTCGTGTGAGATCGAAGGATGGGTAACAGCCTCATTAAGCAGGTCCACGTTTTTGAAGGTATAACCAATAATTTTCTGAAGCTTCTGCAAGTGCATACTGGACGCGTCGCCTTCCGCGTGCAGGGGGATGTTGTCGCCCTGAACGTCCGTCAGGGCGCAAAATCCAACTGCAACGTTGTGATCCTACCGGAGCGGCCCGGGAAAATCGAGGTGAATCTTCGCCCAATTAACGGCGTCCCGACCGGGGATGGAACCGATAATGTGCCTCTTTGAGACGACGCTGATCTACGTGGGTATAGATTTGGGTGGTCGAAATATCCGCATGCCCCAACATTTCCTGAATTACGCGCAAATCGGCGCCGTTGTCGAGCAGATGGGTCGCGAAACTGTGACGCAGAGTGTGTGGAGTGACATTTCTGGAAATCCCAGCCCGACGGGCGTATTTCTTAATCGACAGCCAGATGGTCTTGGGACTAAGCGCCGTGCCGCGTGATGAGAGGAAGACCTCGGCTCGCGGGTGTCCATTGCGTCCCAACCCGGGTCGAGCCTCCGCCAGATAACGCCGCAGCCATTCGACAGCTTGTTTGCCGACCGGAACGATTCGTTCCTTGTTGCCCTTACCGGTGACCCGCAGGAAGCCGGCTTCAAGATTGACGTCGTTTATCGCAAGATGGCTGACCTCGCTAACGCGTAATCCCGAGGCGTACATCACTTCGAGCAGGGCCCGATCGCGCAGTCCCAACTTGCGTTCCGTGCGAGGCGTGGCGATCAGGGCCTCGACGCCGCGGTAGTCCAAGGTGTTGGGAAGCGATTGCCAAAGCTTGGGTGTATCGATGTTTTGCGTGACGTCCACCAAGAGGAGTTTTTCGCGAATCAGAAAGCGAAAGAGCATCCGAATAGCCGCCAAACGGCGAGCGACGCTGCGGGCGGAGAGACCTTGTGGCCGCGCATTGCCGAGCGCGGTGACGCCCGGTTTGCGCTGGCCGAGGAGGAATTCGGTTATGTCCTGCTGTCGAACAGAATGGATGTCATCGATGTTTTTGCGTCGAAGAAAGGCCGCAAACTCGGCAAGATCCTCCTCGTAGGCCCGGCGCGTATTGGCCGCCAGTCCCCGTTCGACGGTGATGTAATCCAAGAACGCGTCCACCAAATGGTTCATGCGGACGGCTTTCCTCCTTGGAGTGGCACTATAGCTCCGGAAGTTGCCAATTAAAGAAAATTCGGAAGTTTGTGTCTGGCGCAAACGGCCGGTCGCCAAGTGCAGCCCGGACGTACCCTCCTCGCCTTAACTCTAGGCATGTCAGGCCAAGCTTGTCGGAGGGTCTCTGCCCGGCTACACTTGTCCCGCTATGGTCTCTGCTTCATGTTGGATGATGGAGGAGTAGCATGGAACTCAAAATCGAGTATTTTGGCCACGGCTCGCTTACACCGGCTGACTTGCCTGATGGAATCACCATTACCAAGTTGACACTTGGGCCGGTTATGGAAGATGCGAGCCCATTGCCGGATAATGAACTTCATACCCTCGTTTTGAAAGTCGTTGCCGGGGTTTCAACAGCAGCTATCGTCGGCGTGTGCAAGGCGGTCTACGGCAAGCTAGCCAAGAACAAAACCGCGCAGATAATTACCCGCACACGCAAAATAACAATTCACGACGGCAACGTCTCCGAGGTTGTTGAGAAACTTGTAATTGAAGACAAAAAGTCAACCTAGACAGTCAATGATGCGGACTCTCCTGAATCTGAGGGGTTTTTGGTTTACTCACGGCATTGTTTCGCTCCTTTGTTGTTTGGGTAAAGCGCATATTTCTAGGCGATTGGAGGCCAGCCATGGACATTTCCTTTTGCTGTGACAAGTGCGGACAGCAGATCGTGATTGACGAAGCCGGAGCTGGACAACTCGTCGACTGCCCGAAATGCGGGACAACACTTGAAGTGCCATGCAAGTCCGAGCTTTCGTCCGAAGCTGCCGTGGCACCTCCGCTTCCAACATCTCGTCCTCGTCCGTTGGCGTCCGTACCGCCGCCGCATCCGTCGACTTCAGAGACAAAGAAATGCCCGTACTGCGCCGAGACAATCAAGCGAGAAGCGCGAATCTGCCGGTTTTGCGAACGTGACCTGGTGGTGGAAAAGCTAACCGGGAGTCCATCAAGCAAGAAACTTCTCCTGTGCGTTTCGGTCGTCGCGATTCTTGCGGCTGGCACTCTTGGAGCTGCGCATTGGTATCGCCAGAAAGCAGCGCGCTTAATAGCAGAGCAACAAATGGCGGAGCAGCTTAAGGCCGAGCAGACAAAGGCAGAACAACTCAAAGCCGAACGGGCGAAAGCAGAACGCGCAAAGGTTGAACAACAAAGAGCAGCCCGAGCCGAGGTGGAGAAACAAACGGCGTTAAAAGCAGAGCAGGAACGGCAATATGCGGCGCGCAAGCAAGCGGAATCGTACGCTCGAATCACCGCGGCAGCAAACACTGCGATGTCCAAGATTAGCGAAATTGGATCGGCCATAAACGCTGGAGTGAATTATCCGTTGTATGCTCAGAAGGTCATAGAGATGGCTGCGCCGATTGACGAACTTGCTGCCGTCGTCGCTACTGAAGCCAAAGCCTACCCCAATGCGGACGCCGAGAAATTAGTCCGCCTGACCCAGATCATATTAGCTAACCACAAAGAGGCTCGCGATCTCTGGAATTACGAGATTTACGGTGGAAGTACAGACCCTGATGTGTTAGCAGCGCAATTCGCCGGTACCGCGCAAGAGAGATATGACCATGAGATAAAGTGGATAAATAAGAAAGAAAACGCAGCACTGAAACGAATAGATATCTGGGAACAAGCTTTATCTAACGCTGTGAACGTGACGAAGATTCACGAGAGCATGGCACGCAAGGCTTACGAGACAGGCTTCGAGAACTGGTCACGAGCATCTGACCATTAGCTGCCGGCAAACTATGGAGCTTAGGGAGACGACCCTGCGCTCGTGATGGAAATGCGGTTGACCGGTTCGATCCTCAATTCGCGTGCGACGATCCTCCGCCCCATGGGATGGTCCGTTACGTCTCCCAGTAATCGAACCGCCGCCTGCTTGACACCCGATGTCATTAGCTACATGAAAGAATTCAGAACTATCTGTTTGACATATCAAACAAATGTCCTGTATACCTAACCAGCATGGAAACATGGAAGGAATTCGAGGCGAATGAGCTGACGCATAGCGCTGCGCATCATCTCCTTGCGATTTATGAACTCGGGCTTGAGTACGGCGGCTGGGCGCGCGTTTCCGACATTGCCAACGAACTCGGGATCACACGAGGCAGTGTGTCGATCAACCTACGGACGCTCAAGAAGCGCGGGTTCTTGGATACTGATGAGCGTCGGCTGGTCAAGCTTTCGGAGAAAGGGCAAAAAGCAGCGCAAGCCGTGATGGCGAAGAAAGCGGTGGTGAAGACTTTTCTTCGGGAAGTCCTCAACGTGCCGGAAGTGAATGCCGAAATCGACAGTTGCAAGATCGAGCACCTGATCAGCCAACCGACCGGCGAACAACTCGTCCATTTCATGAGATTTCTGGTTTCGGAGGACCCACTGGCGAAGGAAGTATTGGCGCGGTTCAAACAGTTTCACGATCATTGTCCCGAAAGCAAGACCTGCGAGGTGTGCAACGGCCATTGCCTGATTGAGGAGTTGCAGCACGCCGGCCTATGAAGACCGACCGCAACGAGATTGTCGAGGATTTGAACCGCCTGATGGCCGAAGAGCTGGAAGCGTTTCTCCGCTATTTTCAGATGCGTTACCGGCTGCGCGGAGTGGAGCGGCTGGCAGCAGAGAAGCTATTCGACGAAGGCACGCGGGAAACGCTGGAACACGCCGAAGCGATCGCCAAACAGATTCGCGCGTTGGGGCACATTCCTCAACTCAAGATTGGATTGGAGTTGCACGGCGGCCCGACCAATTTGCAGGAGGCGCTGGCGGAAATGCTTGAAGTGGAGCGGCAGGCTTTGGATGCGTACAAGGAGGTATTGCCGAGGGTGGCGGGCGACACCATGCTGGAAGATTTTATTCGCAAGCAAATCAGTGTGGAAACCGAGCACGTGCAGGAGATCGCAACTTTATTGGAATGAAAAATCTGAGAGCTGCGAGCAGGTTGGCACGCCGCATCGCAGCTCTCAACGGAATCACGCCCGCAGGCGTGTTCACAAGTGAAAGCTAGAACCGGGCGGGTCGCTTTGCAATCTCAAATTGCAGGCACCCGGTTCTTTCAAGAGCAACAGGAGACGCGTGCCAGTCTCGCAGGAGGGCTGACATGCAGGGCAGCAGATGGCGTTGGATGACGATGGCAACGGCAGCAATTATTTACGGGACCGCACTCACGGCGCAGGCTGATGAGCAACTCTTCGGCTTTGTCCGCGGCGCCGAAACTCTTCCGCAGGGGAGAAGCGAACTGTATCAGTTTGTGACGCTTCGGACCGGCAAAGCGGAAGGCACCTACTACGGCTACGATTTCGAGACCGAGGTCGAGCATGGGTTCACCGATCAGTTTCAAGCCAGCCTCTCCGTGGAACAGCGCTACATTGACAACTACGGCGTCAATGGAAACCGGGACGCCCTCGACGACACTGATGCGTACCGTTTCGGCGGGGTAACCGCTTCGGGAAAATACCGCTTGTGGAGTCCGTTCAAAGACCCGTTGGGAGTCGCGCTGCGGCTCGAAGGCAGTTATCTATGGCATGACGAAGTGGATGGCTTGCCGGAGCACGAACGATACCTTGCGCCGGAAGTTGACCTGCAAAAGAACTTCTATGACGACACGCTGATCACGGAACTGTGGTTCGGTTCCGAATGGGCGTGGGGCAAACAGCCGGCGGAACAATACCCGCGGGAACTCGCCGTCCAAGGGGGCTCGGGCATTTCTTATCGCTTCGCGCCGAACTGGTTCTTTGGCTTGGAAAACAAGGTTCGCGCGGAGTATCCATTATTCGATTTCGACCATTTCGAGCACGTGGTTGTCTACGCGGGACCGAGTTTGCACTACAGTGCCCAACGCTGGTGGGCCACGATGACCTACGTGTATCAGGTGTGGGGTGATGGCGTGAATGAACCGCACGACGGCAAGACGTACGCCGAGGAAACGAACCATCAAGTCCGCCTGAAAGTCGGCTTCAACTTCTAGCCGCCATGAACCGCATTCATTATCTTACAGCCAGCACGGCCATCATTGCCGTCGCGCCGTGCTATGCCACTGTCTATCACACTGTTGAGACCGCGCAGAAGGCGTGCTTTCCGGAAGCCACGGAGTTTGCCCCGGCGGACGTCAAGCTCACGAGGCAGCAAATGCGGGCGATTGAAAAGGACAGCGGCGTGCGCGTGCGGCTGGACACCCAGCGGGTCTGGCGCGCGACGAAACACGGCGAGTTCCTCGGCTGGTTCATCGTGGACGAAGTCCTTGGCAAACATCAATTCATCACGTGGGCGTTGGCGCTCAACATCGATGGCAGCGTCAAGAGCATCGAAGTGATGGACTATCGCGAAACCTACGGCTACGAAATCCGCAATGCCGACTGGCGCATGCAGTTCCTCGGCAAGCGGCCCGGCGCCCCCCTCAAGCTCGACGAGGACATCAAAAACATCAGCGGCGCCACGCTCTCGTGCCGGCACATCACCGACGGTGTCAAACGTCTGCTCAGCTTTTATGAAATTGTGCTCAACCACTGACATCCGCCGCTGTCGTCCGTTGCTCGGCACGCTCGTTGAGGTCGCTGCATGGCACGCCGATCCAGCGCGGGCGCACGTCGCAGTCGACGCGGCCTTCGCCCAAATTGAGTGCGTGCAGCGGTTGATGGGGTTTCACGATCCGCGGAGCGAGGTTTCTCATCTCAACCAATTCGCTGCGCGCCGGGCCATGCACGTCAGTGCTGAAACCTGGCGCGTGCTGCAAGCCGCCTGCGAGCTCCACAAATGCACCGGCGGCGTGTTCGACGTAGCGGTCGCCCCCGAGTTGATGCGCTGGGGGCTGCTTCCACGTCACCTATTCGGCCGCGCGGATGTTGACGGCGACGGACGAACGAGCGACATCGTGTTGTTGCCGCACCAGAGAGTTCAGTTCTCACGACCGCTGCTGATCGATCTCGGCGGGCTGGCCAAGGGCTTCGCAGTGGACTGCGCCGTTGAAGCGCTCCAGGCCAGCGGGATCACCGCTGGACTTGTGAATGCCGGGGGAGATCTCCGGTGTTTCGGAGAACGGGAGCAACAGATTTGGGTCCGTCATCCGAAAATCTGCGGTCTGTTGGTCGCCCTGCCCGAATTGAAGAACGGCGCTCTCGCCACCTCAGCCAATTCCTACCAGCGGTGGCGCCGGCGGGGACGGACCATCTGCGCACACATCCACGGCTGGACTCGGCTTCCGTGTCTGCGGTCGTTTAGTGTGAGCGTACGGGCTCGTACATGCTTGATTGCGGACGCCTTAACCAAGGTCGTCCTCGCGCTCGGCGAAGCCGCGTCGGCTGTGCTGAAAGAGTACAGCGCGATTTCGTACATCGTACCAGCCGACGGACGGATGACGTGTTGCGGGGAGGGCGCGGCATGATCGGCAACAACGTTCGTTTCAGTCCAAGAATGAATCGCTGGTTCTATGGTGTGTTTGGCGCGCTCGTCGCCACGGGCGTGCTTTGGCTGCCAGTGCATTGGTTCGGCCCGGAGAACAGCGCGACCGGAACCTGGCTGATAAAGTTTCACGGCGCGGCGGCGATGGCGTCGCTGGTGGTGTTGGGTGCGTTGTTGCCGACCCACATGCAGCGTGCGTGGGGGCAGCGGCGCAACCGTCTGACTGCATTGGTGATGGTCTCGCTTTGTCTATCGCTCGTCGCCAGTGGTTATGGACTGTACTATTTTGGCGGGGAAGAGTTGCGAACAGCAACGAATGCGTTTCACTGCATCGCCGGATGCGCTTTGCCGGCTGTATTAACGTGGCACATCGCAATAGGGCGGAGACGAGGACGGTCGTTTTCACGCCCTTCCGTCGCAGCGGTGCTTCAGAGGCCTTCCGAAGGCAGCGTGCCTCGCATGGCGAACTGCAAGGGGACAAAGGAGTTGGTGTTCAAATGATAACCAAAGGCTTTGACGTCCGGTGGAACGCGAAACGAAGGTGCAGATGAAAGATACAAGGAAATAAAATCGAGTGGTGAAGAGTTTGCCGGATTATCAGACTATTTGCATGGAGGAACCGAGAATGAATGGAGGAGACAATGAATGCTGGTCGGCCATCTGATTGGGGCGAGCCCGTCGTCTGCGCGGCAGCTATTCCATCACGCACGACAATGTTCTTGGCCACTCCTGTTGTGCGCATTCTGTTACGAATTGTGCTGGTCATCGCCGCGCTCATTTTGGCCGGAGTTTTGGTGTGGCAAGGAATCACCGCTCACGGCACTCCGGATCCAACAACTCCGCAAACCAGCGCAGCGGCGGCACGGCTCGATATAGGTGTCCTGGTTTTTCGCGAGGGTCTGGAATGCATTCTGGTTCTTTCCGCCATCACCGCCAGCATGGTCGGTCGCCAGAAAGTGTTTTGTCGCCCCGTGGCGCTGGGGGCGGCCTTCGGATTTGTGGCGACCATCATCACGTGGTTTGTGGCAGTGGGCATCGTTAGCAATCTGGCGGAGAATCTGCCGGCGCTCCACGTCCAGGCAGCCACGGGACTTCTGGCGATCATCGTCCTGCTCGTGGTTATGAATTGGTTTTTCCACAAGCTTTACTGGGGCGGTTGGATCTCGCTGCACACGAAGCGGAAAACGGAATTGCTCCGCGACGCCAGCAACGCTCAAATCTCCCAATCTCGCCTGACGCGCGGACTTTGCCTGTTGGGGTTTGCCTCGCTTTATCGCGAAGGCTTCGAAGTGGTGCTGTTCCTGCAAAGCTACCGTCTCAAGCTGGGCACGCCAACGGTCCTGGAAGGCGCTCTCCTGGGGTTGTTTTTTACAGGCATTGTTGCCGTGCTCACTTTTCTGGCGCACCACCGGCTACCGTATCGGAAGATGCTGGTGCTGACGGGCATCCTGCTGGGAGTGGTGCTGCTGGTCATGGTCGGGGAACAGGTCCAAGAGATGCAACTTGCTCACTGGCTTCCCGCCACTCCCATCCCGGTTTTGGAAAACTTCATTCCAGGTTGGATGGGCATGTGGTTCGCAGTCTTTCCCACCGTGGAAACTCTGCTGGGCCAAGCACTCGCTGCCGCGCTGGTTCTCGGCTGCTATTTTGCGCCCCGATTTCGACCGCCTCGCGTGGAATCGAAGGCCAAATTGTCCTTTCCCAATGCGTCACCGGTTTCGCAACCTCAATCGACAAAGTAAACGGCGATCCGTTTCGGGCCGTGCGCACCCATAACCAGGATTTTCTCGATATCGGCGGTGCGGCTCGGCCCGGTAATGAGCGACAAGGCGCTGGGCCAGTGCCCGCGGTAGCGTTCGCGTAACCACATGATTGCGGCGTCAAGGTCCGGGACAATTTGACTGCGATGGGCGATGATCAGATGTGTTGGGGGAAGCACCGAAAGTGCTCGATCACCGGCCGAATGCGTCGACACAATGACAGAGCCCGTCTGCGCGACCAGGCAATCGCAACCGGTCACGCCAAGATCAGCGTCACGTATGCCAGCGTTGCCTGCGCCCACAAGCTCTTGAACAAGCGGGTTGCCGTCGGTGGCAATCCGCGTAAACCCCTTCAAGAATTGACCGAGGTTCTGGACAACTTCACCGGTGAGCGCCACAAATTCTTCTTTGAAGCGCACTTCCGAGTTCAGGACCGGCGGGAAAACAGAAGCATCTGTTGCGGGAGGCGGATGACGCGATTCCGATCGTAGTGCCGTTCGCACACGCGTGAGGATGTTCTCACGAGCCGCGTTCATGTCGCCTCCAGTAATCTTTGAAACTTTGGGCGGGTGCCTTGGGAAGTTCACGATTCGCGGTCCAAGGTCGCAAGAACTTCTGGGCAATCCCGAGCCGCAACGCGAGCCTGGCGGCTTTTCCGGCGACCGCATACCGCGGTGGAGATTGCATCGTCCAAAGCCAGGCGCGAAATAGAAGGCTCTGTCCGGTGCTGTCGAATTTGTGCTGGACGGCGTTGCGACGGTTGTGGAGTAAATGATGATGCAGGTCGATTCGCACCGGGCAAACATCGGTGCAAGCGCCGCACAACGAACTGGCGTACGGCAGATGCGACCAGTCCCGCTCGTCCCGTAAATGCGGCGTGATCACCGAACCGATCGGGCCTTGATAAGTCGTGCCGTAAGCATGTCCACCAATGTTTCGATAAACGGGACAGATATTCAGGCAGGCGCCGCAACGAATGCAGTGCAGTGCATCGCGCTGCTCCACGTCCGCGAGAAGCCGCGTCCGGCCATTGTCGAGTAAGACGACATGGAACTCCTCGGGACCCAACGTTTCAGGGGATTGGCGCGGTCCGCCCACGAGCGAATTGTAAACGGTAACCGCCTGCCCGGTCCCGCTCGTCGAAAGCAACGGCCAGAGCAAGGCCAGGTCTTCGAGGCGTGGAATGAGTTTTTCGATGCCGACGACCGCGACATGAACGCGTGGCAATGAGAAACTTAGCCGGGCGTTTCCTTCGTTCTCGGTGATGGCAACCATGCCGGTATCGGCCACGGCGAAATTCGCGCCGGTAATCCCCATATCGGCTGCCATGAATTCGTGGCGTAGTCGAGCCCGGGCAATCATCGTCAATTCCTCTGCGCTCTCGGTCAACGGCGTGCCGAGTTTCTCCTGAAAGGTGCGCGCGATGTCGGCTTTCGTCAGATGCATCACCGGGGTGACGATGTGGTAGGGTGGTTCGCCACGCAGTTGGCAGATGTATTCTCCCAGGTCAGTTTCGATGACCCGAATTCCTTCCCCCTCCAAAGTTTGATTGAGATGGATTTCTTCGGTGGTCATCGATTTGGACTTGACGATCTTCTGAACGCCGTGCCGCTTCGCCAGCCCCAGGATGTAATCCCGAGCGTCCGCAGCGGTTTCAGCCCAGCAAACGCAGCCGCCATTCGCGAGCACGTTGCATTCGAATTGTTCGAGATAACGATCGAGATGATTGATCGCTTCCCATTTGATTGCGGCGGCCCGCGAGCGGGCGTTCGACCAATCGGAGAAACGTGCTTTGCCCCGGGCGACGGCTACATCGTAGGTGGTAATGTTCCTTTGAATGACCGCACGATGGTGAAGGTCGGCGGCCTTGGTGGCCGCGTCGAGTTTGAATCGCGTTAAAGTACCGGTTGTCACGTCGCCGCCAGCACCTCCGCGAGAGAGATGGTCTTGATCGGCAAATTCTGACGCCGCAGGTAGCCGTCGATTTGCATGAGACAACTGGAATCACTTGAGACGACGTACTGGGCCTTCGTTTTCTCGATCGCCGCCACCTTCGCGTCGTCCATCGCACCGGAGATCATCGGGAATTTGACCGAAAACGTGCCGCCGAATCCGCAACAGGTTTCCGCCTGATCCATCTCGACGAGTTCCAGTCCCCGCACGTTGCGCAGCAACTGACGCGGTTCGTCCTTGAGGCGGAGTTCGCGCAGGGCGTGGCAGGCATCGTGATAGGTGACGCGCGCCGGGAATTGTGCGCCGACATCGGTAACGCGAAGTTTCCGGACCAGAAATTCGGAAAACTCGTATGTCTTGGAGGTGCAGAGCTCTTCCCTGCCCAGCAGTTCGGGATAAAAATTGCGCACCATCGCCGTACAAGATCCCGACGGACATATGATGGCGTCCGCGTCCGCAAAAATCTCACAGTAACGTTTCGCCAGCGAGCGTGCTTCGTCCCAGTACCCGGTGTTAAAGGCAGGTTGACCGCAACAGGTTTGTTCCGGGGGATAATACATATCGAGGTTCAACCTGCTGAGGACCTTGGTCATGGCAATGGCCACGTTGGGGAATAATTGGTCGACAAAACAGGGAATGAAAAGGGCAACGCGCATCGGGCGGTGAAATTACGAACTCAGGGCGGGCGAAGCAAGCCGACAATTCGCCGGGCAACTGCGACTTGGTTGGGTGCGCACGAAGCGTGAATTCCCCGTCAGCAGCGCAACCCTAAATGGCGTGAGCGCGCATTTCGCGGACGGTGGTGATGTACTGCTGGAGCCGCTCCATGTGATCGGGGATATGCGCCGTTCGAAACAGGGCATGCACGCGGATCAGGAGTTCCTCGATCTTGAACGGTTTCCCGAGGTAATCGTCCGCTCCCGCCGCCATACACTCTTCCAGTCGGCCCCGCGAAGTGTGGCCCGTGATGATGATGATCGGAATATTCTGTGTGTCGGTGCCGGCCCGAATCGCCTTGCAAAAGGTCAGACCGTTCAGGTTGGGCATGTTGACATCCAGCAGAATCAAGTCGGGCTTCAGCGACAGAGTTTTTTGGAGCGCATCCTTGCCATCGACGGCGGTATAAACCGTCACGTTTTCGGTGGCGAGGATTCGTTCGAAGACCTCCCGCATTGCTGGGTCGTCATCCACAACCAAGACTTTGCGTTCGCTCACAATCCTCGTCTATATCAATTCACCGGAATTCATGCAAGCTTCTTGAATCGAAGCTGATCTTTCATCACCGGTACTGCGGAAGCACCTCATCTTTGCCAATCCATCGAGATAATGAGATTGATAATCATTTTCTGAAATGTATCCTCAGATCCCGTGAAGATCGCCGCCCACCGTGTTTTTGCCGTCGCCCTGATTTTCTGCGGCCTGCTCGCGAGTCGGGCCGATACGGCTTACGATCATCAGGTCGCCCAAGAGCGACCGATCCAATTAGGCACGTCGGGCGGTAACTTCAAAGACCGATCGAGACACTATTGCTGTAGCGGGACATTGGGCGCGTTGGTCCAGGATCAAAAGGGGCGACTTTTCATTTTAAGCAACAATCATGTGCTGGCCAGGACGAATCGCGGACAAAAATATGAGCGGATCTCGCAGCCCGGAGCCATCGACGAAGGCTGCAGGTTGCAGGCGAACGCAGCCGTTGCGAGGCTCACGAAGCGAATTCGCATTCGTTTTGGTTCACATGCGCAAAACGTTATGGACGCCGCTATTGCCCGAGTCTTGCACGGTCGGGTCGATCCCGGCGGAAGTATTCTGGGAATTGGCATGGTCGAGGCAGGAACGATTGAGCCGTCCGTCGGCTTGGCGGTCAAGAAAAGCGGTCGCACAACTGGAGTGACGCACGGTGTTATTTCTGCGGTCGAGGTGAGCATTGAGGTGACCTACAACCGGCGTTGTGGCGTCGGCAGTCGAACGGCTCTCTTCCTGCATCAAATTCGCATCTCGCCAGGTAATTTCGGGGATTTCGGCCAGGGTGGCGACTCCGGATCGTTGGTCGTGGAAGACACCGACAATTGTCCCCGAGTGGTGGGTCTTCTTTTTGCCGGAGGAGGGGACGACATATTTGCCAATCCGATTGGCCCGATTCTTTCCGAGTTCAATCTCACCATCGTTGGCTGCGATGGAAGTTCCAACTTGTCCAGTACCGCATTTGCGTCGGCGGCGCCTTTGCAGCGGGGCGGAATGGCGTCATCGAAATTCCTAGCGTGCAAGGCGGTCAAGGAAGCCGCCGAAAGCACGCTGCTGAGTGTTCCGGGCGTGGTCGGTACGGGCGTTGGGCTCAGCGATTCCGCATCGGGAGGCGCCGCAGTGGAAGTTTACACCACCGAAGACCCGGCTGAGATTCGGAAGAGACTCCCGGCCGTTCTGAACTCGGCTCCTCTCAAGATCATCAGGACCGGCACGATTCACGCCTTATGATTGCAGACGGTGGCGATAATTCGCGGCGGAGGGTGACTCCAGAACCCACTGCGGTGCGCACTCGCTGAGTGTCCCCATTCTGGTTCGTCCCTCAATATCCCAGCGCAATTTGCATTGATTGGCGGCTCAGTTGGCGGTATAAATCCCTCGGTCGGCAAGACGCCCATATGTCCCTGGAAGGGGTAAATTTCCATGAATAAACAAGCAAACGCCACGGCCAAGAGTCGTGCGAAGACCGAAGTGCCCACAGTCGAAGTTGGCAGCGAACAATCTCCCCTGATGCGAGGAGCGGACATCGTCGTCAAATGTCTGGAGCGGGAAGGTGTGGAGGCTGTGTTCGCATACCCCGGCGGCGCCAGCATGGAGTTGCATCAATCGCTGACCCGCTCCAAGAGCATTCGCACGATTCTGCCCCGCCACGAACAGGGCGGGGCGTTCGCCGCTGGTGGTTACGCCCGCGCCAGCGGGAAAACGGGTGTCGCCATTGCGACCAGTGGCCCCGGCGCCACCAATCTTGTCACAGGCGTGGCCGACGCGTTCATGGATTCCGTGCCGATTGTTCTGATTACCGGCCAGGTCCCGCGAGCCATGATCGGCAAAGGCGCGTTTCAGGAAACGGATGTCTTTGGGTTGACGGTTCCCATCGTCAAGCACAGTTACCTCATTATGAATGTGGAAGATATCCCGCGCGTCTTCAAAGAGGCTTTCTACATTGCCAGCACCGGCCGCCCGGGCCCTGTGTGGATCGATATTCCCAAGGACGTCCAGCAGAGCAACTGCAAGCCGGTGTTCCCAGAAAAGGCCAACCTGCGCGGCTATAATCCGGACAAGCGGATCAGCGACATTGCCGTCAATGAAATCGCCGGCCTGATTGAGAAGAGCGAACGACCAGTCATTTATTGCGGCGGCGGCATCATCTCCGCCAATGCGGGCCCCGAATTGGTCGAGTTCGCCGAAAAGACCAACATCCCCGTGGCGACCACGCTCATGGGCATCGGTGCGATTCCTGCCGAACACAGGTTGTCGCTGCGCTGGCTGGGCATGCACGGCACGGTGTACGCCAATTACGCAGTTGATCAATCCGATTTGTTACTGGCGCTCGGGGTGCGTTTTGACGACCGCGTGACCGGCAAGGTCAGTGAGTTCGCCAAGCACGGCACTATTGTCCATATCGACATCGACCCCAGCGAGATTAACAAGAACAAGGTCGCCCACCTGCCTGTCGTCAGCGACATCAAGTACGCCTTGCAGCAACTCAACAAAGCCGTCAAAGGCAAACAATTCGAAGCGTGGCACAAACGAGTCGACGAATGGAAGAAGCGATTCCCCTTCCGTTATCACGTCACCGAAGAAGTCTTGAAGTCGCAATATGTCCGCGAATTTTTGCACGGCAAGACCGACGAAATCATCATGCCGCAGTACGCGATCGAGTTGCTCGACGAACTGACTCATGGGGAAGCGATCGTCACCACGGGCGTTGGCCAGCATCAGATGTGGGCCGGACAGTATTACAAGTGCAAGTATCCGCGCTCGTTTCTCACCTCGGCCGGACTTGGGGCGATGGGTTGTGGTTATCCGACCGCGATGGGCGCCAAGGTAGCGTTTCCGGACAAGCAGGTAGTGGACATTGACGGCGATGGATCGTTCTTGATGAATATTCAGGAACTGGCAACGGCCCACATTGAACGTATCGCCGCCAAAGCTTTGGTGCTCAATAACCAGCATCTCGGCATGGTCGTGCAATGGGAGGACCGTTTCTACCAGTCGAACCGCGGCCATACCTATCTCGGCGACCCGCAAAACCCGCACAAGGTCTACCCCGACTACGTCACCGTCGCCAAGGGATTCAATGTTCCAGCAGAGCGCGTCGTACGCAAGAGCGAACTGCGAGCAGCGATGGAGCGCATGCTGGCGTCGAAAGAGCCCTATGTCCTCGACGTTATCGTTCCGTACACCGAGCACGTATTGCCGATGATCCCCGCGGGCAAGACGGTCCACGAGATCATCATCGACCAGGACGCCAAACCGGGCCTCGGCACGAACCTCGGGCTGTGATCGCCGAATTGCCGCGCTGATCGAACTTTCACTCGCCGCAATCGTTCGGTGTCGTTACAATTCGCCGCGATGAATCGCCCTTGGATTCGCCTCGCGCTGGTACTGGTACTTTTTGCCGCCACTTTCCTTGCTCTGACGGTGGGCTGTTATCAGCGCGAATCGGCAACCGTGGACGAACCGCAACATCTGGTAGCGGGCTACATCGCCTGGAAACTGCACGATTACCGCGTGGCTCCCGAGCATCCGCCCTTGTTACGGATGTGGGCCGCCTTGCCTCTGTTGGTGAGTCGCGACATCAAATTGGCGACCGATAGTCCGTATTGGCTGAAAGGTGACCAGTGGCGTTTCTGTCGTGAATTCTTTTTCCAGGATAACGACGCCGATCGATTGTTATTCCGCGCGCGCTTCATGATTGCGCTGCTTGGAGTGCTGCTGGGGATTCTGGTTTTTAGTTGGGCTCTGGAATTATTCGGGTTTTGGCCCGCGACAATCGTTCTCGGATTGTATTGCGTCGAGCCGAATCTGGTGGCTCACTCTGGTCTCGTGACCACCGACTTGGGTGCCGCTTGTTTCATTTTCGGCGCGGTTTATTTCGCGTGGCGGTGCGCCCGCAACCTCAGCCTTGGCAACCTAGTTGGACTCACCGTATTTTTTGTACTGGCACAGGTGAGCAAATATTCGGCGCTGTTGTTGGCGCCAATTCTTCTCGGACTTTTCTTCGTGCGGGCCTTGAGTCCTACGCCATGGCCCGCAGGCAAAGCGAAGGGGATTACGACGCGGACCTCCAAGACCCTTGCGGCACTTTTGCTCATCAGCGGTTTGGTGCTCCTCTCGTACGGAGCGTTATGGGCTGTTTATGACTTCCGTTATGCGCCGACACCGGCAGGGGTGCAGCAGGCCGAGTTTGTGATGACCGAGGGTGCTACGCACGAACTACCACGTTTGACCGGTCTGATGCAATGGATCGATACGCATCATCTGCTGCCGAACGCATGTGCGAGAGGGCTGGCCTCGATTGCCGTGAATGCGGAACAGCGACCGGCGTATCTCCTGGGAGAAACAAGCAACAGGGGCTGGTGGTATTACTTTCCGTTGGCTTTCATCATCAAAACGCCAATTGCGCTTTTGGTGATGGCGTCTATCGGTTTGATTCTTTCTTTTGCGCACTGGAAGCAGAAGTGGCCCGACATCATATTCATCGTGGCTCCGCCCGCAGTTTACTTCGTGACAGCCATGGCCGGCCATTTGAACATTGGACTTCGCCACATTCTGCCGGTGTATCCATTTGCGCTCCTGCTGGCGGGTTGGACTATCAGCGCGCTGTTGCCAGGAATTTCAGTCGGCACGAGGACCAGTTGGCGCAGTGTGGCGCTGGCTGGTCTGTGCTGTATGCAGCTCGTAGAATTCGCCGCGGTATACCCGCATTGCCTGGCATTCTTCAATTTTAGCATTGGTGGGCCAAGACATGGCGCGGAATATCTCGTGGACTCGAATCTGGATTGGGGCCAGGACTTGAAGTCACTGAAGCAATGGATGACCGAACATCAGGTTCACCACATCAACCTCTGCTATTTCGGGGTCGCGGCTCCATCTTACTACGGCATTGACTACACTCCGTTGCCGGGTTCGCCCTATTACGATCCGAAAACAGTCGCCAAGCCGGAACTGCCCGGCTATGTGGCCGTGAGCGCCACCAATTTGCGCGGCGCCTATCTCAGCGAGTTCATCAAAAGCCTTTACGCTCCCTTGCAGAATCGAAAACCGGCTGCCGTTCTGGGATACAGTATCTATGTCTACTGGGTCGAACGCCCGTGGTGGTAATCAGCGAGGTTTTGGTGGTCGCCGCGACCGGCGCCCGCTACAATCCCCGTTCATGAATCGGCTTTGGGCGCGCACGGCGCTCGTGTTGTGTGTCTTTGCTGCGATCTTCATCACGCTGACCGTCACCAGCTACAGGCGAAAATCGGCAACCTGGGACGAACCGCAACATTTGATCGCGGGCTACAACGCGCTCAAATATCACGATTATCGGACCGACCCTGAGCACCCGCCGTTCTTGCGCATGTGGGCCGCTCTGCCGTTGTTGGCGCAACCGAATATCAAGATGGACGTGAGCGTCATCGATAAGGCCGATCCGATTCTTTGGACGGGCCTGCTGCAGTTCGAGTTTTGCCACGCTTATCTTTACCTTGTGAACGATGCGGACCGATTGTTGTATGCGGCGCGCTTCATGATAGTGTTACTTGGTGTTTTGCTGGGAATTCTGTTGTTCTGCTGGGCGCGTGAACTTTTCGGGTTTTGGCCGGCGGCCGTCGTGCTGGGGTTATACCTGATCGCGCCCAACATCCTTGCCCACTCGCGCTTGGTAACGACGGATTTCGGCGTCGCCTGCTTTGCCTTTGGCGCGGTTTACTTTCTTTGGAGATCCGCTAAAAACCTCAATGCTGCGAATCTCTGTGGGTTAATTGGATTCTTTACACTGGCGCAGGTGAGCAAGTTCTCGGCACTGCTTCTTGGCCCGATAGTTTTTGTGCTCCTGATCGTGCGCATTTGTCGGCGCGAACCCTGGCAAGTCGACCTCGGCAAACGCCGAGAGTTGACGAGCACGGGCCGTAAGACCGTGGCCGCGTTGGCGATCCTTGTTGCCCTCACACTCGTGCCCTGGCTGGCTCTCTGGGCAAGCTATGATTTTCGGTTTTTGCCGTCCGCATCCCCCACCTGGAAATTGAATTCGTGTGCCGATCCGATGATGCAACCCCGCGCGCCGGGCCTGGCTCGGATCATAAGCTGGGCAGACGACCATCACTTGTTACCCAATGCGTACCTCCAAGGTTTGTTCCTGACACAAGCGAAAGCAGAACAACGCGGCGAATATCTGGCCGGCCAATACAGCACGCACGGCTGGTGGTACTTCTTCCCATTCGCTTTCCTGATCAAGACGCCCGAGTCTGTGATCGTGTTGTTCCTTGCTGGCGTCTGCCTCTGTGCGGTGCATCGTTCGAATTTTCTTCACGACGATATCTTTGCTCTGGTTCCGATCGCGATCTTTTTGGCAGCCGCGATGACAGCCCATTTGAACATCGGCCTGCGACATATTCTGCCCATTTACCCGTTCGTGCTTTTGATCGCTGGCAAAACGGTTGTGGCTCTGTGGAATGCCAAATCGCGCTTGTTTGGCGGGTTGCTCGCCGCTCTGTGCTTGTTCGCGGTTGTCGAATCCGTATCAATCTATCCGGATTACCTCGCCTTCTTTAATCAGTTGATCGGCGGGCCGCGCAATGGTCAGAAATATCTTGTAGATTCAAACTTGGATTGGGGTCAGGACCTGAAGGGACTGAAATTCTGGATGGATCAGAACGACCTGAAGCAGATCAACTTGAGCTATTTCGGCACGGCCGACCCCGCCTATTACAAAATCAATTGCACTTATCTGCCGGGCTCGCCCCTTTTCGCGTTACAGCAAACTAAAATGCCCAATCTGCCGGGGTTCGTGGCCGTCAGCGCGACCAACTTGCGCGGCGTGTACTTTGCGGACAATTGGCGGAACTTTTACTGGCCGCTGTTGAAAAGGAAACCAGAAGGAGTAATCGGATATTCGATCTACGTGTATTGGGTAGAACAGCCATGGTGGAAGTAACACCAGGCAGATTGTAGCCGTTTCAGCTCATGGAAGGACGAAGCTACGCGATTATCGGCACCGGCGCCCTGGGAGGATTTTACGGCGCCCGGCTGCAGCGCGCGGGCTGCGAAGTGCATTTTCTGTTGCATAGCGACTATGACTATGTACACGAACACGGCCTTGTGTGCGAATCGAAGGATGGCGATTTCTCGCTGCCGAAGGTTCACGCGTATCGTGACGCTAAGGATATGCCGCGTTGCGATGTGGTTTGCGTTTGCCTGAAGGCGACGCAAAACCATCTGCTACCAAAACTTATTCCGCCCGTGGTCAAGGAAAACGGCGCGGTAGTGCTGATGCAAAATGGACTTGGCGTCGAAGACGAAATCGCAAAAATCGTCGGTGCGGTGCGGGTAATGGGTGGGTTATGTTTCCTGTGTTCGAACAAAATCGGCCCCGGCCACATCCGCCATCTTGATTACGGCATGGTGACGCTGGGCGAATTTGCAGAGCGTGGAGTCAGCGACAGGATGCGATTGATCGGGAGCGATTTTGAGCGGGCCGGCATTCCTGTCCAACTTGCCGAAGATTTGATGGTTGCCCGCTGGCAAAAACTGGTCTGGAATATTCCCTACAATGGCTTGTCCGTCATTCTCAACGCCAATACCGATGCGCTGATGGCAGACCAGCACACACGCCATCTTGTCGAGCAGATCATGCGGGAAACTGTAACCGACGCGACTGCTGTGGGCGTCACGATGGAACCCGGGTTCGTCGAAAAGATGCTGGAATACACCGACAAAATGAAACCGTATCGTACCAGCATGAAGATCGACTTTGACGAGCATCGTCCGATGGAAGTGGAGGCGATCTTCGGCAATCCCTTGCGCGCCGCGCGTCAAGCTGGTGCGAGATCACCGTTAATCGGGATGCTCTACGCGCAATTGAAATTTATCGATCGCCAAGAACTGCCCTAATTGGGTAACCGGCGGGCGGATCTTTCTGATGGCATTGACTGAAATACATGTTTGCCCATCGCTCATTTGGGATGATGTTCCATCTTTGGAGGGGAGACTGTGTTCGTTATGCTCACATTCAAATATACAATCTCAGGCCGAGTCCCGCGGAAAACTGTAACCGACTTTTTCCGATTCCCAAGGTCCCTCGCATTATCGATTGCTATCAAAGGCATGGCACGCCAAACATTGGCATTCCTAACTTCAGGCTTATGGAGCCAATAATTCGTACCCTGAAATGCGTGAACCTGCGTCATTCCCCGAGGCGCTGTTACCAGCATCAGCGTGAAGATGCACGCGATCCTTTTGAACTTCTCCATAATATCCACTCTTGAGTGCACAGACCAAAGCCTCAATCTCGGATTATGAAGCCCTTGTTGGTTCGAGGCAAGTCTGAGAGGCAGGAAAGCCAATCGTTTGCTGGAGCTACTCCCTATGAACTCTGCCAGCGCTTGACGAGCTTCTGCTCAATCGCGAGATGATCGAGCACGCGGGCGATGATGGTGTCCACCAATTCCGTGATCGTCTTGGGCTTCCCGTAGAACGACGGGCTGGCGGGAATGATGGTCGCACCCGCTTCCGTCAATGTCACCATGTTTCGGAGATGGATCAGGTTGTAAGGTGCTTCGCGAGGAACGAGGATGAGTTTTCGGCGCTCCTTGAGAAACACGTCTGCCGCGCGTGCCACAGTGCTGTCGGAGGTGCCGTGGGCGACACGCCCGATCGTTCCCATCGACGCGGGAATCACCACCATCGCATCGAACTTCGCCGAGCCGCTCACGAACGGCACAAACATCGAATCGTTCTCGTCATACTGAATCACTCGCGGGTCCAACTTTAGTTCACCCTTCGGCAGCTCAAGCCCGGCCACCTCCCGCGCGTGTTTGGTGGAGACGAAATGAATCTCGTGAGCTTGCGGGTCGAGATTGTCGAGCAACCGCTGCGTGTAAATCGCGCCACTGGCGCCAGTCATGGCAATGACAAGTTTCATGGGGATTGGGGATTGGGGATCGGTGACCGGTTATCGGTAACCAGTGACTGGAGATCGGAAAGATATGCTGCAGGTGTTTCGCGAACCCCGGCAGTGTTCTTCTGGTTCAACAAGTACCGGATGTATCCATTAAGTCGCCGCTCCACACTGGTGATTTGAAGTCGCAACTCTCTGAGAGCTTCCGGCACCACATAGTTTTCATCTTCGCAAAGCGTCAAGTCATCCAGCACTTCTTCCAAAGACCCTCGGGCCAACCGCAAAAACTGCGCGTTCTCCTGATAATGAAATCGGCCGTGACCTTCGGCTATATTGTTGGTGATGGATAACGCGGCGCGCCTCATTTGGGGCACGAGCACGAACCTCTCTCCCGCCGGCAGCTTTTTCGTCAGCGCATAGATTGCTTGCCGGAGTTTGCGTGCTTCTCGCCAAACTTCCAACTCTTCAAAGCCTCGGTATATCTTCTCGCTCATCCTCTGGTTCCAGTCACCGAACACCAGTCACCAATCACGACTCCTTCATCGCCTCCGCCGCCGCTCGCACCGTTTTCTCAATGTCCTCTTCGCCATGCGCCAGCGACATAAAGCCCACCTCGAACTGGGATGGCGCGAAGTACACACCGCGTTCCAGCATCGCGTGGAAGAATTTTGCGTAGCGCTTAGTGTCGCTCGTTTTGGCACTCGCATAATCGACAACTTCGCGGTCGGTAAAAAAAGTGCAAAACAGCGATCCGATTCTGACATGCTGGGCGTTCACGACTTTCTTTAGCTCGTCACCAAGTGATGCGCCGAGTTTCTCCAGCCGTTGGTAGGGCGTGACCGCCGGGCGCGCCAGGTCGTCAGGGGAACGGACGGCCCGGCGGTCCGTCCCTACCCCAAACAATTCCTCCAACGTCGCAATCCCGGCCGCCATGGCCAACGGATTCCCCGAGAGCGTTCCTGCTTGGTACACCGGACCGTTCGGCGCCAGCAGGTCCATAATGTCGGCGCGTCCACCGAACGCGCCCACAGGCAGGCCGCCGCCGATAATCTTTCCGAGCGTGGTGAGATCGGATTGAATTCCATAAAGTTCCTGTGCGCCACCTTTAGCCACGCGGAAACCGCTGATGACTTCGTCAAAAATCAGCAGCGCACCGTTCTCACGGGTCAGTTCGCGTAGTTTCTGCAGGAATTCCAATCGCAGCGGAATCAATCCCATGTTGGCCGGAATCGGCTCGACGATGGCGCCGGCGATTTCCTTCCAGGGAACGTGTTCCAGTGCACCGACATCGTTGAGTGGCAGCGTCAACGTGTTGCGGGCGAAATCCGCCGGCACACCAGCGCTATCCGGCACGTCGAATGTCGCACCGCCCGACCCGGCCTTAACCAACAAAGAATCTGAATGCCCGTGATAACAGCCCTCAAATTTCAAAATCTTGTCGCGTTTGGTGAATCCCCGCGCAAGGCGGATAGCTGACATCGTCGCTTCGGTCCCGGAATTGACGAATCGCACTTTCTGAATCGACGGAAAGCTCTCGCAAACAAGTTGAGCCAGTTTGATCTCGCGCGGATTCGGTGTGCCGAAGCTTGTGCCGTCACGTACAGCCTCCTGCACGGCGCGGACGACCTTTGGATGCGCATGACCGAGAATCATCGGTCCCCAGGAACAGACGTAATCGATGTACTCGTTGCCGTCGATGTCCCAGAGCCGCGAGCCTTTCGCCCGCTGGGTGAAAAACGGAGTTCCGCCGACACCGCGAAACGCGCGGACGGGTGAGTTCACGCCGCCGGGAAGAAGACGCGATGCTTCGTGCCAGAGTTTTTCTGAGTATTCGCGGGACGGTTTCATCTCCGCGCAAATCTAACAGGTTTCGTAGTTGATGCTAGGCGAAAGCTACCATCGAGGGTTCCACTTGCAGAAATTATTTCTCGCGCAGGGCGCCGGCCAACAACTCCGGATCAAAGCCTTTCGGCGCCAGTCGGTCATTGTACGCGTACAGGTACACCGCCGCCTGGAAAATGCTCTGCAACGCCGATTGCACCAGCGACAACGCGATGAAGTAAACTACGGCGGCCAAAATCGCCAGCAGAATCAATAGCCCATTGCCCAAAACGCCGACCGCCACCACCAGCGCTATCGCCGGTAGACTGAGCAGTCCAAAGATCGCGCCGAAACTGAAATTGCCGACGAGCTGCTCGCCCCAAGTCCGGCGGAGTATTGCAGTCGATCCTTTCAACGCGCCAATCGGCCCTTTGCGTTCCGCCACGATGACCGGCACAACCATGAAGCTGGTGACGGTCCAAGCCATGCCCAGCAGACCCGCCACGATCCGCCCGATCAATCTCGACCGGTCCTCAATGACGCGCAAGATCAAACCGACCGTCGCCGACAGAAGTGTCCAGCCGGCAATTTGCGGCAAGCGGGCTGCCGCCTCACGGAATCCGTCCGCCAGCGTCGGGGTGCCGCCCACCAACCGCAGCATGGCGCAAGAAACGATCGCTGTGTTGAAGAATGTAATCACGAAAAAGCTGGCGAGATAGAACAGAAACAAAACGCCGTAGTACACGATCATGTTCACTTGACCGGCGTCCCGCGCGGGAGGTTCGTACGCACCGGTCAGGAAGATCGGCACCGCAAAGGATAGAAGCACTAGCAAGCAACAGAACCCCGACAGCAGCGGAAACAACAGCAACGTCTTGTCCCGCTTCAGCACGTCCCACGACGCCCGCATCAAAGCCCACGTGTAAGAGATTCTCGCAAACATAGTGACCTCCCGCCGTTTGACGATAATCTAACGCTCGAAATCCTGCAGAAACAAGCAAAAAGGACGACTGACGGCTCAGCGCCATTCGTGTTTCGGGTACTTGCGCCCTGATTGGAAGAAAGATACCTGCGTCATCAGCGATAAGACCGACGTGAAGGATTTGCCGGCTATGCTAGGAATCTGGCCGACGAGTCCTGGTAATACTTCTGTTTCTGCCTGATCATGTATTCGGCAACATCCCACGGGAGATTAGCGTGCGTTGCTGCTTCGCGAAGACGGTTATTGGGGATGGTAGAATAGCATCCAAAGTCCACAAAAAACTCCTCATACAAACGGTCCAATTCCACATCAAATCGCTCAATGGCGCAGACCACAGGGTCGCGACTGAGTATTGTCTTGTGCCCTACAGTGAAGCCGCGCTTTTGTGAAACGCGCGGATCAACGGTGAATAGAATTCGTTTCGGCGGAAAGCGGTGGGGGGTTATGTCGGTGCGTCGCCCCTGAGGTGTAATCCAAATAGCGTGAGCCTCGGTGTGAATGTTGATGTGCTCACATTCGCAAAAGAGCCAGCCAGTCTCCATCGTCCCTCCCATGCGCTGGACCTGTCGCTCGACATTGACGAAGCACCGTTTGAGTTCACAGCCCGCGAGTGGCACATAGGGCACACTCTTGGGCTGATCCAGTAAATGCTCACGGAGGAATGCTTCCAACTCCTTTGTACGTTTCTCAATGATTCGGAAGCGAACTTCACGCCGGAAGGCAGCCTCAAATTCTGGGCTCATTCTTTAGAAAGCTGGCCTAAGATTTGTTTCGATGCCTCCCAAACAGCGGGAGAGACATCCTCTTTGTAAATCAATTGACCATTGGCCGAAACGATTTGTATCGTGTCTCGCGCTGCGATCACATGGTATCCGGGCCTGCATAATCGGATCCGAGTGAATAGGGCAATCACCCCAGCGCAAAATCCCTGTTCTTGTGTAACCCTGTAGACATACCTAGAGCACGTCTCCCTAAAGAGGCAACGCCGTCTTTTCTCCTGTGGCCTCAATTGCCAATAACACTGTATGAACAGAAGGAAAAGCTGCTTCACTTGCGAAACACCACCATAGAGGACGAGGTTAATCGCGGTGGAGTTGCGCCGATTCCAAAGCACCCACTGTCCCCCGCAACATAAGTTTCCACACTTTCAAGACGCACGTATTCCCACCCGGAAGTGGCGTGGCTGCGGATCAATTCCTCAAGTTGCGCAGCACCTGCAGCCGACTTGTCGCCGCTCTTAATTGAGGCGACGAACGGAACAACCTTGTACTCAAGCTTCCGCTCAATCGCCGGCGGCCAAGCAGGAGGCGCATCCAAAGGGGTACCACGTGGTACAAGAATCCGGTGCTTGCACGTGGGGCATTGAATTATGGTATCCTGGTTCGGTTGGTCCACTTCGATTCGTGTGCCGCAACGTTCACAGTCCAACATCAAGGTGTCTGACATTTGGGGCTAGCCTAACAACACAGACTACCAACGACAATCTCATTTGGTTTCGCTCTTCTTCAGCCTCAATCGTCCGTTCGGTGAGGTCCGTCATGCGAATTAAGAGTGTGCCTCTATGAGTCTCCGACTGACACTAGCGGGTCTGCTACCGCCACTCGTGTTTCGGGTATTTGCGCTGCAGTTCCTGCCTGAGCTTCGGATAGGTCTCGCGCCAGAAAATTCCCAAATTGTCAGTGACTTGCACCGGCCGTTGGTTGGGCGCAAGCACTTCGATGCGGACAGGTACGCGACCGCCGGCAACCGTGAGACTTTTCGTGCCGTACAAATCCTGAATCTTTGCTGAAATCGTTGGCGGACCATCGACCGAATACTTCACCTTTGCACGCCGACCCGACTTCAATTCAATCCGTTCGGGCGCGTGCTCTTCAACCCATGCCTGCTGCTGCGGTGACAACCACGCTTTGACGACGGGCCAAACCGTCTTGTCTTTGATCTCCTTGTAACTCACCGCACCGTGGCAAATCTGCTCGACGAGCGAACGACGGTCATCCGTTGAGATGGCGGGCAAATTCAATTCTGGCATCCAATCGCGCAGACGGTTCACACGCACAATCCATTGCTCAACCGCGTCGTCCCAGTTCTTCAATACGCATCTACCCGCCAACACTTCGTCGGCAAGAATTCGCGCCGCGTCATCCAAAGGCGCTTCATCGGAGCGTTCGGCCTCCAATACCAAATCGCGGAAACTCTTCCGGTGTTCGGCGAACACGCGCCGTTGCGTCGTGTCGTAAACTACAGTCTTCGTCTCGTTGAAATCGCCCGGGAATAATTCCCGCAGCCATTCCTCTTTCACGGCGGTCGCCAAACTCAGCAGCACGTTCACTTCCTTATTTTTGCCGATGCCGCTCTGCACTTCACGTACTTCAGCAGCTACTAACAATAGCGCATTCTGAACCATGCTTTCCCGCGCCAGCAAACCGCGCCGGCCATGCACCAACTCGCACCGCAACGTTCCCGCGTCGAGTCGGCGCGCCACGTGGTCGGAGAACCCGAGCAGAATGCAGCGCTGAATGGCATCGTTCGCGACGCGTTTCTCGCTCACGTCCAAGCCCTCGCGTCTCGCGATGCCAAGAAACTGTTCGAACAATGGCCCGACCTGCCGCGCCGACTGCGCGTGGATTCCCAGTCGCCGGCATCGGTCGAGACTGTAACCGTTGCGGTCGGCGTACCGCCACGCCCGCATCAGCACGAAGAAATCTGATTCGCTCTCTCCGCCAAACAAATCATCGCGGGCATCCTCGACTTCCCTTCCCTGCCGACGTACCAGCAAATCGCGACCTTGCGTCAAGGCCGCGATTAAGGCGACCTGCCGCACGCAGCCGTATTCCTGCGCCGCCAATAGCATCCGCGAATAACGCGGGTGCAACGGAAACGCCAGCATTCGGCGGCCAAGTTCGGTGATTCGCGATTGGTGATCGATCGCACCAAGATCTCCCAACAACATTTCCGCGCGTTCCAGCGATTGCCGTCCCGGCGGTTCCAGCCAACGAAATGAATACACATCGTCGACGCCACTCGCTTTGAGCGTCAACACAACTTCCGCCAAATCGAGCCGTTTGATCTCCGGCAATTCCTGCGCGGGGCGCTGTTCGTGTTCGCGCTCGGTCCACAATCGCAAACAAACGCCTGGTGCGGTGCGGCCGGCACGACCGGCGCGTTGATCGGCGGAGGCGCGGCTGATTTTCTCGACGAGCAAGGTATTGATGCCACGGTACAGGTCGTAACGCGGAATGCGCGCCAGACCGCTGTCGATCACGATGCGCACGCCATCAATGGTCAGCGAAGTCTCCGCCACGTTCGTGGAGACGACCACTTTCCGACGATCGTATTGCGCAACGGCGGCATCCTGGTCGTTGGTCGCCAGATCGCCGTGCAACGGCAATACGATGAATTTGCTGCCGAGCGCATCGCGCGCAGCCTGTACGGTGCGCCCGATTTCGTACGCACCGGGCATGAAGATCAGTGTGTCCCCGTCGTGTTGTTTCACCAACTGCTCCAACTCCTTCACCGCCGCTTCCCACACCGGCCAATCGCCGACCGGCTTCGGCAGATACTCGATGTGCACCGGAAACGCGCGGCCTTGAGACGAAAGCAGCGTGCAAGGTTCCAGATATTTCTGCAGCGGGCCAACGTCCAGCGTCGCCGACATCACGAGAATGAGAAGATCTGGACGCACGGTCTCTTGGATCTGCAACGCGCGGGCAAGCGTGATGTCGCCATAAAGATGCCGTTCGTGGAACTCATCGAAAATGATCGCATTGACGCGGCGCAAAACGGGATTGGACAGCATTTGGCGCAACAGCACGCCCTCCGTCACGTAACGAATCCGGGTTGCTGCCGACGTCACATCATCGAACCGAATCTGATAACCAACTTCGTCGCCCAATTTCACGTTTCGGTCCTTCGCGACCCACGCCGCCAACATTCTAGACGGCAAGCGCCGTGGCTGTAAGATCACGACCTGTCCACTCCCCAGCAATCCGCCATCCAACAACATTTGCGGCACTTGCGTTGATTTGCCAGAGCCGGTCGGCGCGGTCAAAATCAGCCGCTTCCGCTCGCGCAGAGATGCGAGCAGTCGTTCGCGAATTTCCAGAATGGGCAGGTCACGACGGTTCATTGTGCAAACCAAGTTTACCACATGGGCACAAGACACAGGCCGTGCTTTCGGCAAACACGTCGCGTGGATGCTTGCCACAAAGTGAATTGAGAGTTAATTGTCAGACTATGATTCGATTCGACAAACTGACGATCAAAGCGCAGGAGGCACTGCAATCGGCGCAAGAGATTGCCCGCAACCGCAATCATTCCGAAGTGGATTGCGAGCATCTGTTGGTAGCGCTGATCGAACAGCCCGATGGATTGGTCCGCCCGCTACTGGAAAAACTCGGCCTCAATCCCGACACTGAATTGCGCCGGCTCAACGGTGAGCTGGATCGCCGCTCGCAGGTGCACGGCGCGGTCGAGCAACATTTGAGCAATGAATTGCGTCAGGTTCTCGATGCGGCGCAGGCGCACGCTGACAAACTGAAGGATCAGTATGTCAGTACCGAACATTTTCTCCTCGGTCTTGCCGAACACAAAAAGATCAATATACCCGTGGCCGCCATTCTCAAGGCTTTGCGGGAGGTGCGGGGCAACACGCAAGTGACCGACCAAAATCCCGAAGACAAGTACCAGGCCCTGCAAAAGTACGGGCGAGACCTGACGGATGAAGCCCGCCGCGGCAAGCTCGATCCGGTGATTGGACGCGACGCGGAAATCCGTCGCGTGATGCAGGTCTTGTCGCGGCGGACCAAGAATAATCCAGTGTTGATTGGTGATCCGGGCGTGGGAAAAACGGCCATTGCGGAAGGGTTGGCTCGGCGGATTATCAGCGGTGATGTACCGGAAGGCCTGAAGGGGAAACGGCTGATCGCCATGGATATTGGCGCGATGCTGGCGGGCGCCAAGTACCGTGGAGAATTCGAGGATCGTCTGAAGGCGTTTCTCAAGGAAGTCATTGCCAGTGAAGGCAAAATCATTTTGTTCATCGACGAATTGCACACGGTCGTGGGCGCCGGCAAGGCCGAAGGCGCGCCGGTCGATGCGGCCAATATGCTCAAGCCATCGTTGGCCCGGGGCGAACTGCATACCATTGGAGCCACCACCCTCGACGAATATCGCAAGTACATCGAGAAAGACCCGGCTTTGGAGCGTCGTTTCCAGCCCATCTTCGTAGGCGAACCTAGCGTCGAAGACACCATCGCCATTTTGCGCGGGTTGAAGGAGCGCTACGAAGTGCACCATGGCGTGCGCATTCAAGATAGCGCATTGGTCAGCGCGGCAGTGTTGTCGCACCGCTACATCAGTGACCGGTTCCTGCCGGACAAGGCGATTGACCTGGTGGACGAAGCCGCCTCCCGGTTACGCATCGAACTGGATTCCATGCCGACGGAAATTGACCAGATCGAACGACGTATCATGCAGTTGGAGATCGAGCGCACCGCGCTGAAGAAGGAGAGCGACAAGGCGAGCAAGGAGCGGCTGGCAAAGTTGGAGAAGGATCTCGCGGATCTGCAGGAGAAAAGCACAAAGCTCAAGGCCCAATGGCAAACAGAGAAGGCCGTGGTGGACGAGATCCGCAATCTAAAATCGGCCATTGAGATGTCGAAAGAGCAGACAGAACAGGCCAAGCGCGAAGGGAATTTGGGCAAGGCCAGCGAGATTCAATACGGTCGCCTGCCGGAATTGGAAAAGAAACTGACGGAGGCGGACGGGAAGCTCGCCAAACTGCAGAAGAATTCCAAAATGCTGACTGAAGAGGTCACGGAGCACGATATCGCGGAAGTGGTGGCTTCGTGGACGGGAATTCCGGTGTCGCGCTTGCTGGAAGGCGAGCGCGAAAAGCTCGTGCACATGGAGGAACGCTTGCGCGAACGGGTCGTCGGACAGGATGAGGCCATTGTCGCGGTCTCGAACGCGGTTCGTCGGGCGCGCAGCGGCTTGCAAGATCCCAATCGACCGATTGGTTCCTTCATTTTTCTCGGACCAACGGGAGTTGGCAAAACTGAGTTGGCTCGCGCCTTGGCGGAGTTTCTGTTCGACGACGAAAACGCGATGGTGCGAATCGACATGAGCGAGTACATGGAGAAACACACGGCGGCCCGTTTGGTGGGCGCACCTCCCGGCTATGTCGGCTATGAAGAAGGCGGCCAATTGACCGAGGCGGTGCGGCGGCGGCCATATTCGGTCGTGCTGTTTGATGAAATCGAAAAGGCGCACCACGACGTCTTCAACGTGCTGCTTCAGATTCTCGATGACGGACGACTCACCGACGGACAAGGTCGAGTGGTGGACTTCAAAAATACGGTCATCATCATGACCAGCAATGTTGGCAGCGAAGCGTGGCACGAGCAGCGGGGAATGAGTTCTGAAGAAATCCAACGACATACTTTGGATGCATTGCGTTCGACGTTCCGTCCGGAATTCCTCAATCGCGTCGACGAGATCATCGTCTTCCATGGACTCGCGATGGAGCACATCAAACGCATCGTGGACATCCAACTGGCGCGTGTCCTCAAGCGGCTGGCGAATCAGAATATGACGCTCAAGGTCACCAATGAGGCCAAGGAACTGATTGCCCGCGAAGGTTACGACCCGGTATTTGGTGCCCGGCCGCTCAAGCGGACCATCCAGAAAAAGATCCTCGACGCGCTGTCGTTGGAAATTCTCGCGGGCCGCTTCAAAGAAGGCGACAAGATCAAGGCCGATGTGGACAAGAAAGACGCGGGCACGCTAAGCTTCGTGCGTGCTTGAGCAAGCCAGTTCAATTGAGCGAAGACGAGTGTGCTCTTCGCGGCGACAGTTGTCCTTACGTTTCCACGGTTATTATTGGCATCTCTGTTCGCCGCCGACGTTGTCGTCTGTGTGATGAATTCCACCGGCCATTAGATCGCGCGGGCCGTGCTGTGCCAACAAAGGCCGAACGGCAAGATCTGATATGATATTGCACAAAATCATGAAGAACCGCCAACGGCACTGTAGCCGCGGGCTTTAGCCTGCGTTGGAATAACGCACCCGTAAAGGTGCGACTACAGGAAAGAACGGTTTTGTCAGACGCCTCTGAGCTATTTCTCTGCTTCAGCTCTTTGCCGAGGGCGGCGGGATTGGCTTGGCGAAAGAGCCCGGCTGCAGCGAGCCGGCGGAGTATTCTGGTTTGGTCCTCTTCGACATTCCGCGTCCTGCGCCGCTTGAAGAAAGGAGTGTCGGCTGTTCGGCTGGTTTTGCACCAAGCGGGGCCGATTGGCCAGGCGATATGCCCGCGTCCGCGGGGATGGATTCGTAATGAAGCTCGACGGCACCCAACCGAATCTTCGCCCCGTGCTGAAGTTTCACGGCCATGATTCGTTGGCCGTTGACAAAGGTGCCATTGGTGGAATTGAAATCGTGCAATTGGTAATCATCACCGGAGCGCACCAGAATGCCATGCTGCTTCGATACATTGTGATCCCGAATGCAAATCGCATTATCCGCGGTGCGCCCAATGGTAATAAGATTATCGGTTAGCTCGATGCTTCGTGCCAACGAACTGGGCGAGGTTATGTGCAATTTCGGCATAAGCGCCAACCCTTTTCTACTGGTTAAACTCGCAACCTAGTGCAACCTTAACGAAGTGATGGCAGCGAGTCAAATCCGTACTCCTTGTGGACAAGGCGTTTGTCGATTCTATCCTGTTCGAGTGGTCCGAGCGAGCAAACCCAATTGAGCGGCGAGGAACCCGCGAAGCAGGTGTTTTCTTGAGGAACAGTAGTTGCTCATAAGGCAAAACCCTTAGGTCGCTAGTGCTTGCGCACGTGAGACTTAGAGACCACAAAAGGCCGTTTTTGTGGCTTTTAGGCCGAAATGCTGTTAGAGTACGGCCATTCGTGAGGGAGCAAGTGCAGATGACCCGTGAGCTAACGAAGTTGTTGCGCAGAGTGAAGACGCGATCCGGCGCTACATTGTTTGAGTATGCCGTGATCTTGTTTATCGTCAGTATCGTCGCCGTATTGATTCTCCAGGGGATCGGCCGCAGGACGAACAACCTCTTGGCACCAGTCAACGACGGATTCCAACAGCATTAAACCGGGCTCCACGCTTACATAGCCGGCTGCTGTTGCGTAAGGCAGTGAAACGAGCCCAGTCCCCAAACCAGATTGGTGCTGTCGATTCCCATCACCCGCCGGTCGGCAAACAGGCCCTGCAAGATCTCCAGCGCCGTCGCGTCATTCTTTTGATCGCGATACGTAGGCAGCAAGACGATATCGTTGGCGATGTAAAAATTGGCGTAGCTGGCCGGCAATCGCTGGCCCTTATATTTCACCGCCTTTGGCATCGGTAGTTGCACAATTTGCAGGGGTCGCGCGTCCTGATCGCGCATGGTGCGCAGCCGTTTGAGGTTCTCTTGGAGTGGCTCGAAGTTCTCATTCTGCGGATCTGATTCGAGTGCCGCCACAACAGTCGTCGGGTTCACAAAGCGTGCGAGGTCGTCCACGTGACCATCCGTATCGTCGCCGACGATGCCTTCGCCGAGCCAGAGGACGTTTGTCACACCAAGATAGTCGATCAGGTACTTTTCGATTTGTTGCCTGTTCAATTTTGGATTGCGATTCGCGTTGAGCAAGCAGGCTTCGGTGGTGAGCAAACTGCCTGCGCCGTTGACATCCAGCGCCCCGCCTTCCATCACGACTTCTGGACTGAACACCGGTAGACCTAGTACCTCGGCGACACGTTGTGGCACTCTGTCATCTTCATCGTAAGGCGGGTATTTGCCGCCCCAAGCGTTAAATTTCCAATCAACGATCGCCAGCGAACTCGTTGAGGAATTTAGAGTTTTCTTGAGAAAGATCGGCCCGTGATCCCGGCACCATGGTTCATACGATGGAATACGATGATAAAGAATATTCGGAATCTCGCCGATGCTCTTGCGGGCAATGTCTTCAACTTCTTCATCTCGTACATTGATGTTTATGCATTCATGGGGAGCGAGCGCGCGAACCATTTCGGCTAGCGTGGGGAGCACATCGTCGTAACGGCTGGGAAAACTCAGGCCGTCCGGACGCGGCCAGCTCAGCCACGTCGCCGCGTGCCGTTCCCACTCCGCCGGCATGCGATAACCGAGTTGCCTCGGAGTTTTCGGGTTAGACGCCTGTTTCACTTTGCCAATACACGTGCCGCGTCTGAGTGATGACTCAATCCAGTAGGCGGTTTGTGATGCCCTGGTAAGCATCGACACGTCGGTCGCGAAGAAAGGGCCAGTGTTGGCGTGTTCTTTCGATCTTACGCAGGTCGCACCTGGCCAGCACGACTTCCTCTTTGTCGTGGCCGGCTTGGATAACGATTTGACCAAAGGGATCGCAAACAAACGAGCCGCCCCAGAATTGCACCGTGCCTTCGACGCCGACTCTGTTGGGCACGGCCACGAAAACGCCATTGGCAATGGCGTGCGCTCGCTGAATCGTCATCCAAGCATCGTATTGCGCCTGGCCGAATCGCCTTTTCTCGCTAGCGTGCCAACCGATAGCCGTGGGATAGAAGATGATTTGTGCCCCCTTAAGCGCCGTCAGCCGAGCGGCTTCCGGATACCATTGATCCCAGCAAACCAACGCGCCAATGCTGGCGGGCTTCGTCGTAAACGATTGAAATCCCAAATCCCCCGGGGTGAAGTAGAATTTTTCATAGTAAAGCGGGTCATCGGGAATATGCATTTTGCGATATTTGCCAAGAATCTTGCCCCAGGCGTCGATAATCACCGCGGTATTGTGGTAAACGCCCGCCGAACGTTTCTCGAAAATGGAACCGATAATCGTGATCCGCCGTTTTCGGGCGAGATTGCTGAGCGCCTTGGTGGTTGGGCCGGGAATGGGCTCGGCAAGCGCAAACTGACGATGGTCCTCCGTCTGGCAGAAGTAAAGCGAGCGGAATAATTCCGGCAGGCAAACGATTTGTGCGCCGCGGTTGGCGGCGCTCTCGACCAGCGCCAGGCCCTCCCTCATATTTTCCATCGGTCTCGCTGTGCAGCGCATCTGCACGAGACCGACGGTGACGATGTTGCGGGTCGCTGCCATGCAAAAAAATGCGGCTGCACCATGCTGAATTTCTTGCATTGCTGCAAGAAATTTGTTTTGTTCACGCGGCGGTGTTGGGAAACAATCGCATGCACTTTGTTCCGTCGAAGATTTTTCTGACCAAAGGCGTTGGGACGCACAAGCATGAGTTGCGCAGCTTCGAGTTGGCGCTGCGCGATGCGGGCATCGAGAAGTGCAACCTGGTGACGGTGTCGAGTATTTTGCCGCCCCGCTGCAAGATTATTTCCCGTAAGCAAGGCGAACAGTTGCTGCAGCCCGGGCAGATCACGTTTGCCGTGATCGCCCGGATTTCCACCAACGAACCACATCGGCTCATCGCGGCGTCCATCGGTGTGGCGCAACCCGCAGAGGAGGACGCATACGGTTATCTGAGCGAGTTGCACGCCTACGGAATGAACGATACCGCCGCAGGCAACTTTTCGGAGGACATGGCGGCGGCGATGCTGGCGACGACGTTGGGAGTGGATTTTAACGAGGAAGCCGGCTGGGACGAAAAGGAACAGGTTTTCCGCATGAGTGGCAAGATCGTGCGGACGAGCAATTGCACGCAAACGGCGGTCGGTCACCCGCAAGGGCTGTACACGACTGTCATCACGGCAGCAATTTGTCTGTTCTGAACCGAAGCCGGGTGTTTGGACCGGTTGCCTTTCCGTTGAAAGGCATTATGGTAGTCAAATAACGCACCATGAAAAACGATGTTGTTGGAGTAGAAGTCAAGGGCGTACTGCCGACCACAAACGGCTGTGCAGTTTTCGTCGGGAATGACGAGAAGACGTTCGTCATTTATGTCGATCACAGCGTCGGCGCGGCCATCACCATGTTTCTGCGCAACACGCCAAAGGAGCGCCCGCTGACGCACGACCTGATTGGCCATATTTTCACTGGCTTGGGGGTCAAGGTGGAACGGGTGATCATTAACGATCTGAAGAACAGCACATATTACGCACGGTTGGTGTTGCGCTCCGAAAACGAACTCGGGAAGAAAATTATCGAGATCGATTCGCGCCCCAGCGACTGCATCGCCCTCGCCGTGCAGCAGAAAAGCCCCATTTTCGTCTCGTCCAAGGTTTTCAATGTGGTCGAGGATATGTCAGAAGTCCTCAAACGCATGAAACAAGAGGGCGGAGAAGAATTTACAGGCGAAGAAGAGGGTCAGAGCGAATAATCTCGCCGCGCGCTGAGTCCTCTGGGGATTGGCAGTTCACTTCTCGAAGCAGCATCGACCCTCGACGCACAGCCGCACATGCACTGGCTGATCATCGACACCGATGGGCGTCAGCGTGCGTGCACACCAATAAAACGGCTCGGCCTCGGGCTCCGTGGGCTCTGCGAGAGCTTCGGCTGACTCCTCGGGAATGAATAGCTTTTTCGTGCGAAGATGCTGACAGACGGGTTTGTTCATGATGAAGTCACCAGTTGGTGAAGCGTTCGTCGGACCAATGCTTCGGCGATGGGAATCTTGAATCCATTGTGGGCAAATGGAGTTGCATCCTTCAAAATCGCCTGGTTGGCTTGGTCAATGAGTGTGTCGTCAAGTTCCTTGCCTTCGAGCAGTTCATTCGCCGCCGCAACCTGATAGGGCACGGGTGAGACCGCGCCGAGAACAATCCGCACCTGACTCAATTTACGACCTTGAACTTTGGCTGCGGCCGCGCAACTGACCAACGCCCAATCGAAGCTCGATTTCTCGCTGATTTGCCGGTAGGCACTCTTGCGCCCCGCCTCGGGAACTTCCACGCGAAGAATCAGATCGGTCGGGCCAAGCGAGTGATGGGCTTCGGGATTATCCCACGCCTTTGCATAAAGCTCGGAAATCGTAAGCGGCACCTCGTCCTTGCCGCGCCGAATGATCACCTTCGCGTCGAGCGCGGCCAACGCAACGGCCAGATTCGACACGACCGGGCTGATACACGGATTACCCGAAAACAGGCTGTGGTATTTGTTCTCTCCTTCGCGAGCGTAACAGGTCGAGCCACCTTTTTTGAGACAATGGACGTCTGGCTGGCGGTAATACCAGCAGCGTGAATGCTGGGCCAGATTGCCGCCCACAGTCGCCACGTTACGAATCTGGGGCGAACCGACTTCTGCCGCCGCTTGCTGCAAACCCGGGAACACGCGTCTGACTTCGCCATCGTTCTCCAGTTCGGCGACGGTCACATTGGCGCCGATCTTCCAACTCTTCCCGCGTACGATCTCGCGCGTACCAGGCAAATCCTTTACGTTCACGAGCCGTCGTGGTTTGGCGATGTAGTCCTTCATTTCACCCAGCAGGTCGATACCGCCGGCAAGAAATCGACCGTGGTCGGCGACCTCCGCGACAGCGCTCTCGGGTGTGCGCACGGTCAGGTATTGAAATGGATTCATGTGGCGGTACTTGCTGGTTTGACTTTGCCCAAGGCCGCCAGCACGCGGTTGGGCGTAATCGGCAAACTGGGAACGCGCACGCCGAGCGCGTTGGCCACGGCGTTGGCGATTGCCGAGGCGGTCGGGATGGTGACGGGTTCGCCCACGCCGATCACCCCGCGTTCGGGCATGTCAAGCAATACGACTTCGATTTCGGGCACATCGGCGAAATTGGGCAGCTTGTAGGTTTCGAAATTTGGATTCAACACCACGCCTGTCGCCGAATCCATGACCCGTTCTTCGTACAGGGCATAACCGAGGCCCATGATGATGCCGCCATGGGCCTGGGTTTCACAGGTGAGTTTGTTGACAATCAACCCGCAATCCTGAACGCAGAGAATCTTTCGCACCTTCACGAAACCGGTTTCGGTGTCCACCGCGACCTCGGCAAACTGCACGCCGCCGACACCGCTCGACGATAAACCTTCCTCCCAACGACCTTGGGCCACGACCGGGGTGACGCCCAGTTTTCTGCATGCCGATTTCCAATTGTCGCCGCGGACATTATCGATCCCGGCCCGCTTCTGCAGTTCTGTCAGCGCGCTCGTGCATGTCGTGAAAATCGCCGGGCAAACCGAGGCTGCCGTCGTGCTGCCGCCGCTGGCGCCCGAAGGTGGGAATTGAGTGTCGCCGATGCGGGCCGTGATCTGTTCAGGCTTCAGCCCGAACACTTCCGCGGCCACCATGGCCACCAGGGTTCGCGTACCGGTGCCAAGGTCCTGCGTACCGCAACGGACTTCGACGCTGCCGTCAGGATTAATCTGCGCTTCGGCATGTGACCCACGTCCGCCGCCGCCCCACGTCGCTCCTCCGCATCCGACGCCGACCTTGACCGGCCCGGCCGAACTGCCGGGCGGTTTGTACTTCTCTTTCCAGCCAAAGCGCTCGGCACCGATGGTGTACTCTCGCCGGCGAATCTCGCTTGGATCGTTTTTCAGCCGCAACTCCACCGGGTCCATCTTCAGTTTCACCGCCAGTTCGTCTAGGATCGATTCCATGCCGAATGAAGCAATGGGATGACCGGGCGCGCGGAAAGCGCGGGCTTGACCGGCATTGATCGCCACGTGCGCCTGTTTCACCCGAATGTTGGGAACGATGTAAATGTACGGGGCCGGGAATCCTGCACCTCCGCCGCCGCCGGCCGTCGCCCTGCCGGCACCGATACCCGCCGTGCCGAACGCGTCCATCTCAAACGCAACCAGTTTGCCGTCCGCGCTCGCGCCGAGCTTGATGCGTTGGAACGAGGAAGGACGGTTGCCGACAGCGAGCGATTGTTCAAAACGGGTCAGCATGAGTCTGACGGGGGCCCCTGCGATCTGTGAAAGTCTGGCGGCGAGACCCCCTTCGACACCGGGTCCAAATTTCGAGCCGAATCCTCCTCCCATATAATCGGTGACGACACGCACCTTGTCCTGCGAAACATTGAGATACGAAGCCAAACCTTCACGAACGCTGGTGATGCCCTGCGTGGAAGCCCAGCAGGTAGTGCCGTCATCAGTGACGGACACTGTGTTGCCGTGCGGTTCGAGAGGATGATGAATCTGCACGGGCGTGGTGAAAAAGCCTTCCACGATGGCGGCCGCGTCGGCGAACGCTTTGTCCACGTCTCCGTGTTCCCTCACGTTGGCTTCGCCCAGATTTGGCGCGTCGGGCCAAACACGCGGAGAGTTTGGATTCTTGGCAATTTCTTCTTTTACCACGAATGGCTGCGGCGTGGCTTCGACTTCAATCGCACGCAGTGCGTCCAAGCAGGCCTGCTTGGATGTGCCGGCCACGGCGGCCAATTCCTCGCCGTAGAAACGAACCGTCCGCTCGCCTTCGCGTTCAGCAACCACAGCATTAATTCCTGGAATCTTCTTGGCCTTTTCGAGATTGATGCGTGTCACCTTGGCGGCGGGCCATGGCGCTCGATAAATCATTCCGTAAAGCCAGCCCGCAGGTTGCATATCAGAGGGGTATTTGGCTGATCCTGTCGCTTTGACCGAGGTGTCCACGCGCCGGACAGGTTGGCCGACAACCTCCAGCTTCTTGGGCCAACTAGGCATGGCGGATCACCTCGGTGCGCATCGTGGATGAAACGCCAGAGGCCTTGAGTGCGGCACTGAGCATACGGGCTTGGATGCCGCAACGGCATAGATTTCCAGAGCAGGCCGTCCGCACTTCATCGGCAGTGGGATGCGGGTTTTTCTTCAGCAAGGCGGTCACAGTCATCACAAACCCGGGCGTGCAATAACCGCACATCGAGGCGTCGGCATCGATGATCGCCTGCTGAACGGTCGATGGTTGGCCGCTCTGTTGCAGACCTTCAACTGTGGTAATGGCGTGACCTTGGGCATCAATCGCCAGCTTCATGCAGGAATAAATCGGCTCGCCGTCGAACAGCACCGTGCATCCTCCACAAGTAGCCCGGTCACAGACTTCCTTCGAGCCGGTCAAATTGGAATAATCACGCAATGCTTGTAATAAGGTGACGCGGGGTTCGACATTCAACTTCATTGGCTTGCCATTGACGTCCAGCACGATGGGAACCGGACCTGGACCGAGGGCTTTTGTCTTGCCGATTTTCTGGAGTTCCTCGACCTCGGCGGCGACAGCGCTGACGGGCACGGTGGCCGAAGCGACCACGGCTGTACCCAGGCCTTTGAGGAAAGAACGGCGGCTAAATTCGGCTGGGTGCGACGTGTTGTGAGGGTGGTCACTCATGCGGGGAGTGATGTGCCACTGCACAGACCAACGCGGGAGCAACAAACGCGGCCTGCGAGGTTGTGCCTTCGCCAAAGCGCCCTTCGAACACGTTGTTCTTGCCATGATCGATCCAGGTAAGTGCGAGCAACGGCTCGCGGACCACCGACTCGCTGGTGACACCCACCGTATAGGAATTCATCTGGGAACGGGGCGTGTACCAAAGCGACTCGCCACAACTGATCAAGCCGCAGGGTGTAAATGGATGCGCCTGAAAGTGGATCGCGTGGCCCGCGTCGAAGATCGTGGTCTTGCCCGCATGAGTGATCTGCATCGGCACAGCACGAGTCTGCAATCGAATATCGCGTAATTCGCGATTGGCTTTCCTCAACCAGTCGAGAAGCGCTGCATTTTGGGCTGGCGTGGCCGATTGGGGAAGATACACAACCGCTGCCGACGGACGGGTGTTCTGATACGCGAGATTTTGTTTGCCGATTTCCAAAAGGCCGACCTGCAGTCCGTCCAAAGAGACGCCGTTGCACGAGCCGTCTGTAAAACTCCAGACTCGCAACAGACAGTGACCCTCTTGTGTGGCCTCCGATGAAGCGATGCAGCCGCCGATATAGAGTTGGCAGGAATGGAGTTCGAGAAGCTCACCGTGTGGGGCTTGTTCTGCCCGCAAGCCCGGCATGCCGAGAAGTAGCGTTACACTGATGAAGGCCAGCCATCGTTTCATACGCCAACGTCCTCCGTACAAACGCGCAACCTCGTAAAGGATACACCGCTAACGCGTTTGTGCAAGTGAAACTGCGAAATCTGTTCTTGGAAGAAGACGGAAGATAGCAGCGTGGTTTTTTCAGAAAGCGCCTGAAAAAAGTTGGAGCGAGCGAAGGGATTTGAACCCTCGACATTCACGTTGGCAACGTGACGCTCTACCAGACTGAGCTACGCTCGCTTCCGTTGAGAACGCCAGAACGATAGCAAAACCGACGCGAACTGCAAGAGTCAAAAATCGTGGTGCGCGAGAGAGGAGTCGAACCTCCACGGGTTGCCCCACAGGATCCTAAGTCCTGCGCGTCTGCCAGTTCCGCCACTCGCGCAATCGATTCGCGTGTTAACTATGCCCTAGTCAAGCGCGACGGTAAACAGAGAAAGCAGTAGTTCGTCTGGTGCCAGTCCGCTTCCTGTGAGTGGGTTGACTCGGACTACATTCCGCGCGAATGACTTTGCGAAAAGGAAAATCATGGTTATTGTGTTGGTGCGAGAAAGGAACACCCAGTACGAGCAAGTTTATGAAGCTCAATCGCCCTACCGAGGAACAAATCCGGGAACGGGCACGCGAGATATTTCTTGAGCACGGCGGCCAGCCGGGCCATGACGTGGATAATTGGCTTCAAGCCGAGTACGAATTGATGCAATTGCCCGTCCGCAAGCTCGTCGAATTGGATCCGCCCAAGGCCAAACCGGGCAATGTGGCCAAAGCCCTGTCATTGGTCGGGTTCGTCCACCTGATTACCAAGGCCCTGACCCATCATCTCAAGAGATGATTCTGGCGAGGCGAATTTCCGGGACGGAACCGAAGACCGGAGAACGCCAAGGTGGCTAGCGCAGGCTGGGGATTGTTTCCCGCCAGGCGGCGGGCGAGAAAAGCCCGCGGTGGTGGTAAAAAATCATTTGAGCCAGAGACCGGAACGCTGCATTACCCAGAGCCAGGTTGAGAAGCGGATTCGGCAAGCCCAGGTTCATTCCCAAGCGAAGCAGTTTCTTCCAATAGAATGCAGGAATTTCGTCAGCCAAGGCCCGGTACGGTTGCCGGCCCCCGTCCATCAGATAATCCGAAATCAATTGTCCGGCACGGCGCCCAAAATGCAGCGCGGTGTGGATGCCGCCAGCCGTCAGCGGCGAAACCAATCCCGCCGCGTCACCCACGAGCAACGCGTCCTCGCAGCCAAGCGGACGCACCGTGCCGCCCACGGGAATTAGTCCGCCACGTCGCCCGACAATCCGCGCGCGCCGAAAATCGAACAACTTCGTCAACCCGTCCACGAAGCGATCCAGTTCCGGTTTCCCGCGTCGCTGGCAGGCCAGTCCGATTTGGGTGATTCCCACCCCCGGTATCACCCAGCCGATGTACCCCGGCGCCAGCCTTGAATCGAGGAAACAGTGCAGGAGATCTTCTTCCACTCCGCGCACGCCTTCGTATTCGACTTCCACTCCAATCAGGCAGGTTCGATTGGTCCCCAGGTTGAAATCGCGAGAAACTTCGGACTGCACTCCGTCAGCCCCAACCAAGAACCGGCACGTGATCTCGGCCGATTCGAGCCAGAATTTGTCTCGAACTCGCGCCGCGCCGCGAAACGGATTACTCGGCAGGATGGTCGCGCCTGCCGCCGTTGTTTCATCTGCCAGCCAGCGCATCATCACCGGTACGTTCGTGGCCAGGAAATAATAGCCCGGGGACTGCAAATCCACGAACTTCTTGGAAGGCGAATAGAGGCGAACGCCGTGCAGCTTCTTCGTGAATTCCTCCGGCACATCCCATTCGTCTGCCACTTCTTTGACCAGAATTCCCGTCGTGTGGGGATTGTCCTCTGGCGCTGCTTTCCGCTCTAGCAAGACGGTTGAAATTCCGCGGGAAGCTAGGACTCGCGCGCAGGCTAGCCCGGCAAACCCGGCTCCGACGATGGCCACCTGGAAATGAGTTTCGTCCCGCCACCATGCGGGCGACCAATCTTTCGGTGCCGCTTGTGAGGATCTATTGTCAATTCGACGAGGCCTTGACTCGTAAGGCATAGCGTCTGAAGTTCCTGTTGCTGGTTCGGATGTCGCGGGTAATATTCCTGCGCACTTTGACCCACGGAGCGTTGGAACAGTTCAACAATCGTATCGCTGCGTATGTCCGAGAACATCGTAACGGCTGAGGAAATATCCGGTGGCTTTCAGTTTTTGGAAGGCCCGGTATGGGTGCCGGCGCACAACGAACTGCTTTTCTCCGACATTCCCGCCAGCAAGATCTATCGATACAAAGACGGCAAATTCGATGCGTTCCGCCACCCCAGCGGGCAAGCCAACGGCAATACTCTTGACCCGGAAGGGCGCCTCGTCACGTGCGAACACGAGAACCGCCGCGTCTCGCGCACGGACCGCGATGGCAGCGTCGTTGACCTAGCCACGCATTTCCAAGGAAAGCGCCTCAACAGCCCGAATGATGTCGTTTGCCGAAGCGAGGGATCGGTCTATTTCAGCGATCCACCTTATGGCGTGAAACCGGAAGATCGCGAATTGGATTTTCAAGGTGTGTTCCGCCTTTCGCCGGACGGCAAGACCCTCACGGTGATCGCGCGGGATTTCGTCAAACCCAATGGCCTCGCGTTTTCGCCCGACGAGAATCTTCTCTACATCGCGGACACCGAGCTTGGTCACATTCGTGCCTTCGACGTGAATCCCGACGGCACGATCGCGAATGGCCGTGTATTCTGTACTGTGGAACGCCCGGATGGGTTTCGGGTCGATATCGAGGGCAGCCTTTACATCTCGGCGATGAAAGCGGTTGAGATTTTTGATCGCACCGGAAAAAAGATCGGCGAGATTGAGCTCGCGGAGCGCCCGGCCAACGTCGCGTTTGGTGACGCTGACCGGCGCACGCTTTACATTTGCGCCCGCACCGGCCTCTATCGGATCCGCGTGAATGTGCCGGGAAGATAGGGGCGGCAGCTTGGTGAGACTCGGCGTCGAAAGCACGCCAACTATTGATGATCAACCCACAAGGCTGCGGTCACTTTCCCGCAAATGTCCGCTAGTTACCAAACGGGATCACGACCCGCACGCCGACGTAGGGTTTGCTCCGCAATATCTCGAGGTCGAGCTTCACGCGCGGGTTGTCCAACGGCCCTCCGAGAGAGTTCGCGCGTGTGCGATGCAAGCCGCGCTGACGGAATTCGAAGTCGGCATGGTCGCGGATGCTCTTGACGAAGTGATCGACGGCAAACACGGTCGTGTCGAGACCGTACTTGACGGTTTCGATCTGGCGTTTGACGGGCGACCGGAGCCACGGTTCCGGCCGGTATTCCGTCTCGAATTTTTCCCAAGCCTCAGCGTCCGTGGGCTTGCCGTGGCGCACTGGCAGCGGCCAGTCAGTGCGCTCGCCAATTTGTGGCGCCGGAAGGTTGGGCCGTTCACGGAGCTTGGCCAGGGTGAACTCCGGCTGAATCGTGGAAACCGATAACGAGGCCATTACAGTTGGGGACTCGGATTTCTGTGCGGGAGCGGCCCGAGCGGTCGACCAGGAGGCGATACAAGTGACCGTTACTGTCAAAATCGAATGCCAACGGTTCGCGCTGGTCTGTATGCTGTAACTGCTCACGACAAACTCCTTTTTCTCTAGCCACCATCCGGCAATGAACCTTTCGTCAGTTGGAGAGGCGGCTGTGGTGAAACGCCCGGATTCTCCTGCGACGCCTCTTGCTCATTGCCTTTCTTATTCTGGTCATCCTTCGCCGCGTTGTTTCGGCTCCGCTCATCGGTAGCTTGTGGCTCCTGTCAGCATCCACACAAGCACCCCTCCGAGAAGCGCGCATAACACCCATGCGCGTTTGCTGGTTAAGCGCTTGGTTGCGTTCATGGAGTGATCGCCCCGTTCAATAAATCAAAAGTGCGGCGTCGTTCTCGGAACACAACGACGTGGGCATCAATGGCGAGACAGATGATTCCTCGGGCGCGACGAGCCCCGCAAACTCCGTAAACGGTCTCGATGAGGTTGCCAAACGTCAATGCCTTCTTCTTGTGATTGGCTTTCATGCCATGCCGATAAGCCGGGAGACCGTGCGCGCGCTACGGGGTGTTCACCCCACGAGAGACTTCTTGAAACTGGATGCCGCTTTCGATGACAACCATTGGCCTCACCGCTCAAACCATCGTTTATGCATCTCTTCCAGAATCTTGCGGGTCAATCCCGGGCGACTGGCATCGCCGATCACTGCATTTTCGCCGCAGCGAGGACAGAGGGCCGTGTTGTCATGTTGAATCCACTTGCGAATCTCACAGTGGCCAAACAGCGACAAACAACGAAAACAACCGCAAATCGCGCTGGCCGTGAGCAACGCACGATGCAGGCGGGCCGCTTGATTCAACGCCAGCAACTCTGGCTCGTTCATATTCCAACTTCCCTTAATTGACGGTGAACAGTCCGGAGGTGGTCGAAACCAACCAACTGGTGACGTTGTTCATCCCAGAGCCGGTAGGTCAACGATTTGAAGCTGGCGAACAGTGTAATCGGCCGCACGCTCTGAAACAGCGGTTCGGCTTTGTGGCACTTCTCCAGGTTGTAATTCGGAATCCGCGCGCTCAGATGATGAATGTGATGAAACCCGATATTGCCTGAGAACCACTGTAGCACCTTGGGCAGTTTGTAAAACGAACTGCCCTGCAACGCCGCCGCGACGTAATTCCATTCGCCGTGGCGCTGCCAGTAAACGCCTTCAAATTGATGTTGCACGTAGAACAGCCACACTCCGGCTGAGCCAGCCACTCCTACCACCGTTAATTGAATCAGGAGGTAGGCCTTGATGCCGAAAGCAAAACTCAGCGCCGTAGCCATTCCTACAATCCCCAAATTCGTCCAATACACCGAGTGACGCTCTCGCTTGCTGGCCCCAGCGTTAGAGAACCGATGCCTGATCAGAAATACAAACAGCGGCGCGATCACAAAGAGCACAACCGGATTCCTTGCCAGCCGATACGCAACGCGTTTCCAGCGAGAAGCCTCTAGATATTCCTGCACCGTCAATGTCCACACCGCACCCAAGCCGCGACGGTCAAGATCGGCGGCGTGCGCATGATGGATGGCGTGTTCCCAGCGCCAGAGATAGTATGGTGTGAAGGTCAACACGCCGGTGATGAATCCCCAGATGTCATTGGCTTTCCGGGATTTGAAAAACGCACCGTGACCACAGTCGTGATGAATGATGAACACTCGCACCAGAAATCCGCCCGCGAGAATCGTCAGCGGCAGCGTGATCCAATAAGAAACCGCCAAACTGCGGTACATCAGATACCAGAGCAGCGCATACGGCACGAGCGTGTTCACGATCTGCCAGGCGCTGCGCCACAGCAAGGGCTGCTGGTATCGGGCGACGATTTCCTGCCAGGCCGCAGTGTCGGTCAGGTGTTCGCCGGTCGGCAAGTTGGAACCATTTCCGGTATGGTTCGAGTCCGTAATCGGCGATCGCGCGCCGACTGACTCTCGAGTCTGGAGGAGTTTCTTCACGACATGACGATAAGCCGGAAAACCAAGCGAGCGCTATGGGGTGTTGACCCCACCAGGGATTTGATGAATCCACACGCGGTCGGCGCGGCCTTGGGGCTAACGTGAGGCAGCGTGCACCACGTCAGTGGCGGCGAGGCGCTCCAGCTTCAATCTGAACTGGGCGAAACCTCCTGTCGCCAATTCTTGGCCGCGACCATCGCATACCTAAACTGAACGACTGTTTGCCTGAGGCTGAAAAAGTTCTCTCCGATGTCGCAAGCCTGGAAGTTGCCCAGCTTGTTCCGCCTCAAAACGGCAAAATTCCAACTCCTCCCTACCTTGGTTAAGGCAATGGTACCGATGAGGTTTTTCGCCTGGTTGGTGAACCACCCGATTTGCTCCCCCATCATATCCTCCAGAACCAGATGATATGGCAGCAAGTGGTTGAATTCGCATCGAGTGATACGCTTGATGGGCACAGTCACATCGGAGAGTTTGCGCACGATCGTTCTATCTCAATTGGCTGCCCGGCCGTCGAGCCGATGGTCGGGCTCTATTTGTGAAAGTACTCCCGGACTTTTGCTGCGACTTGGCGATCAGTCATCTTGTCGACTGTTTACATGGCGATGATGTGTCCGCCGAGCTTGTCTCGTTCGAGACGTTTTCCCAGTTCGCCCTTGGCCTCGCCAGGACCAAACAGCAGAATGGATTCAGCATCACGAATCGCCGCAATCACCTCCGCGTAGTAAGTGTTGAGATGGCCCGTAAACTCCTTCTCGTGACTGTCATCGGCGGGAGCCTGCTGTCCATAATGAGTCGTCGAACGAACGAACGCAAAGCGCCCGGGCTGTTTCTCAACGTTAGACCTGATTTCCATCGTCTCTTCCCCTTCGGCTGAGACAATCGAGATCACCGCCTTCCGATGATCAATCCACAAGCCCACGGTCGTTTTCATGGAATTCTCCTTTGTCGATTTGGTTCACCGGCCACGATTTTGATCCCGGCCTTCATTCAAAGCCGCTGACCGAGCATCAGACATGGGGACCCGCCCCATGTTCGACCGGGCAACAACAATCGCAGTGAAACTGTTTCTTCTAGTGCCGCATGGCCTGACGGACCAACGGGATATCGCTTTTCATTGTTATCGCAGGCGCAGTCATGCGTTTGCGCTTCGTTCTCCAACCGATCGATATCAATTCAGGTATCGTCCGCGTTCGTAGTCCTCAGCAACGGTGTGCTGGGCGGCTTGTTTTTCATGGCATAATAATAAGCACGGGAAATCGGGCGGATGCTATGGGGTGTTCACCCCACCAGAGGTTTCATCAATCGAAGCGCTGTCGGGGTGCCGCCTTGGGCACGGGTGAGAAGGCGAACCTAGCCCGCATATTGCATGAGGGTGAAGAAGTTTTCGCGCGGAGGTTGTGAGTTGGTTCAGAAGACGGCGGAATAGATCGAAGGCCCCCATTTCGCCGTCGGTGAAGACACTACCCCCGACCCCCGTTGTTTCCTGTGCCGGGGACCGCACCGGTAGCTGCTACCCGCTGGCCAGCCGCGCCACGACGGTCGCAAACAACTCTTGGTGCGGGGAGCTCGCTGCCAACAGAAACCGCACCCGCCGTGTGTTGCGCACCAGCACCACCCCGATCTTCAGCAGCTTCAGCCGGATCGTCCCGCATTGCGCCCGCGCCAGTTCGGTGCCGGCCAGCCCGATACGCCGCAACGCTTCCATCAACGTGTACGCCCAGCTGCTCAACAACAGCCGCCACTGGTTGGCTCACCAGCCGTGGCAACTCGTGTGATCCGCGAACAATCCCAACTGCTGTTCCTTGATCCGATTCTCCATCTCGCCGCGGGCGCAATACAGTTGGTCGTAGAGCGCTTGGGCGACACCGCTGAGGTTGGTCACCACAAAGCGCGGGTTGCGGCCCTTGTCGGTGTGCTCGGCCTTCACGATCACCCGCCGCGCCCCATCCCAGGTGTGCGCGGCGTACTCCACCTCCCCGAACAGTCGCTGTTTCTGCCGCGGTTGCGTGTACTGCATCGCGGCCGGCTCGCTCAGCGCTTGCGCCGCGGCCAACAGCCGCTCATTCTTGGCCAGCCCGATGATGTAGCTCACTCGGTGGCGGTCGCACCAGCGCAGCATCCGCCACCGACAAAAGCCGCGATCGCCGCGCACGATGATTCCGACTGTCGACCACGCCTGCCGCAGGCGCTTGACCAGCAGCGCCACAATCGCCCAAGCGTGTCGGGCCACGTCGAGGTTGCTCGGCCGCAGATACGCGACTAACAATCGTTCACCGCAGAACACGTACAACGGCAGGAAACAGTATTGGCGGTAGTAACCATGGAAGAAGGCCCCCTCCTGTTTCCCAGGCAACGGATCGTCGGGGGCATCCAGGTCCAGCACCAATTCCGCCGGCGGCGTCGCCTGACTGGCGATGAACTGCTCGACCCACCACTGATGGACCAGCCACGCGGCCTGCCGATCCGCGCCGTTCTCCCAGCGGCACAAGGTGGAGGCGCTGGCCAACTCGTCATCCTGTTCGACCGCCGTCTGCAACGCCACGTCGGTGCGCAGCCGATCATGGTCATTGAGATCCTCGTAGCCTTGGCACAGTCCGTAGAGGCGCTGGCGCAACAACGTCACCAGCGGATGCGGGAGCTTGGATCGATCACGTGGATCGGGTAAGCGTTTCGCGAGCGTCGTGCTCAGTTTCAGCTTGCGGTCGGCCTGCCGCACCAACAGCAGCCCCCCATCACTGGAGACATCCCCACCCGTGAAACTGGCCTGCACGCGGCGACGATTTAGGGCTGGAAACTCAAACGAAACCTGTGCCCAAACTGTCACGGCGAAACCTCCTTGGTTGACGGCTTGGATCAGCTTCGCTTATAGCGACTTCCAAGGGTTTCGCCACTTCTTTTGATGCAATATCCGGGTTAGAGGGGCGCTGGCGGCGGCCGAAAATCCCCGAATGACTACAGCCCAACTCGCCGGTTCACCACATCCTGGTAAACGGCAAGACCCGGCACCGACAATGGGGTGTTTACCCCATGAGATAAGAGGCAGCAGGTTCAGCAACTAGCGGATCGTCAACTGGACGCTGCTTTCGACAATGCCAGCCGCAATGGCATAACGGGTGAGGCCGGAGATCTCGTGGATGTTAAGCTTCGCCATGAGACTCTGCCGATGTTTTTCGACCGTTTTGATGCTGATGCCCAATTCCGCCGCCACTTGTTTGTTGGCCTTGCCCTCAGCAATCAGTTGGAGCACCTCCATCTCACGCGAACTCAGGCGGGTGATTTTCTTCTTGAGCAGGGCGCTTCCGTTCGGCAACCGCAGAGAATGATTGCGGAGGCGCTTGTCAATGGAGAGGCTGAAAAA
>Ga0335081_10000635_pt1 | contig 58319 bp, 57 predicted proteins | sample Lox_Sample_35_FD_206713 | JGI IMG/M metagenome (GOLD analysis project Ga0335081, IMG submission 206713) | Soil microbial communities from Loxahatchee National Wildlife Refuge, Florida, United States - Lox_Sample_3.5 | ecosystem: Environmental > Terrestrial > Soil > Wetlands | place: USA...
ATTGCTGGATTCACTGTCCTTTTCGTAGCCGTCACAGTCTTCTCTTCCTGGTTCATGACCTCCAGCCCTCGCCTTTCGTACTTCGGGATTCAGGTCGCTCTGGCCTTTTACCTCATCAACCTGAGCGAATTCAAAATGCAGACCTCACTCGCGGTCGCACGAGATCGTGTCGTAGGCATTTTGCTCGGCCTTTTTGTTATGTGGCTGGTGTTTGATCAACTGTGGGGTGCGCCTGCCGCCATTCAGATGCGAAAGACGTTCATTTCCAACCTGCGACTAGTAGCGCGGTTTGCAAGAGAACCGGTTTCAAAGGACCTGAAAACTGCAATCGCTCGGAGCCTTGCTCTTCGCGAGACGATTAGCACCGATCTAGACAAGACGCGATCTATCGCGGACGCTGTTTTGTTCGAATTCGGCCCCTCCCGCGAGCAGGATCTCGCATTGCGTGATCGCATCCGGAAGTGGCAACCGAGTTTGCGTATGCTCTTCATCCTGCAAAACACCGCTTGGAAGTACCGTGTCCAATTCTCCGGTTTCGAACTACCAGAGACAATTGCAACCGAGCAACGGAAATTCGATAACGAAGTAGCGCGGACGCTGTCTGCTATGGCAGACCGGATGGAGGGACGATTCCCTGAGGAACAGCCCAGTTTGGACAGTCGGCTTTTACGCCTGGAGCGGAGCGTTGAGAGCTATTCCGCCGCGGCGCCACGAGACACATCCAGAGGCAGGCTTCAGGCGTTCGTTGCACTTCACCGCAGGATCGCAAGCGTGGCGACTTCTTTGCAACAGGAGATGCAGAGCGCACTTTAGAGCTTTGGCCGAAACACTGGAGCGGGAAGAGCGGAATTCCGCGGCAGTCCCATTCGAGCCAGTTGAGCGGCTGTCAACATGTCTGCATGTGCGAGTATTCTGACATCAAAGTTCTGCCGCACGACCCCACGCAGGACCGTAAGGCACGCTTTCCCATGCGCTCAGCGCAAAGCCGTTTCGGAGTATGGAATGCATCTTCCACTGGTGAGTGGCCAGCATCGCGGACCTCGCCCAACCCAACCGGGTTGAAGCGGCCGGCAAAGAATTGAGAGAGAAGCGCATGAGACGACAGCTTCAGATTGTCATCGCAGCTAACGAACGCGCCTCCCCATTCGCTCGCGTCGAGGACGCCATCGAGGCCATGCGCGCGGGCAAGATGGTGATCGTGGTCGACGATGAAGGCAGAGAAAATGAGGGCGACCTGACCATCGCCGCCGAGAAAATCACTCCTGACGCCATCAACTTCATGGCACGCCATGGTCGCGGCTTGATCTGCCTTGCGATGACGCCTGAGCGGCTCGACGAACTTGAAATTCCGTTGATGGTGTCACAGAACAGCTCCCGCTTCGAGACAGCATTTTGTGTCAGCATCGAAGCGAAGCGGGGAACGACCACCGGAATTTCCGCCGCCGATCGCGCAACCACAGTTCTTGCCGCAATTGATCCCTCGACAAAACCCTCAGATCTGGTTCGTCCCGGCCATGTATTCCCGCTCCGCGCACGCAGTGCGGGAGTGATGGTGCGTGCCGGCCAGACGGAAGCTGCGGTCGACCTGGCTCGGATCGCAGGGCTCCGTCCGGCTGGTGTCATCTGCGAGATCATGAACGAGGACGGCACGATGTCCCGCGTGCCGCAGCTGGCCAGCTTTGCGCGCCGGCACGATCTGCTTATGATCACCGTCGCGGACCTGATCACTTACCGGATGCGCACCGAATCGCTTGTCAAACGAGTAGCGTCCACCAAACTGCCAACAGAACATGGGGCGTTCCGGCTTCACGCGTTCGAGAATCAGATCGATAAGCAAACGCACGTGGCCCTCGTCTGTGGCGATATCGGGGACGGAAAAGATGTGTTGGTCCGCGTACACTCACAGTGCCTCACGGGCGATGTGTTGCATTCCGTGCGTTGCGACTGTGGTGCGCAACTCGATGAGGCTTTGCGCCGGATCGCCGAAGAAGGGCGGGGCGTGCTGCTTTACCTGAACCAAGAAGGGCGCGGAATCGGCCTGGCCAACAAGATTCGCGCCTACGCCCTGCAGGACGAGGGTTTCGACACTGTGGAAGCGAACGAGCGGCTGGGTTTCAAGGCCGATCAGCGAGACTATGGCATCGGCGCGCAGATTCTGTGCGAACTCGGCGTATGCTCAATGCGCCTCCTGAGCAATAACCCCCGCAAACTGGTCGCCCTTGAAGGATACGGGCTGTCGGTGACGGAATGGCTGTCCCTCGAAATTCCGCCGTCAGCTTCGTCGCTGCGGTACTTGACCACCAAGCGAAACAAACTCGGCCACGTTTTGCAGGGACTCTAACGCACATGAAAAGAAATATCACACCGCTTTCCCCTCCGGGCTGCTTCTCAAGAGCCCTTCTTCCGGGCAAATCTCTCGAAGCCCGCGCATAAGATGCTTTCCGTCCTCTGATCGCACCGGACGAGCGACCTTCACCGGCAGCTCGACGTTTCCGCATCTGTCAACAACTGCCCACCTGGGAGCATGTTGACAGCGATTCCTTAACACACTTAAAGCCCGTCTGAGTAACGCTTCTGTTTTCAATCGGTGGGGCGTCGCAGTGGTTGGTTCGGGAATTGCCTCCTCATCGGTGCCGTGATCGGAAATAGAAACTTAGATTCATCAGGAGACTTTGATGGCAACTGCAACCAAAGAGATCAAGAAGCCTGCAGAACTTCCAGCGCCCAATAGCGACTTTTACGGGCTCGTCGAGACGCTTCCGGCCGAAGATCTGGCGGTCGTGAAACAGGTGCGCACCTTCATGGAAACCAAGGTTGCGCCCATCATCACGAAATATTGGATCGAAGACGCATTTCCCTTTGAACTGTTGCCGGGCCTTAAGGAACTCAATATCGGCGGCGTCGGCCTCGAAGGCTACGGCTGCAAAGGCGGTGGCGGGTTGCTGGCCGGCCTGGTTGCGATGGAGATGGGACGCATCGACGCGTCCATTTCGACATTCTTCGGTGTCCACAGCGGGTTGGCGATGTCCTCCATCTACTACGGGGGATCGGAAGAGCAAAAACAGAAGTGGCTTCCGCCGATGGCGCGGATGGAAAAGATCGGCTGCTTCGGTCTCACCGAACCGCTGGTAGGTTCCGGAGCGTCCGGCGGCTTGACAACGACGGCGAAGCGTGAGGGCGACACCTGGACGATCAACGGCCAGAAGAAATGGATCGGCAATTCTCCGTGGTGCGACATCTCGATCATCTGGGCGCGCGACCTTGCCGACAATCAGGTCAAGGGATTCATCGTGGAGAACAAGACCACGCCCGGATTTAAGGTCGAAAAGATTCAGAACAAGATCGCCCTCAAGGTGGTTCAGAACGGCTTAATCACCATGGAGAACTGCCGGATCCCGGAGGAGAACCGTCTTCAAGTCGATACATCGTTCCGCGACACGGCCAAGGTCTTGCGCGGGACGCGCTATTTCGTCGGCTGGGAAGCGACGGGATGCGCTATGGGTGCCTACGAGAATGCTCTCAAGTACGCCCAGGAGCGCTTGCAGTTTGGAAAGCCGATCGGTTCTTTTCAGCTCATCCAGGACCTCCTCTCGAGGATGCTTGCGAATATTACTGCTGCGCAGTGTCTGCTGGTTCGCCTCGCTCAGTTGGAGGCCGAAGGAAAAATGACCGACGCGCACGCGGCGCTTTCGAAAGCGTTCTGTACGTCCAAGTGCCGCGAGAGCGTTGCCTGGGCTCGCGAGATATGCGGCGGCAACGGCATCGCCGCCGACTACAACGTGGGCCGTTTCTTCGCCGATTCGGAAGCTCTCTACACCTACGAAGGCACGTTCCAGATGCAGAACATGATCGTCGGCAAAGCCGTCACTGGCTTGAGTGCGTTTCTATAGCGCTTTGAAAACCAAGGTTTTCGGGCGTTCGCGCTAGATGTTGCTGTCACAACGTGATCTCAGAAAAGGAGCAAGTGAATTCAATGTCTTCTACGGCTTCCAAATCAAAGCTTACGAAACCCCTTTCGAAAGCTACTTCGGATCGCCTGTTCTTCCTGGATCTGGGCGCCGGTCGCGTGCTTTCCGCGAATCCCGACGGTTCCGATCTAAAAAACATCGTGTTTGAGGGTCGACGACTTCCAGACGGCATCGTGGTCGATGCCGAAGCAGGTCACATCTACTGGACCAACATGGGTGGCTTGAAATCAAACGACGGTTCCATCGAACGCGCCGACCTCGATGGGAAGAACGTCACGCACATCGTTCCTCCAGGCGGCACGTTTACTCCCAAGCAGCTCCAGCTCGATAAGAAAAACGGCAGGCTCTACTGGTGCGATCGGGAAGGCATGCGAGTCATGCGTTGCAACATGGATGGCTCCCATGTCGAAACCCTCGTCGACACGAGCCAGGGCGACTCCCGGCCGGGAGGGGACGCAAAAAAATGGTGCGTGGGGATCGCACTTGACGTTCAGGGCGGAAAGCTCTACTGGACACAGAAAGGCCCTGACAATGCCGGGCAAGGCCGCATCTTCCGCGCCAATCTCGAGATTCCGAAGGGTCAGACACCCGCAAATCGCGCGGATATCGAAATCCTTTTCGACAACCTACCGGAGCCCATTGATCTCGATCTCGACCTTGGCAACCGAATGATGTACTGGACCGATCGCGGTGATCCTCCACGCGGCAACACGGTAAACCGAGCGCCTATGGATCCCGCGCCTGGGAATCGCAAGGATCCCGAGGTTCTGATCACGCACTTGATGGAAGCAATTGGCCTGGCACTGGACTTGAAAGGCGGGCGGATGTTCCTGACCGATCTCGGTGGTTCGGTTTACAGCGCGAACCTCGACGGATCGAACGAGAAGACGCTTCTCTTCGCCGAAGGAAACCTGACCGGCATCGCCTACGCCGAAATCCCAGCAAGTTCTTAACGAATGTCTGAGCGGGCCTCACCGTCGGAGAGGAGAGAGTAATGAGTTCGCCAGCGTCTGCTTTGAAGCTCGAGAGTGTTTTGTACGAGAAGAAAGGCCCGATCGCCTATGTGACGCTCAACCGGCCCAAGGTGCTCAACGCTCTGAACCAGGGGGTGTTCTCGGAACTAAAGGCGGTTTTTGAGGACGCCCGCGATGATTCGACTGTTCGTGGCGTCATTCTGACCGGCAGCGGCGATAAGGCGTTCGCCGCGGGCGCCGATATCGCGGAGATGTCCACTTACACCGCGGCTCAGGGTGAAGAAGCGACGCGGCGCGCGCAGGCGGTGACGGAGGTGATTGAAAACCTCGGTAAGCCGGTCATCGCTGCCGTGAATGGTTTTGCCCTCGGCGGTGGCTGTGAGCTGGCTATGGCTTGCACGATCCGAATTGCCGCCGAAAGTGCAAAGTTCGGTCAACCCGAAGTCAAGGTCGGCATCATGCCCGGCGCAGGAGGAACACAACGTCTCCCGCGATTGGTCGGTAAAGGCAGGGCGTTACAGCTCATTCTCTCGGGCGACATCATCAACGCTCAGGAAGCATACCGAATCGGACTGGTCAACGAAGTCGTTCCGAGTGCCGATCTGATCCCGCGAGCCGAAGCCATCCTCAGTCGGATCAATTCCAACGCACCGCTCGGCGTCAAGTTCTCGATCGACGCTGTAAACAAAGGGCTCGATGCGAGCCTCTCCGAAGGATTGCTGATTGAGGCGTCGCTGTTTGGGATCTGTGTAGGGTCAGAGGACAAGAAGGAAGGCACTTCCGCCTTTCTCGAGAAACGAGCCCCGCAATTTCACGGGCGATAGTGAATTCGAAACCTGGATCCAAAGGAGTGTTATGACGACGGACAATATTTTTTCCGGTTTGAAAGTGGTGGATCTGGCCAGCTTCATCGCAGGTCCGTGTGCAGCGACAATTCTGTCCGATTTCGGCGCGGACGTCATCAAAGTCGAGCCGCCCGGCGGAGAGCTGTGGAGAAGCGGGCAAAAGATCCCGCCGCAACCGCGTTCGGACGAGGCGTATCCCTTCCAATTGGCGAATCGAAACAAGCGTGGCGTTGCGCTCAATCTGAAAGCCGCGAGCGCGCAGCAGGTTCTCGAGCGGTTAGCCAAGTGGGCCGACGTGTTCATCGTCAACACACCGCATCCCGCGCGCAAGAAATTGAAGCTCGAATATGACGATGTCGCGCAGTCGAATCCGCGCCTGATCTATGCCGATCTCACCGGCTTCGGCGAAAAAGGCCCGGACGCCGACCTCCCGGGATTCGATATCACCGCCTACTGGGCCCGAAGCGGTTTGCTATCCATGACGCGCGATGCAGGATCGCCGCCGACCTGGCCGGTGGCGGGCAGCGGTGACAATGCGACGGCGGTAGCCATCTATGCGGGGATTGCGACCGCGCTGTATCGTCGTGAACGTACCGGCAAGGGATCCTACGTCACGACTTCGCTCCTCGCGGCCGGTGTCTGGTCGGCCAGCGTCTTTATCCAGGCCGCTCTGTCCGGCGCGAATTTCTACGGGTTGCACGATCGAACCCATCCCGCAAATGCAGCTTTGAATACGTATCGCTCTTCTGATGGCACCTGGTTCGTTCTCATAGTTACGCCGGACAAGATACCCGCGGTCCTGAAGGCAATGGGTCGCGAGGATATCCTAGCGGATCCGCGATTTTCCGATCCTGCCAAGCTGGCGCAGAACCGGCCGCAGCTGACAGCAATACTCGATGAGATCTTTGGCTCGCAGCCAATCTCGCATTGGTATGAAGTCTTCAACGGCGTTCACGTCACCTTCGGCGCCGTGCGCGAACCGCAGGAAGTCGTGAATGATCCGCAATTGCGAGCGAATGACATTGTCGTTCCGCTCGAAGGCGCCGGCGAGAAGCTGACCTCGACCGTCAGCAGTCCCATTCAAGTGCACGGCGTTACGAAGGTGCCTGCCAGGCGCGCACCGGGCATCGGCGAGCATAACGACGAGGTGCTGAAAGAGCTTGGCTTCAGCACTGACGATATCACCGCGTTTCGCGCGAGCGGCACAATACCGACGCTCGAACGGACATCAACGGCGGCGGACTGAAACACAAATTGAGGAGTGAATCATGGCGAAACAGGGTGCATCTGGAAACACCGTCTACAAAGTTGTGGAAGTCATTGGAACGAGCACTCAGTCCTGGGAAGACGCGGCCAAGAACGCGGTGGAGACCGCCGGACGCACGCTGCGGGATCTGCGCGTAGCGGAAGTTGTAAAGACCGACATGACAGTCAAGGACGGCAAGGTGCAGGCGTACCGCGCGCGCGTGCTGCTGTCGTTCAAATACGGAAGCTGAGAGCTCGGCCTGTCGGCAGCTCTCGTTCCAAATCGGCACAATTTAAATTGAGGGAGACATGGCGAAACCAAGGATCATCATCGTCGGCGCGGGGTTTGGCGGATTGGCCGCCACCAAGGCTTTGAAGAACACCCCTGCGGAAATTCTCTTGATCGACCGCACGAACCATCATTTGTTTCAGCCCTTGCTCTATCAAGTGGCCACCTCCGTGCTGACGCCGGCTCAAATCGGCACTCCGATTCGGAGTATTTTCCGCGATCAGAAGAACGTCGTGGTGATTTTGGGCGAAGTCACAGGAGTGGACAAAGACAAGAAATGCGTCTTCGTCAGTGACGCTGATCGCGAGAATGTGCCGCTTACCTACGACTACCTCATTCTGGCTACCGGTGTCACACACAGCTACTTTGGTCACAACGAATTTGAAAGGTTTGCGCCGGGGCTGAAAACTCTTGCCGACGCCGTGGCAATCCGGAACAAGATTCTGCAGGCGTTCGAGCAAGCAGAGGCCGAAGAAGATCCAGCCAGCCACCGCGACCTCCTGACATTTATTTTGGTGGGTGCAGGTCCCACCGGGGTAGAGATGGCCGGCGCTCTCGCCGTGCTGGTGCGCAGCACGCTGAAGTCAGAGTTCCGACGCATCGACCCAGCCTCTGCCCGAATTGTGCTGGTGGACATGGCGCCGAGGGTTCTGCCCCCTTTTCCGGAGGATCTCTCGAAAGCCGCAAAAGAGCGTCTCGAAAAACTGGGGGTCGAGGTCCGACTGGGGCACAGCGTCGATCAGATCGATGCAGACGGAATCCTCGTAGCAGGTGAACGCATCCCGAGCAAAACAGTGATCTGGACCGCCGGAGTTGCACCCTCTCCAGCAGGCAAGTGGCTGAAGGTGGACACGGACCGCGCCGGGAAAGTGCGCGTTCAGAATGATCTGCGTGTCCCCGGACACCCCGAGATCTTTGTGATTGGCGACACCGCGTCACTCGATCAAAACGGCAAGCCGCTTCCGGGAGTCGCGCAAGTGGCGATGCAGCAGGGGCGCTATGTAGGGAAATTGATTCACAGATGCATCGCCGGCGCCGCCGCCCCCGGCTTATTTAGCTATTTTGACAAAGGCAACATGGCCGTCGTAGGTAAGGGTTTCGCTGTCCTGCAGAGCGGGAAGGTTCATGTGAGTGGTCTCGGTGCGTGGTTTACTTGGGCAGCCGTGCACCTGCAGTTCCTAGCGACGTCAAGCCTTCGTTTGGCGGTCTTTCTGCAATGGGTATGGACGTATTTCACCGGTCAGAGAGGTTCCCGCCTGATCGTGAATCACCATGGGTCGGAACCCGCGAGGCCAGCGGTAGACACTTCCATCAAAGCGGCGGTCGCAAGCAAGTAGGAGTCTGAAGAAGCACGACAAACTCGGAACGAAATACAAACTTCGTAAGGGGAGGAGCGCATGGCAAAAAACAAAGAGGTTCGGAAAATAGCGATCGTTGGCACCGGGGTCATCGGAGCGAGTTGGGCTGCCCTGTACCTTGCACGCGGTTTCGATGTCACGGCCACGGATCCAGCGCCGAACGCGGAAGCCAATCTCCGGAAGTTCATTGATGCCGCCTGGAAAGACCTGACCGTCATCGGGCTTTCGCCGAACGGATCACGCGACCATCTGCAGTTCACGACCGACATGAAGAAGGCTCTCGCTGACGCCGACCTGGTTCAGGAGAACGGCCCCGAACGCCAGGACTTCAAGATCAAACTCTTCGCCGATATGGACGCTGCGACTCCGGAAGATTCAATCATCGCATCGAGTTCCTCCGGGCTGACCATGAGCGTGATGCAGTCTGCGTGCAAGCATCCCGAGCGCTGCGTGACCGGTCACCCTTTTAATCCTCCTCACGTCATCCCTTTGGTCGAGGTGGTTGCCGGCGCAAAAACGTCCGCAGAAACCGTCGAGCGCGCGATCGCCTTCTACGAATCGATCGGCAAAAAACCGATTTACGTCCGCAAAGAGGTAGTCGGCCACGTCGCGAATCGCCTGCAAGCCGCCCTCTATCGCGAGATCGTCTATCTCACCGAGCAGGGCGTGATCGATGTCGCTGACGGAGATACGGCCGTGTGCTGGGGACCAGGTTTGCGGTGGGGTGTGATGGGACCCAATCTTCTATTTCACCTCGGCGGCGGCCAAGGCGGGATGCAACATTTTCTGGCTCAGTTCACGGGCCCGTTAGCGGCATGGTGGAAAGATCTCGGGACAATCACTGAATTCAGCCCCGAGGTCAAACAAACGCTTCTCGAAGGGGTTTTGAAAGAAGCCGGCAACCGCTCGATCGAGGAGCTCGAGCGCGAGCGTGACACCATGCTGCTCGAATTGCTCGCAACCCGCTCGAAAGACGAGAAAGTGGCACAGGCCGCGATGGCGAGCGGCGGCGGGACACAGCCTCGAAGCAAATGATGCACCGCGAGTAGTCCGGTTGCGGAGCGCTTCGAAGGACCCTGAGCTTAATGAAGGAGATGGCCATGACCGAGAAGCCGTCACGTATAACGACCACCGATGCAGGCATTCCTGCCGCAAGTGACGAACATTCGCTTACGGCCGGCCCAAACGGCCCAATCCTGCTCCAGGACCACTACCTGATCCAGAAGATGGCTCAGTTCAACCGCGAACGGGTCCCCGAACGTGTGGTTCACGCCAAAGGCGGAGGTGCTCACGGATTCTTCGAGGTGACCGAGGACGTGACGCCTTGGTGCAAGGCCGATTTCTTGAGTAAAAAGGGCCTTCGCACTCCCGTGCTCGCGCGTTTCTCTACGGTTGCCCAGGAAGCGGGGTCCGCCGATACCGTCCGCGATCCCCGCGGTTTCGCTTTGAAGTTCTACACCCAGGAAGGCAACTACGACCTCGTCGGCAATAACACCCCGATTTTCTTCATCCGCGATCCGCAAAAATTCCAGGACTTCATCCATTCGCAGAAGCGCCGCGCCGACACCCATCTACGCGACAACAATATGCAATGGGACTTCTGGACCTTATCGCCTGAATCCGCGCATCAGGTGACGTTCCTGATGACGGATCGCGGCATTCCGCGAACTTGGCGGCATATGAACGGCTACGGTAGCCACACGTTCCTGTGGGAGAACGCAGGCGGCGAGAAGTTTTGGGTCAAATACCACTTCAAGACGGCACAGGGCATCGAGAATCTCACCGACTCAGAAGCCAAGACGATGGCGGCTGACGATAAGGACTACCATCTGCGCGATCTGCACAGCTCGATCGCGAAGGGCGACGCACCGGAGTGGCGACTCGAGATGCAGATCATGCCTTTCCACGATGCGGCGGACTATCGGTTCAATCCTTTCGACCTGACGAAAGTCTGGCCGCATAACGACTATCCAACGATTCCGATCGGCCGCTTGGTACTGAATCTCAATCCCGAGAACTATTTCGCGGAAATCGAACAGGCTTCCTTCGAGCCCGCCAATATGGTCTCCGGTATCGGTCCGAGCCCCGACAAGATGCTCCAAGGCCGACTTTTCAGCTATCCCGACACTCACCGCCATCGCATCGGGACAAACTATCTGGAGCTGCCGGTCAACCGGCCCGTGTCACCCGTTCACAGTTACAACCGCGATGGCGCAATGCGCCACTTCAATCCACCCGATCCAGTCTACGCGCCCAACTCATATGGCGGGCCCAAGGCAGACCCAGCCTACGAACTCCCGAGCTGGCAAATTGAAGCAGGCGAGATCGCGCGAACCGCTTATATGAAACACGCCGACGACAACGACTTCGTGCAGCCCGCCATCTTGTATCGCGACGTGCTGTCCGATGTCGAGCGCGACCACCTGGTCACAAATATCGTTGGACATCTGCACGACGGAGTGAAACCGGAGATGCAGGGACGCGCGGTCCAATACTGGACCCAGGTCGACGCTACGCTCGGCGCGCGAATCCGCACTGCTCTTGAGGGTGATCGCGGAGCACTCAAGGCCGACGCCGCGTCAGCAGCAGAAGTCCACCGCGCTCGAAGCTGACCACTCCGGGCAATTCACGGGCCCGCCGGCCACTGGGTGACAGAAGCCGGCAACCGCTCGATGGAAGAACTCGAGCGCGACCCAATGCTGTCCAAACTACGGGCCATGCGCGCCAAGAGCGAGGAAAGCCGCTCAGGCGGCCACAGCAAGTAAGCGAGGAACACGGCCTCGAAGCAAATAGGATGCAGAGAATGTCAGGGTAGTGCAGCCCAGGAATCGGCGATCTACGAACATCTGGGAGCTCAAAACGGTGAAGACCGAGTCTCGAGGGCCTGTCACAAGAGGGTGCAACAGTGAACTCCAATCTTTCCGATCCCGCGTTTTGGAGTCGGTTTCAGTTCGGCTTCACGGTGATCTATCACTACCTCTTCCCGCAACTCACCACGGGATTGGCCTGGTTCCTGGTTTACTGGAAATGGCGCGCCTTGAGAACGGGCGACGAAAGGTACAACGTCGCCGCTCGCTTCTGGGCGAAGATTTTCGCCGTCAATTTCGCTATCGGAGTCGTCACAGGGATCCCGATGGAATTTCAGTTCGGAACGAACTGGGCAGGGTTCTCCCGTTATGCCGGCGGGGTGATCGGACAGACGTTAGCCATGGAGGGCATGTTCGCTTTCTTCCTGGAGAGCGCTTTCATCGGCGCGTTCATCTGGGGCGAGAAACGGTTGGGACCCCGGTTTCACTTGCTGGCGGCGGTGGGAGTGGCGCTGGGAAGCTGGCTTTCCGGCTATTTCATTCTGGTCACCAACGCCTTTATGCAGCATCCCGTGGGATACACAGTTGGGGCCGACGGTTTGCTTGGCATCAGCAGTCTCAGCGCGTACTTGTTGAACGCATGGGCCTGGGTGGAGTTCGCCCACAACCAAATGGCGGCGCTCGTAACGGGGTCGTTTGTGGTGGCGGCGGTCGGAGCCTTGTATGCTCTGCGCCAGATGCATCCGAACCAATCCCAACTCTACCTCCGTGCGGGAACCTGCGTTGGGCTGGTCGCTTCCCTTCTGGTCGCCTTTCCAACCGGTGACCAGCAGGCGAAGATGGTTGGGCGTCACCAACCTGTAACGCTCGCCGCGATGGAAGGCAGGTTTGAGGGCGGCTCCATGGCGGGCGTTGCGATGATCGGGCAGCCCAACGTTGCGGCTCGACGGCTCGACAATCCCATCGAGGTCCCCGGGGCGCTCAGCTTCCTTGCCTACGGCACCTTTCAAAGCTACGTGCACGGGTTGAATGAATATCCCGCGGACGCATGGCCTGACAACATCGAGCTGTTGTACTACTCCTTTCACCTGATGATTACGCTGGGCACGATTTTCATACTTTTAATGGCGTATGCCAGCTACCAGAACTGGCGCGGTCGGCTGGAATCGAACACGTGGCTGCTTTGGGTGTTGATGCTCGCATTCCCTTTTCCCTATATCGCGAATACGGTTGGCTGGATGACAGCTGAACTGGGACGTCAACCCTGGCTGGTCTATGGCCTGTTTCACACAGACGACGGCTACAGCAAGGTGGTCAGCAGCGGCAACACAATCTTCACGTTGATTGGGTTTATCGGCCTTTATTTTGTTCTCGGTCTGCTCTTTCTCTTCCTGGTTGGTCGCGAGATCGCCCACGGTCCGGACGAAAAAGCGGCGGTCGACACCCGTGCGGGAATGGCCACAGCGGAGGAAAAGGAGCAAGTCGCATGATCGCGGCCTGGTACGTCATTGTCAGCGCGATGCTCATGATTTACGTGGTCCTAGATGGGCGCAATTTTGGCGCTGGAATGCTCCACGAGTTTGTCGCAAAGACGCCTGAGGAACGCAGACAGGTGATTGCCGCGATCGGTCCGCTTTGGTCATGGCATGAAGTTTGGCTCGTGGGTTTTGGCGGCACGCTGCTCGCCGTATTTCCGAAGCTCATGGCCTCCGCCTTCGCCGGCTATTATCTCGCGCTGTTCCTGATTTTGTGGTGCTTCATTCTGCGCGGAGTATCCATCGAAGTCGGCGGCCATATCAACGATCGCCTTTGGCAGGGGTTCTGGGATTTCGTTTTTGTGGTCTCGAATTTCGTCCTCGCCATCCTTTTTGGCGCGGCGGCGGGTAACCTGGCGCGGGGCGTTCCGCTTGGTGCCGATGGCAATTTTTCGATGGCGTTCTTTACGAATTTTGGAGTGCGCGGCCACGTGGGGCTGCTCGATTGGTATACGGTATCCGTCGCCATCTTCACGGCGGTATTGCTGGCGGCTCATGGCGCGACCTATCTCACGCTGAAGACGGAAGGGCCAGTTCATGACCGCAGTGCAACGTGGGCGAAGTGTCTGTGGACGGCCGTGGCTCCGCTCCTTGTCTTGATCTCGATTGAATCATGGGTTGTGGTGCGCCCCCACCTCCGCGTCCCCGCAATTCACAATGCGGCTTGCTGGCCGGGTTTACTCGTCATCGCCATCTCGATCATCACTTTGATTTCGGGCCTTTTGAGTTCCGCTGAAAGGAGGGCTTTTGTTGGATCGAATCTCCTCCTGATGGGCCTGATGGCCACCGGTGCCGCGGCGATCTTCCCGGTGATGCTGTACTCGACCCTCGCGCCTGAGAATTCGCTGACCGCCTATACAGTCGCTGCCAGCCGCAGCGCTTTGCTGATCGCCTCGATTTGGTGGCCGGTCGGCTTTGCTCTGGCGACAACTTATTTTGCCTTTATCTCGCGACGCTATGCAGGAAGAGTCTGCGTGAAGCGCGACAACCAGGGCTCCTATTAGAGGATGAGAGATGATCTACACCCACTCACTTGGCCGGGCTTCCCGATACTATTCAGCACGGACCGCACTTACTCCCGGCGGAGTCCGTGTATCTTTCTCCGAGCTGGAAACTCGTGTTAAGGGCATAGCAGCCGCGCTCGCCGCGCATGGTTTCAAAGCCGGAGACCGTCTCGCCCTTCTTTTGCCGAACTCCCCCGAGTACATCGAGCTCGTGTATGCGTGTGGCTGGCTCGGTGTGATAGCGGTTCCGCTAAACACTCGTCTATCTCTGGCGGAAATCGATCGTGCACTCGCCGATGCAACTCCGCGTGGGCTAATCCGTCATTCCTCGCTGCCAACCCCGACAGCCCGACTATCCTGGCACCGGGTGCTCGATCAAGATCCGTTGGAGGTTCGACACGATCTTCTGCCCGGCGCTGTTTATGACCCGGAAGCAATCTTGGCTCTCATTTACACCAGTGGCACGACAGGCCGATCGAAAGGCGTGATGGTGACTCACACCAACATCCTGACCGACATCCATCACTTCAATTACTGGATGCGATACACGGAAGGCGCCGTCTACCTGCATGCGGCACCCCTGTTTCATATTGCTGACTTTCCCGCGATGTTCGCGGCGCCGGCTTTCGGCGCGTCTCAGGTCACGATTCCAAAATTCGATCCGTTGACCTTCTGTGAGACCGTCGAGCGAGAACGAGTCAGCCACACCGTCTTAGTTCCGACGATGATCAATTTGCTGACTCAGTCCCCGGGTACCGGGAAATTCGACTTGAGCAGTCTCGCGGTTCTGGCGTATGGCGGATCTCCGATGGCTCCCGACCTCATCGGGCGGACGAAGGAACTTCTGCCGCAGGTGAAACTGGTTCAGGTCTACGGACTCAGCGAGGCCGGGTTCCTTACGGGTCTGCAGGACCAGGAGCATACGGCCGACCGGCTGTTGTCCTGTGGACGGCCTTGCCCTGGCATCGATCTGCAAGTCACAGACGAATCAGGGAAGCCAGTCGAAGCTGGAAAGTCAGGTGAATTGGTGGCTCGCGGCGCCAACATCATGCGCGGGTACTGGAACAATTCGGAGGAGACTACGCTCGCATTTCGGGATGGCTCGTTTCGCACCGGCGACATTGCGTATCAGGATTCCGGGGGCTATTTCTACATCGTAGACCGCATGAAAGACATGATCGTCACCGGAGGCGAGAATGTTTACTCCGGTGAGGTCGAAGCCGTCCTTTACGCGCATCCGGCAATTCTCGAAGCCGCGGTCTTCGGAATACCCGATCCCAAGTGGGGCGAACTTGTAATGGCCTGCGTTGTGTTAAAACCCGGGAACTCTCTCACTGCCGAGGACCTGGTCGCTCATTGCCGGCAGAGTCTTGCGACTTACAAAGTCCCGCGTCGCGTCGAGTTTCTGGACACCGAGTTACCCAAGAGCGGGTCGGGCAAGATATTGAAGAGAGTTCTGCGTGAGCGGTTCTGGACGAAAGTCGAACGCGCCGTCAGTTGACGCAGCGGCTTCGCGGAATCTGCGCGCGGATGCCGACTTAGAATCACGCGGTTTTCGCTTTGTTTCGTGTGCTGCGGTCCAAATGCGTGTGGTCGATGCGCCCGCATTTCCCAGCAGCATCGTCGTTTCGTCGAGGGAGAGTTCGCACATGAAGAGAAACGTTGCCCGGATCGTTCACCTGGTAGCGATATGCGCGGCAATGGTAGCTGCTTCAAACGCTCCTTGCGCGCGAGCGCAATCCTCGGAGGGCGCGGCCACTCCCGCGGCCGCGGGAAACCCAACTGTGCAGACGTCCGACGTGCGCACTGCGGCACTCCCGTCGGCGCCCGGAGTGGAATACAGGCGGCCGACCGAGAGCGAAAAACTCGATAACTTTGTCTTCGATGCTGTGGGTCCATATCCCTTCATCGGCGCGGCAGGCACTGCCGGAATCCAGCAGGCATATGGAACGCCGCACGAGTGGGGCGAAGGCTGGGATGCATACGGCGTGCGCGTGGCGAGCAACTTCGGAATCGCCCTTACCACAACCGCTACCCGCTACGGGCTCGCCGAGGTGTTTCGCGAGGACACTCTCTACTACCGATGCGAATGCAAAGGCTTTCTGCCGCGCCTCGGTCATGCGTTGATCTCAACCGTCACCGCGCGCCGCGGCGACGATGGCCACCGCGAGTTTTCCTTCCCGGCGCTTGCCGCTCCGTACGCCGGCGCCATGACCGCTGCTCTCGGCTGGTATCCGAGCCGCTACGGACCGAAGGACGGATTCCGCATGGGCAATTACAATCTTCTTGGGCAGGCCGGGCAGAACATCGCGCTCGAATTTGTCTACGGCGGGCCGCATACACTCCTTAACACCATGCACATCCCGGGGCTGTCCGGCAAAGGGCGTACCGGTCCAAATCCTTAGCGGCGTACGCCTTCGCTCGTTCGAAAGGCCGCCCCATCCGAAGTGCCGCGTGCAAGATTCCTTCCATCTCGCAAAATCGCTCCCTTTAGCCCGGCGTCGCCCGCGTCACCCTAAATTCTCGTCGGACGCGCCGTCAGCATCTGCGCAACTGTTAACGCGTGAACACTCGCTATTGACATCCGACTGAATCACGCGCATAACCCGCCTCTTTTCAGCATCTGCTCTTAGAACCGTTTGGATTCTCGAATGCCCATCTGTCGGCGTAGCGCTCCAGAACAAACTCCGGGCGCTGAGACACACGCGCGATGAGATCTCCTCAGGAAAATCGAGACGTTGTCAGCAAGCTAGCCGGCATCGTCGTGCTGCTGGTGGGCTTCTTGCTTGCCGCAAGACTTTGTCTGGGGGCTACTCCAGCCGATCCTTCGCAGGTTCCCAACATCTTTAAACCGGAGTCGACCCCTGCAGACTCGATTTTTCATTTGTCGCTGCTGGTGCTCGCGGTTACGGGGCTCATTTTTCTAATTGTCTTCAGCCTGCTTGTCTATTCCATCGTGAAGTATCGCAGGCGTCGCGGCGACGAAGGCCGTGAACCTCCGCAAGTGTATGGCAGCAACCAGGTGGAACTCGCCTGGACCGTCATTCCGGTTCTCATCGTTTTGGTGCTGTTTCTCGCCACCGCTCGCGTCATCCATTCGATCCAGGATGCCCCTGAACCTCACGGGACGATCGATGTCACGGTTATCGGCCATCAGTTCTGGTGGGAGTTTCGATATCCGGGTCTGGGTATCGTTACAGCAAACGAACTTCACGTTCCGGTCAGCGATCCCTCGCATCCCACACCAACGTTTCTGACTCTCCTTTCCGCGGATACCGACCACAGCTTCTGGGTCCCACGTCTCGCGGGAAAGACAGACCTGATTCCCAACCGTGTCAATCACACATGGATCGACCCTCATGAAACTGGACTTTATCTCGGTCAATGCGCCCAGTACTGCGGAACGGAGCATGCCGAAATGCTCTTGCGCGTCTATGTCGAGTCCCAGGAGCAGTTTGACCAGTGGGTCCGTGAACAAAAAAAGACGGCTGTGGATAGCAGTTCGGCAGAGGCTGGCCGCCAGATCTTCGAGTCCACCGCTTGTGTGAATTGCCATACCGTTGCCGGGACGGTGGCAGACGGCCGCTTCGGTCCAGACCTGACTCATTTGATGAGCCGCGACACAATCGCCTCGGGTGTTGTGCCGAATACTTCCGCAAACCTCCGAGATTGGATCGCGAATCCCGACTCCATCAAGCCCGGCTCGTTGATGCCGGCCATGCAGCTAAACCAGAAGGACCTCAACGCGCTCGTCGCGTACCTCCTCACGCTTCGATGAGAGTAAGGGCACAGTGATGGCCTCAGAAACGATTGCCATAAGCGCAGCCAGCGACAGCGGCCGCCCGATCAGCGAAATACTCCACGATTGGGTCGTGACCGTGGATCACAAGAAACTGGGGATTCTCTACATCCTCTACGCACTCGTCTTCCTGATCATCGGCGGTATCGAAGCGACGATCATACGAATACAACTGATCATTCCAAACAACCATTTCGTTTCGCCGCAAGTTTTCAATCGCATGTTCACCATGCATGGCACGACCATGATTTTTTTCGTGACGATGCCCATCCTGTTTGGCTTCGGCACGTACTTGATTCCCTTGATGATTGGCGCTCGCGATATGGCCTTCCCGCGGCTCAATGCCCTGAGCTTCTGGCTGACCGCCTTTGGAGGACTGCTTCTCTACTTCAGCTTCATCGGCGGCAATGGGCTTTACGGCGCTGGGGCCGCTCCCGATGTTGGATGGTGGGCTTATGCGCCTCTTACTTCTCGCGCATTCTCGCTCGGGCACAGCAGCGATTTTTGGACTCTCGCCTTGCTGATCTCGGGCATTGGCAGCATCGGGACAGCGGTCAATTTCATCACCACCATTTTGTGCATGCGCTGCCCCGGGATGACTCTGGGGAAAATGCCACTCCTGGTGTGGCTCAACCTCGTCATGGGCGGGATGGTCATCCTGGCCGTGTCGCCACTCACGGCCGCGCAGATCATGCTCTCGATCGACCGCTATCTTGGCGGGCATTTCTTTGACACCCAGGCAGGGGGTTCGGCGGTCCTCTGGATGCACTTCTTTTGGATCTTCGGACACCCGGAAGTCTACATCCTGATACTGCCTGCCTTTGCGTTCGCTTCCGAGATTATTCCCGTGTTCTCACGGAAACCGATCTTTGGTTATCCGGTGATGGTCGCGGCGACCGTCTGCATCGGTTTTGTGAGCTTTAGCGTCTGGGCCCATCACATGTTTACGGTCGGGATGAGTTCCTACGCAAACAGCTTCTTCACAATCACCACCATGGCTGTGGGTGTCCCTACCGGGATCAAGATATTCAACTGGATCGGCACGATGTGGGGAGGGAAGATTCAGTTCCGGGCTCCGATGCTCTTCTGCATCGGTTTCCTGTTCCAGTTCCTGATCGCCGGCCTCACCGGAATCATGCTGGGCGCGTCCCCATTCGATTGGCAGCTTGGCAACTCCTACTTCGTGGTTGCTCATTTTCATTACGTCATCGTCGGGGGAATTCTTTTTGCGCTCTTCGGAGCGTTTTACTACTGGCTCCCGAAAATGACCGGCCGAATGTACAACGAGACCATCGCGAAATGGCACTTCTGGGTTTTCCTGATCGGCTTCCACATGACGTTTGATTTTATGCATATCCCGGGCCTGCTGGGGATGCCTCGACGAATCTATACCTATGAGCCGGGACGCGGGTGGGAGATCTGGAACCTCATCGTCACGATCGGCGTTTTCTTCCAGATTGCCGGGGTACTCCTATTTGTCGGCAATCTGTTGTGGACAATTTTGAAGGGCGAGCCTGCCGGTAATGATCCCTGGGATGCGTGGACGGTGGAATGGTCCACGACTTCGCCGCCACCCGAATACAACTTTGCGAGGATTCCCGTCGTCCAGAGCCGGCGCCCACTTTGGGACCTCAAGCACCCGGAAGATCCGGATTGGAAATATGAATAAACAGGAGAACTCAATTGAGCAGCGCAGCGATTTCACGATCATCGATTGAGCCTGGGTGGATTCTTCCCTCGCGCGGGCGCGTGGGGATGATTTCACTGATAGCCGCTGAATCGGCCATCTTCACGATTTTCGTGGTCGCCTACATTTTCTATACAGGAAAGAGCCTGTCCGGCCCGATGCCCAAGGATGTGCTCCGGGTACCCATCTTCAACACCGTTTGCCTGCTGTCGAGCAGCCTGACGATTCATCTGGCCGTGAGGGCACTGCGAAAAGCGAAGGTCGCCTTATTCGGCCTGTGGTGGTTCGTAACAATGACTTTAGGCGCCATTTTTCTGGTGGGAACGGGCCGTGAGTGGCACCACCTGATTTTTGATGAAGGTCTGACCATCAGCACGAATCTCTTCGGCACCACCTACTACTCGCTCGTGGGCCTGCACGCCTTTCACGTCACCGTAGGCTTGCTCGGAATCGCGATCGCCATGGTTTTCACTCTTGCCGGCAAAGTGGGGTCGGAGCACAGCGATCGCCTTGAAGTCTTTTCACTGTATTGGCACTTCGTCGACGCCGTCTGGGTGGTTGTCTTCACCGTGGTTTACATCGTCGGTCGCTGAGGAAAGAAGAAACGCATGGCTACCGCTGTCTCACACATGGAAACACCCGAAGCCACGACAGAGACGATCCATCTGCCGGCGCCGGCGGCTTGGCCCATCGTCCTCGCGTTCGGCGTCACTCTGCTCTTTGCGGGCCTGGTCACGAACGCTTCAGTAAGCATCCTGGGAGCGATCCTGGCCCTCACCGGATGTGTGGGCTGGTTCCGGGAGGTCCTCCCCCATGAAAAAGAAGAGACGATCACGGCCAAGGCAGAGCGCGTCCTCGTCGCAAGTCCCCGCCGTGAAGTCGAAAGATTGCGCGTGGCCCCTGAACTTCCGCGCGCTCTGCTTCCACTAGAGACCTATCCCGTATCCGCGGGAATCAAAGGCGGGTTGGCCGGAGCGGCCGCCATGGCGGTGCTCGCCTGCCTCTACGGGTTTCTGAAACAAGGAAGCATATGGTATCCGATCAATCTGCTGGCCGCGACCGTGTACTCTCAATCGCTTCAGTTCGGTACAGTGTCGCTCAGCGCATTCCATCTGGACAGCTTTCTTCTGGCGGTCGCCATTCATCTGCTCACGTCTCTGTTGGTCGGATTGCTATATGGAGCGATGCTCCCCATGTTTCCGCGCCGCCCGATCCTTCTGGGGGGAGTCATCGCGCCGATTCTTTGGACCGGGTTACTGTACAGCATCCTCGGCGTTCTGAACCCCTTGCTGAATCACCTCATCAGTTGGCCGTGGTTCGTCGCTTCGCAGTTCGCCTTCGGCATCGTTGCGGGACTCGTGGTGGTCCGCCAACAGCGCGTACCCACGCATCAGTTCGTGCCTTTCCTGATGCGCGCCGGTATCGAGGCTCCGGGAATATCGCAAGAAAAGCCGGGGAAGGATGAGCCGCGATGAGGTTACCCCTGCTCGTCCTCGGAGTCGTAGGCTTTTCGGCATTTGGCTTTTGCGCCTGCGCCAACGCACCCGGACGGCCGCTGCCGGGCGATTCGCCAATCGTTCCCAGCGAGATTTCAGATTTCAACACGCTGTACGGACAAAACTGCGCGGGTTGCCACGGCTCGGAGGGAAAAGGTGGAGCTGCAATTTCTCTGGCCAATCCCGTGTACTTGGCGATTGCAGGTGACGCAGTCCTGCGTCGCACGGTGACGAACGGAATTTCTGGGACGTCCATGCCCGCCTTTGCGCAGAGTGCCGGCGGAATGCTGACTGACAAACAGATTGATGCCATCGTGAGCGGAATTCGTCAACGTTGGTCGAACCCTGACGCGCTGCGTGGCGCGAGCCCGCCGCCATATTCCTCACCGGCGCCCGGAGACGCCTCGCGCGCATCGCAAGTCTATGCGGAGTACTGCTCTTCGTGCCACGGCCTTGGCGGCCGAGGCGGCCCAAAGGCGAGCTCGATCGTGGATGGATCGTTCCTTGCTCTCCTGAATGACCAGGAACTTCGGACGATTGTAATTGTAGGGCGGCCTGAGCTGGGCGCGCCGGACTGGCGAAGCGATGTTCCGGGAAAGCCAATGTCCGCACAGGATGTGTCTGACGTTGTCAGCTGGCTTGCCTCCCAGCGAAGGCGTTTCCCCGGCGAACCATATCCGGGTCCAAGTCCCGTTGAACCGAAGGGAGGAAACTGATGGCTCTGTCTGACAGCGGAACGAGGCGCGAATTCTTCATGAAACTCGGCATTCTCTTCAACGGGTTGGTGGGAGTCATCTTGGCTGTGCCGATCGTGCGCTACCTCCTTTCTCCCATTGTTCGCGAGAGAAAGGACGGCGACGAATCGTGGATCTCCATCGGCAACGTGGAACAGTTCCCTTCCGGTGAGACTCGCCTCGCTACGTATCGAAATCCGGTTGTGAACCCTTCGGACGGGAAGACGGCGGATATCGCTTGTTGGGTGCGAAATGTGGATGGGCAAACCTTTCAGGTGTTTGCGATCAACTGCGCACACCTCGGGTGTCCGGTTCGCTGGTTCCCGCAGTCTGGCCTGTTCATGTGCCCCTGTCACGGCGGTGTGTACTACCAGGATGGTTCCCGCGCATCCGGGCCTCCGGAACGCGGCTTGTTTCAATACGCCTACAGAATTGAGAGTGACAAGCTGTTGATCAAAGCTGGCGAGATGCCCACGCCGGGCAATCCCCTGGCCTCCAACAGAGATATCGTTCGAGAGATACGACCATGCGCCTGACCCAATCCATCGGCGAGTGGCTCGACGCGCGGTTGCAGCTCGCGAGCGCCATCCGCGAAACTGCCGAGCACCCTGTTCCCCGCGAAACCGCCAGCTGGTTCTATGTTTTCGGCAGTGCGGCCTTCGTCGTCTTCATGCTTCAGATCGTTACCGGCATTTTGCTGGCGCTGATCTATGTGCCCTCCGCGGGAGGAGCTTGGAGCAGTCTTCAGCTCTTAAACCATAATGTTGCGCTCGGCTGGTACATTCGCGCCCTTCACGGATGGGGCTCGGATTTCATGGTGGCCATCGTCCTGATTCATATGGTCCAGGTGTTTCTCTTTGGCGCGTACAAATATCCCCGTGAACTCACCTGGATCGTGGGCGTGTTTCTCTTACTTGTCACTCTCGGCATGGCCTTCACGGGCCAGGTTCTGCGCTTCGATCAGGACGCCTATTGGGGACTTGGAATTGGAGCGTCGATTGCCAGCCGCGTTCCCCTGATGGGACCTTCGATCGTCCACTTGATGCTGGGCGGGCCAATCATCGGTGGAGCGACCCTTTCACGGTTCTTTGCTCTGCATGTATTCGTGATTCCCGGCCTTCTGATCGCGTTTGTAGCGGTCCACCTCCTGATGGTTCTGAAGCTCGGAATCAACGAGTGGCCGATGCCCGGGCGGGTGGTCCGCAAAGCCACCTATATTAAGGAGTACCACGAGCTGACGAAGAAAGACGGTGTGCCCTTCGTTCCGAGCGCGATTTGGAAGGACCTGTTCTTTGCGGCTTTCATTTTGTTCTCGATTGCCGCCTGCGCCTACTATTACGGGCCATTTGGCCCGTCGGGGCCGCCGGATCCCACGATTATTCAAACAGCGCCTCGACCCGACTTCTTCTTCCTATGGCTGTATGCCGTCCTATCGTTCCTGCCGGCGTCGATGGAAACGCCCGCCCTGCTCATCGGGCCGGTGGTTGTAATTCTCGTCCTCCTGCTCTTGCCCTTCTTCTCGGGCGAAGGCGAAAAAAGCTGGCAGCGCCGTCCTACGGCGGTCCTCACGATCTTATTGGTAGCGGTTTCTTTGGGAACGTTTACGCGCCTCGCGGAGCACACACCCTGGAGCCCGGTGATGGACGCGTGGAGCGGCGACCCCATCCCGGCCAAGTTTCTCCACAAACGGTCTGCCCTTGAGCGACAAGGAGCCCTGGTTTTTCAGCTGAAGCAATGCCACAACTGCCATTCTCTCGGCGATGAAGGCGGAAAGCGAGGCCCGTCTCTCGACGCCGTGGCGGTGCGCTTAACCCAAGATCAGCTGATTCGACAAGTGATCCAGGGCGGCGGAAACATGCCCGCTTACGCGAAGAATCTGAGTCCCGCGGAAACGACCGCTCTTGTTGCATTTCTCGAAACGCTCCATCCCGCGGGGCAACCGCCCGCACGAGACGCCTCGCGAGCGATTGCACTCGAAGGGGATCAAGCAGCGCCCGCCTCTGGTCGCCCATAGAATCGCGATGATTACGGACACTCAAGCGCTTTTGCAATCGTGGTCCGCTCCTATCGGGGTGAACGTATTCCTGAGTCTCGCGGCTGTGGTCTATGCGAGAGGGTGGTTTCGGTTGCATGCGGCTGCTCCCAAGCTGATTCCCGCGTGGCGGCTTGCCGCATTCTTAGCTGGAGTCGTTTCCGTGTGGATCGCCATTGGGTCCCCGGTAGAAGCGTTCGACGATGTCTCTCTGACCGTGCACATGGTGCAACATCTCTTGCTCATGTCCGTCGCTCCTCCTTTGATTCTGCTTGGCGCGCCGGCGCTGCCGCTTCTTCGGGGACTACCTCAGTCGATCGCTCGCGAGGTCGCTGGTCCATTTCTCCGCTGGCGCTTGGTGAAGTGGCTGGGACGCGCCCTTGCGCATCCTGCCATTTGTTGGCTGGCCGCCGCGTTTGCTTTGATCGGATGGCACGTCCCCGCCATATTTGATCTGGCGTTGCGGTGGGACTGGCTGCATGAACTGGAGCACGCGACCTTTTTGGGCACGGGCCTTCTATTCTGGTGGCCCGTGATCCAGCCCTGGCCGAGTAGCGCGAGGTGGCCGCGATGGTCGATTCCCTTGTATCTGTTCGGCGCCACGTTGCCGTGCGACGTACTCTCTGCGTTCCTCGCGTTCTGCAATCGCGTTGTGTACTCGTCCTATCTTTCTGGACCCAGCGTGTTTGGTCTTTCGGCACTCGAAGATCAGGAGTGCGCGGCCGCGCTCATGTGGACCTGCGTCACGTTTATTTTTCTGATTCCGGCAGTCGTCGTCACAATGCAGATCCTTAGTCCCCAGGAAACGCCTGTGCCGGACAGTAACAGCGATGAATTGCGGGGAGTTCCACCCCAACCCCTTACTTCGAAGCTGGAGGTCATCTGAGAATGGCGACGGAACCGACGATTGCCGTCCTCACTACACCTCCTATTGCGAGGAGAGGTGGTGCTGCCCGTTTGTGGGCGGCCACCTCCGACTATTGGGCGCTGACCAAGCCGGATGTAAATTTCCTGATTCTCGTCACGACTTTTGCGGGTTTCTATTTGGCGCCTGCCGCTGGCCTCGGTGGATTCCGTATCTTGCGCGTCGTTCACACGCTCGTGGGTACACTGCTGGTGGCAGGAGGCACCGGCACACTGAACCAGTTCGCTGAACGTTCTTTCGATGCGCAGATGCGGAGGACAGCGCGACGCCCCCTGGCCTCGGGGAGGCTCACGCCTTCTCACGTGCTCTGGTTCGGAATTTCGCTGTCGATTGCGGGGGGTGTGTATCTCGCTCTCGTGGTGAATGTGCTGACGTCGCTGCTGGCTGTCGCTACGCTCCTCAGCTACCTGTTCTTGTACACCCCGATCAAACGAAAGACGCCTTTGTGCACTCTGGTTGGCGCTTTTCCGGGTGCCGTGCCTCCACTGATTGGATGGGCTGCGGCTAGAGGGCGGCTGGATCCGGCGGCTTGGGTGCTGTACGCCATCGTTTTTCTCTGGCAGTTCCCTCATTTCATGGCGATTGCCTGGATGTATCGCGAAGACTACTCGCGCGCGGCATACCTGGTCCTGCCTGCGGGCAAGCGCAGGGATCGTTTCGTGGTCGGGCAGAGTTTCTTTGTTTCGCTGGTTCTTATCCTTGTTTGTTTGATCCCGGGAATTGCGGGCGAAGCCGGTCTTCTTTATCTCAGCGGGACCATCATTCTCGGATCAATCTTTCTTTGCTACAGTGCGCACTTTGCCTTTCATAGGTCGAATGTCGCGGCGCGAAAACTGCTTGCCGCCTCGATCGCGTACCTTCCTTTCGTCTTTATTCTGCTGATGGTCGACAAGAAATGAGTCCAGTTAAAGTGTTGTCGGCGAATCCGGACACGACCGCCGCTTTGGCCGCTATCTTCGGGTCGCTTGTAGGCGCTTTGGGCTCGAGTATAAGTACTTGGATCACCCAGAGGCATCAGGATCGGCGAGATCTGCTGGCAAGAAAGATCTTTCGCCGCGAAGAATTGTATTCAGATTTCATCACGGAAGGCGCACGTCTGCTGGTGGACGCTTTGGAACACAACGAAAGCGACCCCAAGAATCTAATTCCCGCGTACGCCTTGTTGAGTCGGATGCGCCTGAGTTCTTCACAAGGTGTGCTGGCGACCGCCGAGGATGTGGTAAGAGAAATCGTCGCGACTTATGGGAAACCAAATCTCACTTCTGAGGAAATCGAATCCAGGGCCGCGAACGGTGCAGGCCCATTGAGAACCTTCAGCGACGTTTGCCGCGCTGAACTCGATTCCATGCAAAGGCAGGTATGACTGAGATGAGAGGACCAAGGCGGCTGATTCGTCAAATCATGCGGATCGGTGTGTTGCTCGGAGCGATTCTTGCCGCTGCTGCGATCTCTTTTTCTCAGACCAATCCCGACCTGCGGACGTATTTCAAGGACTACATTGGGCTCAGCGATGACCAGATTGCCGCCATTCGCAGTGGGCAAGCCGTTTCGAAGAAGCTGCACTCCCGCACTCCGGACGAGATATTCGTTTTCGGGGCGGTTTACATCAACGCTGCGCCGGAGAGCTATCTGAAGTTTTCTCGTGATTTCGATCGCCTTCGCAAGCTTCCCGGATATCTGGGGATCGGTGAGTTCAGCGATCCTCCGCAACTTTCCGATCTGAAAGGTTTCACGTTCGACAGCGAAGACATCAAGGCGCTAAGGAATTGCAAACCGGGTAACTGCCAGATTCAGATGCCGGCGAGCTCCATTGAAGAGGTCCATCAGGCTGTGGACTTGTCTGCACCCGACGCAGAGGAACAAGTGGATCAACTCCTGCAGAAGACGGTACTCGAGCGGCTCGTCGCCTATCAGCGGGCGGGAAACCAGGCCCTGGGCGTATACAACGACAAGCACAACCCGACGGAGGTGCCTGAGCAGTTCAAGTACATGCTGAGCTACTCCAAGGCCCTGCCGAAGTATCTTCCCGACTTCTACAACTATCTTCTTACCTACCCTGACGGCAAACCCCCAAATGTCGAAAGCACTTTCTACTGGGCGAAAGTGAAATTCGGACTGAAGCCGACACTGCGCGTGGTCCACGTTTTGACGATGCGCGAAACGGTTGCCGGCGAGCCATTGTACGCGATCGCAGAAAAGCAGCTGTACTCAAGCCACTACTTTGAGACGGCGCTCGACCTGACGTTCTGTATTCCGGAAACGACAAGTCCGGACCAACCCGGATTTTACTTGATCATGGCGATGGGATCTGAACAGGCGGGTTTGACCGGAATCAAGGGATCGATCGTTCGAAAGGTCGCAGTGGATCGATCCGCTTCGTCTCTTGAAAAGTCCCTGACTGTCATAAAGAACACCCTGGAGGTAGTCCAATAAATCGCCTGAAGCTGAAAAACTCAGAGGGTCGCACCAGGCTGAACATTTATCCAGCCTTGGACGTTTCGATCCAGACGCGATTACGAGCGAATGGCCATTCGCTGGGAAGTCGTCGCCATGGGTGCAGGTTTCGGTGCAATCGGCGAAGAATAAAATGGCCATCACTCACACATCTGTACGAGAGACGACGCAAATCATACGATTAGAACGATGGTTAGAGGAACTCGTAGAGTCTGAGATGCAACTCACACGACGCGCGAACAGCTCACCCGTATCCGGTTGGGCTTTGCTTCCACGTACTGATCGGCAGTTTGGTTCCACTGGCGGAACGAGGGATAGTATCGCACTCGTTTCTCAGGCTGCTCTTTCGTCCAGAGCTTTCCGCAAACCATGAGGCGAACCTGCCGGGGATGAGAGCGTACCCATTCCATAAAACCATCGAGGCAACCTTCCGCTTTTGCGTGGCGCAGGACGCCTTGCCTAGCTGCCCTGATAACGGATCGCCAGTTTATGGAACCCGTCTCACTCTTTTCCTTCGACGTAAAACGTGGGCGGTAGAATGCACGCGAAAGCCTTCGTTCTAGTTCGGCTACGACATGCGTCGGCAGTCTGATACCGTCAGTGAGTAACGGGCGGGCCCACTGAGTCACTGCCTCCCAATCGATGTATTTCTCAACGGCCAGCGCCATGTCCGCGTAAGTGACCTCGCCGCAGATTTTCGTATCCAAGGCATGCTGTCGCCACTCGTCGAAGGAAGGAACTGCTTTCGGCGGGACTCTGCTCCACTCACTTTCGCAATGTTCCCAATAAGCCCAAGCTGCCCGCGAGCGGATATGCCTAACTCCATAAAAAGTCAACGCGTCGAGCCAACCTTGTGGCTTCGCGTAGCCGAAGATTGTGTTGTGAACCCATTTCAGAAGATGGAAGGCCAGTAGGTCTGGATCGCGTACGGATTCTTCACTCTCGAGAAAGCCAGGGCAACGCTCCCTGAGGGTCTTCAAGAGTTCCGTAGAAGCGTGGCTCTGCGCGGTAACAACAGCCCTGCTCCAAAGCGATAGGCCCTGCCACTGAGGATATTCCTCGTAAGCCTTCCGAAATCGGCTCCATGGGATTTGCAGCAACTGCTTTTTCGCTTGGCGGCCGGCGAGAGCCTGGGCCCTCAGTTCGACTCTTGAAAACCGCCCTTGTTGCGTCGTTTGCGGCGTTGCGTGCACGCGCTGCTCCAGAAAGCAATCCGTCAGAGTCGCCAAACGAGCTGAGACTACCGAGAATCAACGGACCGATCAAGCTGCGTTCTGCACTGAGAACTAGCCATGAGACGTCAGATTGGCATGATTTTCTGTCGCGTTAGGTGTGACTGGGCACCGAACACGCCTCCAAAATCGGAACTGAAATCTCGCCAAGGCTGGCCATGAAACGAGACACTGGCGAAAGAAAGTTCGGGCGCGTCCCGGTGGCAGAAACCGCGAAATCCGGAAAGCGCCTCGTAAGCCTGGAGACCTCGCAGTGCCAGCTAGCCATGAGAGCTCCGACTGCCGAGATTTCTTGGCCTTCGCGGCTATGCCGGTAAGCTAGTCATGAAGCCTCCAATTGCCTGAAAAATTCAAAGCGAATGGAGCCCTTCTCCAGACTGCAACTTTCAGGTATCCGCTTAAGTTCAGCGCATCGTTCGTTGAACGAAGCGCTTAGAAGTCGTCTTGCAAATCCAATTCGCAGTCGATATCGGCACGAATTCGATGTTGCTGCGAGCTTCATCCTCTGATCTCCAGTGCTGATGGCGAACGTCGGCTGAGTGCACACCACAAATTCTTGGGTTATGTTTCCGCCGCCTCAGGGAGGTGGCATCCGTGTTCGCGTCGACCGACAAGCTCGCGCAAGGCCTAAGCAAAGCGCAGTACGTGGTCGATCCCGTAACCCTCGAAGTCGTGTATCTCGCGGCGAAAATGCAAAAGCCGCTGTTAGTCGAGGGACCGCCTGGCTGCGGAAAGACAGAAATGGCTTATGCCGTCGCTGCCGCAGCAGGCACCACTGTAGAGCGCCTGCAATGTTACGAAGGGATCACCGAAGAAAAGGCCATCGGGAAGTTCGATGAGTCCTTGCAACGGCTGTTCCTCGAAACTCAGAAGGAGCGGTTGGGCCAGGAGTGGGACCTGATTCGGAACCAGCTGCACTCTCTGGATTTCTTTGCCCAGGGACCCTTGCTGCGAGCGCTCCGGCACAAGCTGAAGCCCTGCGTGTTGCTGATCGACGAACTCGACAAAGTGGATCAGGCTTTTGAGGCGCTGCTTCTCGAGATCTTGAGCGCGTGGCAGATCACTGTCCCGAAGCTGGGAACGATCAAGGCAGAAACGATTCCGTTCGTCGTGCTGAGTTCCAATGAAGAGCGCCGATTAGGCGACCCTTTGCGCAGACGGTGTCTCTATCTCCGGTTTGAATACCCTGATGTCGACCGTGAAGTCGAGATCCTTGCCGCGCGAAGTGCGAATCAAGATGCAGGACTACTGGGGCAGATGGCTGGACTGGCGCACGCGCTCCGAGGCTGGAATATGGAGAAGCCTCCTTCCATTGCCGAAATATTGGTTCTCGCACAGGCACTCGAAATTCTTGGAGTCAAAGAAATCATGCCGGAACAAAGAGATATCCTGTTGCCATTACTGGCAAAAACCGAAGGAGATCGAGGACGGTTGCTTCTGCGTGAGGGGTTTGAGGGTTTGGTCGTGGATTCGAAGATCTATCGGGACAAACTGAAACGCACGGCCGCAAAGGCTTCGGCCGCCGCTTGAGGGGGTTGACCAGTGAAAGTCCTTGTAAAGGCGATCCTTTTCACCGTCGCGCTTGTGGCCCCAGCCGCGCAAGCAGCGGAACCCGCAGACGTCGGACAGCGATCCGTGGAATGCGCCGCGTTCTATGCCTCGACGTTCGGCGTACCGGTGGAACTTGTGGATGCCGTCATCCAGGTCGAATCCGCTTGGAATCCCTACGCAGTTTCGAATAAAGGGGCGGCGGGACTGATGCAGCTCATGCCTGCTACCGCGATCCGTTTTGGCGTGCGGAACCGCTTCGACATTGAAGAGAACATTCGAGGCGGAGTGGCCTACCTGGCGTGGCTGATTCGCCTATTCCGCGGGGACCTGCGTCTGGTTCTCGCGGCCTATAACGCGGGCGAGTCCGTGATCCTTTTGCGGGGTCTAGCATATTCCTCTCCAGAGGTTTTTATCTACGTGACTCGGGTGGCGCAGGTCTACCGGGCCTTGCGCATCCAGGCCGAACGGAATGCAGCGATCTTGAGTGTCTCGACAGCATCGGGAGGCGAACGATGAAGATGGCTCGTGGGCTTTGCGTGGCCTGTTTCTTACTTCGGGCGAGCGTTGCGTTGGCACAGGTCCCTCAAGTCGAGCCGCGCGTACTGTCCAAGACCGAAGTGGAAGGGAAAGTGACGGTCGTCGAGGTCGCGGCGCGGTTCGTCACCGCAATCCGTTTGCCCGATGCGGTCAACTCAGTGGTGGTCGGTGATCCGACCGAGTTTCAAGTCGAGCATTCGGACCGAGAGCCCAAACTTGTCTTCGTCAAGGCCGTCTCGAAAAAACCGAGCGAGACGAATCTTCTGATTTCGACAGCAACCGGACACCAGGTGAGCCTGTTGTTGGTCAATCGAGGAGACAGCTCCCCGGATCTTGAAACTATCGATTTTCTCGTGAAATACGAGGCTCCCAACGGTTTTTTTGTGAGTCCGTCTGGCTTTCCATTCGCTTTGGTCGGAGCGACGGTTCCCCTAGCGCAAGGCGCAGGATTTGCACCCGACGCAACGACGCGGACGCTTCCAAGACCCGCCACTCCCGCTAGGACGGTGTCTGCCATCACGGGAGGTTCAACGCCGGCCTTCCCTGACGTTGCTCGAAGCGACGTTCCAAATTCCAACCTGGATAAACTTGTCGAGCAGCAAGAAAGCGCTCCGTTGCCCGCTTTGTACGGCGAGCACATCGGTGAAGAGTCAACCTCGGGAGACCGGGTGCGCGCGGGCGTCAGCCGTGTGATTGATGGAGGCGAGCAAGTCATTGTCTTGTTCTCGGTCGTCAATCCGACCAAACACGCGATCTTACTGATGCCGCCACAGGTGCAACTCGGCGGAAGAACGGCCTCGGGAAAGGGCCGCAAGAAGTGGTCGACCGCGGAACAGTTGCCCATCGAAGATTTTCGTCTGAATCGACGCCGTCTCGGTCTTGGAGAACGCGCGGATGGCGTTGTAGTGTTCGTGCGTCCGCCGTACAAGCAGTCGAACGAGACGCTTTTGTTGCAGGTGGCGGAATCGGGGGCTGTCGATCGTCCGGCCCTGGCGCCGATCGGGTTCGGAGTGAGTTCGTCGTGGGAGGAGCAGAATGGCAGAGGAAAATGACCGCAGCAATGGCAGCTCCGCCGAGGAAGAGCCGGTAGAACAGGCACTGCCCGTTGAGACGGGAGACCGTCCCGGATGGCGTGAGATCTTTCGTCAGGCGTTCGAGAGGGCGCGACGCGAGAATCGGCCAGCCAACCGAAGCGCACTTGGACGCGACCGTAGCCGTTCTCTCTTTCTGCTTGTAGGAGCCGCCATCGCGGTGTTGCTGCTGTTTCTAGGCGTATTCTCGTCCCCCAACCATTCTCGGAAACCGGCAAACGCGAGACCAGCCGGGACGCCGGACTTGGGACAACGGGCGACTCCAGGCCAGCAAGCGGCTGGACAGACAGGATCGGTGGCACCTCTGCTGTCAGCGCAGACCGGCCAGGCGGAGACTCCCGGAAGCCAAGGAGTGACTGCCGAGGATGTCGATAGGACGGCCCGTCCAATCCGTATGCCGGGAGTTCAGCCGAAAGCCCTCGGCGCTACAACTCCGGCGAAGGCCGGCCCCTACGCTCTGGGGCAGATCGATTTCTCGGACGCGGCGGCACGCGAGCGCGCACCCGAACCCGCTTCGTCGGCAAAATCGGAGTCAGACGATCTTCGCAAGCCGTCGCTGGTCTTTGTGCGAAACGTCCAAAATGCTTCAACCCGCAATGGGACGAGAGTCGCTTCGACGGAAACGGAGGAAGCTCCCGTCACATTGGCGTTGCCGTCGGGCACGAAATTGATCGCCCGGCTCGAATCCGTTGTGACGAGCGCAGTCAAAGAGCCCGTCCTGGCGGCCATCGAATACAACTACGAACGAGATGGGGAAATCGTGGTGCCCGCAGGGGCGAAAGCGCTGGGCAGTCTCCAGCAGGCCGACCGGTCGGGAAGCGTGGGGATTCGCTTTACTTCGATTCAAATGCCGGATGGAACCACCGAAAAGATTGACGCCACGGCAATGAGCTTGACCTACGGGCCTCTGAAGGGCACGGTGAGTGGGAAAAAGACGGGAACGAATTTCCTGGTGCGAACATTTACGGGTCTCGGACAAGCAGCCACCTATCTTGTTGGGTCGGGCGGCATGAGCGCGCCGCTTTCGGAGAGCGCATTTTTGCGGGACCGGATCGCGACGAATATCGGGATTGCTGGCGATCAGGAATTGAACAACCTGACGTTCAACCAAAACATCGTCGTTACCGTCCCGGGCAACACTCGATTTTACATCGTCATGGAACACGGCGCGGCGTTGCCCGAAGGCCAGGCGCCAGCAGCCACATCGCAGCAGGCGAGTACTGCGACTCCGCCCTCGATGGAAGAACTTCGCCAGCTCTTGCAGCTCCGTCAAGAAATGAGCGCTATGTACCAACAAGCGGGCAGCACGCAAAGCGAGGCACAACAAGTGCTGCAGCAGTGAGGTCGATCGAGGAATGGAACCGAATTGGAAGCCGTTGGTCGATAAGCTCGGTGAGAAGCGATGTGCCGGGTTTATGTTCATGGGGAGGATGAACGGGATCAACATGTATAAGCACGGCATCGCCCGGATTTATTTGAATCTGGACGATCAGGGCCGCTGCTACTTGTGCCGGGAAAAGTGGCACTTCCAAGAAACGGAGTTCACTGTCGAACTCGCCAGGCTGGAAGCGGCTCTCGCAGAACTCGGGGCGACCTTGGAAAGCGCCTACGATGAAGCGTACATCGAGCAAAAAAGACGGGCTTTGCAAAAGGCCGGCATGTTGCACGAGCGGATCGAGATCGAACCGAAAGACTGGTCCATCAATTAGAGCGTCGTTTTCCCTTGAAGCAGCCCCTCGCTTGAAACCTCCCGCACAATTCCCTCTTGAGACCTGCAGTCATCAACACCTAGGTACACCGCGTCACTTCGGCGGGGCTTCAATCTCTCGCATATAAGTCAGCGTTTTAGTACCCCTTCACTTTTTTGACAAACAAGAGAACTGGTTCTAGGGTGCCCGCACTTGACTCGCTTTTCTAGGGCGTCTTCGCCGAAGAGAAGCGGCGGAGCAAAAAGGAGAATGGACTCTATGAAGGTAAGCGTAAGCGAAGGCTGGAAACGAGCACTGGCCGTATCCGCTATCTGTTTCATCTTGGGAGGCCAGTTTCTCTGGGCCCAAAACCTCGGAACTCAGCCGGCGGCGGGCGTGGCCGTTCAGGGGCAGACGGCGGCTCAACCGGAAGGCGCCTTCCTGAACTTTATCAACTGGATCGGGAACGTTATTGCCCCGGTAGGAGCGGGCGGCGCCGTCGTGGGTGCCGTTATTTCCTGGCTGAACGGGCGAGGGGTTGGCCGATGGCTAGCCGCAGCAGCGGGGCTCTTGGCTGTTTCAGGAATCACCCGGTTGATCGAGTTCTGGATCACCAACGGAACCGGAGGCGTGAACTAAGAGGAGGCAGCGCACCTCCAGCGCGGAGGCGGCGGGCAGTTCGGGAAAGGAGAAGAAAGGAACCGAGCCGCCCGCCCACCTCCACTTTCATGTCGGACTGTCTTGCAGAAACCAATGCGAGAAAGAGAGAGAAGAGAGGGAGCAATGGCTGTTCCGCAACTATTGAACGACATCATTCAGGTGCTCTTGCAGCTCGCGCCAGCGGCTTCTCTGGTCGCTCTGGTTCTCGCGGGACTCAGCTTAAGGCGCGAGGGTGGGACAACATTTTTGATGGGTGGCGGCTTCACGAAATGGATGTTCTGGGCCGTCGTGTTCGTAACGCTGACGCCGCTGCTCGGATGGTTCTCCTCGTCTGGAGTGGCAACACCGATACCGTCGGGGGGAATTGGAACGGTTTGGTTGAGCTCGTTCCAGTCGGACGTTTCCAACTTCGTGACGACGTTTATCGCAGGCCGGATCGTAACGACCCTTGCTGCGTATTTTGTTCTGCGAGCAATCCTGGATGCAGCGTCGGGGGGACACCCCCTGCCGTCGATTCTGGCAGCGATGTTTCTACTGGGCGTGCAAGCAACGTACTCGTTGATCCAGAGCTACAACACGGGAGCACAGTTCGCCACGGCGGACGTTCTCGACAGTCTTTGGAATTATTTGGCTGGCACGATTATGCCGATCGCGGCAGGACTCGCGATCGTGGGCGCCATCCTGAATTTTGCTACGAAGCGACCTGCGATGCGCTTGGTCGCGGTTGCCCTCGCCATGTTGTGCGTTTCGGGAATCTGGAAATTGGTTCTATCGATGGAAGCCTAGGAAGAGCGATGTCTTTCACCAATGGGATCTTGAATCTGACGAACTGGGCGGGAAACGTGATTCTGCCTACATTTGCGGGCCTGTTTTTCGCTATTGCGATTTTGCGGTTTGCGCGCTCGGAATCCTATGTCGCCCAGATGTATGGAGGTTTTCTCTGTCTCATGGCTTCGGGTCTGCTGCGGTCGATGGAAACCTTTGCTTCGCAGAAAGCTTGGAATGATCCCGACGTGTACTGGATGTCGCTCGTGAGTTTGGTCGATTGGATTTGCAACGTGCTGATGCCGGTGTATGCGGGTCTTCAGGTCGCTGCGGGCGCTCTTCGCATGGGAATCGTGACGCGGATACATCCCACCGAAGGATGGTTGAGGCATTTCGTCGTAGCGGGACTCTGTTTGCTTTTGTCGGGACTTGTGCGGCTCGCGGAGTTTTTTGTTGCGCGTGGAACGGCGGGAATCCAGTAGGAGGACGAGAAATGGCTCTTGAAGTGACACCCGTATACCGCAACCTTCGGACTCGAGTCACGTTTCTCGGCTTGGAAGCCGAAGACCTGTTTGCGATTCTGGCGCTCGCGGTCGTCGCAAACATTCTCGGACGGTTTCTGCACCGCGAGATGTTCGGGCTGCCGATGAACATGGTTCTCGAGTACGTCGTCCCGGTGCTAAGCATTCCCGCACTCATGCTGTTCAAGTACGGCAAGCAGCGTGGGTACATCCAGGATTGGCTGATGTTTCACGCCAGGCCCCATGTGTACTCCGCCCTCGAACGGGACCGGGAACTCACACGCGACTACCTGCAGTGGGGAAACTCGTGATGCCGCTGACAGCCGAACGGTACAAGCAATCGCTGAGCGCACCGCCTCTGTGCGAACAACTCCGCATCCGCGACTTGCTGGGAAACGTGGCAGTGCAGGTTGACGGCTCTCTGGTCGCGGGTTACGAGGTGGGTGGCATTCAATCGTATTACGCGAGTGACGAGGGAAGAAATCGCATCAAGGGGCTGCTCGAAGCTTTAGTGCGATCGCTGCCCGAGCGGTCCATGCGGATGCAGGTTCGGTTCGAGATATCGGAGGGGGCCGGGGACCTGGTATCGCGCTACGGCCGCGAGCGGCGTAGCGACGGTCTTGTGCTCCGCGAACTTGATCGGCTCCACGTGGAGCTGTGGCGAAGCCGCGAGGCCGCGGGTTTCTACCTTCAACACTTTCTGCACCTGTACTTCATCTGGAATCCGCGGGTTCACCACGAGTCTCCCGACTTTGAGTGGAAACGAAAGATGAAGTCGAGCGGAAGTTCAAGCTTTTCGGCCAAGAAGTGCATTGAGCGCTCGTGGCGGGAGCATGAGGAACTGGTCGCGGAGTTTAGCAGCCTCCTTGCGGGCGTCGAAGCTACGCTCGGCGCCATCGGGATGACCATGCGCAGGATGAGTCATCAGGATATCTTTCTTGAAATCAAGCGGGCCCTCCATCCGCTGGGGAACGACACATTGCCCTATCGCCCGACGGATGAGTCGCTCTGGTATGAAAGCGCCCGGAGCCAGATGGCAAACGTGAACGTCGAGGATGAGCAGGACGAGTATCTCAAGGTCGGCGGCCTGCTCTATTCCTGGATCAGCTTGAAAGACCTTCCGGATGCCACTTTCCCTGGAATTCTCCGTGAACTCGTGGTGATGGACTGCCCGCTTGTAGTGAATGCGGAGGTCACACTCCCCGACCAGAGCAAGTCCATCAAGCAATATAAGAGCCGCCTGCGCAAGATGCTCGCGGCCCAGAAGGATTTTCACGGCGGTTTTCGGATCAATGTGGATGCCCAGGTCGCGGAACACCAGCTCGTCAAGGTTCTACAAGATTTGATTTCCAGTTCGCTGAAGGCATGCCAAATGAGCCTCATCGTGACCACGCGGACGTCCCGGCCTAGCCGGAACCGGATGGAACGGGAAGAGGCGGAGCGCATCCTTTCAGATCGGCGCCAGCGACTGCTGCACGCGATCGCGCGGATGAACGGAGGGCGAGGAATCCAGGAGACGCTGGCACAAAAACGCCTCTTCTTCACGGGCCTTCCTGCCATGGGAGGTGAGAACCGGCGGGAGCTCGATTTGCTCACCCTCAACGCCGCCGACCTCTTGCCTGTCGAGATGCCCTGGCGCGGAACCCAGCACTCGCCCCTCATGCTTTTTGAAACGCCCTACCGGCAACTCGTGCCGTTCTCCCCATTCGATTCGAGTCTGGGGGACGCGAACATGTTGATTATGGCGAAGAGCGGCGGCGGGAAAACGTTCATGGCGCAGCTGTTTCTGCTCATGATGGCGCGCGCCAATCCGCAAATCTCGATCATCGAGCGTGGCGATTCCTACCGGCCTCTGGTCGAGCTGATGGATGGACGTGTCATCGACGTGAAGCTCGATGGAGCGGAGACGCTCAATCCCTGGGACCTGCCGACTGGAGAGACGACCCCGAGCAAGGAGAAGGTCGCCTTTCTCAAGAATCTGACGCGCCACATGATTGGCGATAGTCCAGGCTCGGACAACTCACTCGTCGACAACCTGCTGAGCGACGCGATCGGTCGCACCTACAAGCGGTGCGCGATTCGCTACTCGAATCCCATTCCGACCTTCAACGATCTCAGGGAGGAACTGGCTCAATGGCGTGACGAGGAGAGGATGCAGCGCACCATCGATGAGGCGCGTTTGGCCGCGATCAAGCTGCGCTCCTGGACGGGAGAAAAGGGGATTTACGCGAAACTGTTCGACGCGCACACAACAATGCGGCTCGACAGCAACTGGCTTTTCTTCGATGTCGAGGGATTGAGTGCGGATCCCAAGCTCGAGACCGCCATGAGCATGCTGATAGCAAACTCCGTCGCATCGCGCGCTGGCGGAAAAACGGGGCAGCCGAGCATCACGGTCCTCGATGAGTGCTGGTTCCTGCTGGATTCCCCGACATTGGCTCCCGAAGTTGTTCAACTCTTCCGGACCGCGCGAAAAAGAAACGCAAGCGTGTGGGGCATCAGCCAGACGGTCGAGGATTTCGTAGGCACGGACTTTCAGCCGCGAGAGCACGGGCCCGGAATCCTCAAGAACGCGAGTATCAAAATCATCGGGCAGCAGCCAGGGGACATGACGCCGCTCGTCAATCACCTGTTCTTGAATCCGGTCGCATTGAACGAAGTAAAGCGCTTTAGTGCGCCGCGCAAAGGGGAAAGCGCCGACGCACTTCTGGTCATAGGCGAGAAAGCTGAGACGACTCAGACGATTAGGATCGCTCCAACGGCAGTCGACTATTGGGTCTGCACGACATTCCCGAGGGAAAGACGCTACCGCGCTTGGGTCCTGAAGAAGTTGGCGGACCGCCCATTGCTCGACGCGTATCAGGAATTGGCCCGAAAGTTTCCACGCGGCTTAGCAGAGGTTCCGCCGTTGCCGGAAGAGATTTCGGGTGCAGTAACAGGAGAAGTGTCATGAAAACGCCCGCTGTCACGCTCTCTCCTCGCTCGCGGAAGTTGCTCCGTCTTGCTGGGTGGGGTGTACTTGTCAGCCTGCTCTTGGCCACCCTGCCGTTCTTCGTCAGCGTTCAGAGTCGGGCGCTCGATTGGCTCACCGGCTTGTTTCTCCATCCAAGCGGATTGCGGGAGGTCTCTATGGTTACATTGACGGAAGTCTTGTTCGGATTTTTCGTTGTCTTCTTCTCTTACGGAATGATCGTCGCGAGAACCTGGCGACAAGTGTTGGCTCTGTCGCTGGCCGGTTTGCTTGTCGTGACGCTAGTGGGTCCACCACCCGCACAGGCGCAGTCAAGTCTGGTGGCAGCCATCCAATCGGTGCTCAAGGTGATCAACGGCAAGATCCAGACCGCACTGACGGAAATCAATAAGATCCGGAGCGCGATCAACAAATACTACCAGGACGTGGTCTGGCCGGTCGCCCTGATCAATCAGGCGAGGGCTCTCGTGACGAAGATGATCGGCCAGTATCGAGGTCTGATGCAGAGCATCGTCAGCATCAATCTCAAGAGCGCCACATTGCCGAACCCGATCGGGCTCGAGAGCATCATGAGGAATCACGCAACCGGCGATTTCGCGAGTCTGGCTGCGTCGTTCGCCAAAACGTACGGAAGCGTGCCGGCAACCACCGCAGCCGGCCCTGCCGATCGCACGATGATGGATATGGACGATGCGTTGGCGATGGACAACTTCAAGACGCTGAAGGAGAGCGACTCGGCAGATGATCTCACGCTCCAAGCGGCCGACAACATCGAGGACCAAGCCAGCCAGGCAGCTCCGGGCTCGGCGCCTTTCCTGACGGCTACGGCCGTGGCAGCCAGCATTGAAAGTCAGGCGCTCACGCAGAAAATGCTCGCGGCCGAATTACGGCAAGAGGCGGCCCGGTTGGCGCACGAGAACGCGCTTCGGAAACGCGGAGCCTCGATCACAGGGGACGTAAATTCACAGATTCTGAATCTTCTACAGAAGCGTTGAGAGAGGGGATGGATATGAAGAGAGTTATGCAAGGTGCGAGGCGATGCTTCGCGTGGGCCTGGCGGCACAAGGTGCGCACCGTCGCGTTGGCGGTTGTTTTGGTCCTCATAGCGCCGAACCCGGTCAGGAGCCAATTCATGGATCCCTGCTGCGCAATCATGGCGGCCGGACTCAACACGATCGGCAGCACGTTGAGCAGCGTCATTGGCGGTGGACTCAACGACATTCAGTCGATCGAGCAGGACATCTCGAAGTTCGAGCAAACGGCTGTCTGGCCGCAGAACCTGATCAATCAAGCGCGGTCGCTCGTGGCCAGCATGCAAGGAATCTTCACCCAGATGGAAGGAGTCATGCGCCTTCCGGTGAACAGCGCGACGCTATCCGCGACCCAGCAGTTCGAGCAGAATCTGCTCTCAAGAGATCCGAATCAGATCGCCCAAACCGGGGCCCAGTATCTGGCTGTTTATGGAACCGTCCCGGACGCGACTGCGGCCTCCCCTCAGGTGCGGGACATGGTGGACATGACCGATGCCGCAGCGCAGGCCGCGATGAAAAGAGCGATTGAGATTGACGCGCTCGCGGATCTGGAGCTTCAGGCAGCCGACCAGATCAACCAAAACATCGCAACCGCCGCTCCCGGCAGTGCGCCGATCATCGAAGCGCAGGCCGACGCGTGGCTCGTCAGGGCGAATGCGTACACACAGTCTGCGACCGCAGACTTGATGCGCGTGCGGGCCGTCGATCTCGCCAATGCAAGCGCCAACGTGAAGAACGGAGCTGCGAACTCGACCGCCATCCAACAGCAGATTTACAACATCCTGAAAAGGCCGTGAGCCGTGTTCTACTTCGAGCAACTGTTCCAAACAGCTCTAAACGGGATCGACAGTGCGAGTGTAACGCGCTCTGTGCTCGGCGTTGCCGGAACGATCCTTCTTCTCAGTTTTCTCTACAGCGCCTATGAGGCCTTCGCGGCCGGCGGCGACGTCAGGATGCTCGCCGTCTCGGGAATCAAATACCTCATCCTGGGCCTGGTGTTTGCGAGTTATGGCACCGTCTTTCGCGACGTCAATGGAATGTTCAATTCCGTTGCCGATTTCATTTACAACTCGACCGGCGTTGGGGATGTCTTCTCGAACTGGATGACTCAGCTGGCGCAGTACTGGCAGTCCAATGGAAATACATCTATGTGGAATCTGGTCACGGGCCTGGCGTCGGGGGTCATCAGCCTCTGGCTGATTCTTGGTGCCTTCATCATCTTTCCGGTGTGCTATCTCATTTTTACGATCTTTTATGCCATGTATGGGGCCGTGCTCTATGTGACGGGCCCGTTCATTCTCGCTTTGTTGCCGACGCGGAGCCTCGGCCAGCTGTCACGAACCTATCTCGTGAACCTGATGACGTTCCAAGCCTGGGGGCTGATTTACGCAATTCTTCAAGTCCTTATGTCGGCCGTGAATCTATCGAGCATTGATTCCGTACTGAACGCCAATGGTGTCCTGAATAGCTTTGTCGGTTCGAGCCAAATGATTCTTCTTGCGCTTACGGCCAGTATCTTTTCGTTCTCGATCGTGCTTATTCCTTTCATCGCCAGCCGTATTGTGCGCGGGGATGTAGGCAGCACGATGATGACCCTCGTCAGCGCGATGACGACGACGGCGACCACGGTGGCGGGCATGGCGGCTGCCTCATTTGTAGGCGCAGGAGAAGGGGCCGTCGCGGGAGCCAGCGGCGGAGCATCTCCAGCACCGCCCCCTTCTCCCGCAGGCGCGCCAGCCTTCAGCTCTCTCGGGCAATCGGCCGCGCCAATGCCCGTGGGCGCAAATGGATCATCGGGAACCTCGTCAGCCGCGGCGACATCCACGTCGATGTCTCCAACCCCGCCATCCGGCGAAACGAGCGCTACAGCCGCGAGCAATGGAACGGGTAGCGATCCTTCCGGGGCTGTCACACCCGCGCCTTCTTCTGCGTCGCCGCCGCGTTCCTCCTCGAGTCCTGGACGCTATCGTGGGTTTAACGCGCCGCATGCCATGGCTTGGTACGTCGGCTACTCCCTCGGGTCGGCTTATCGGGGATTGAAAGGAGGCGAATAGCTATGAGAAAGGACGATCGGGCTCGCCAGCTTCCCGAGATCACTCGATACACGAAGTATTACGAACATGACGGCATGATTCGCGCGTACGCCAACCGAAGCATGCTTCTGGCCATGGTATTCGGTGCGCTCGCGGTGGCTTCACTCGGATTCGCGATTTATGTCCGCGTGCAACCGCCCACGGTCATCCGCGTCGATAGCAGCGGCAATGCTTTCGCCGTGAGTGGGCCTCGTTCCGGTAGAGTGACCGCGCTTAGCCTATCTGCCGATGCATCCTCCTCAGATCCGCCTGGTGTTGCGCCTACCGATCTCGAAGGACGGGCCGTTGTGCGCCAATTTCTCACCCGATATCTCGCCTACACGCCGGACTCGGTCGATAGAAACGTGGCCGAGGCTCTAAACATGATGACCGCGAACCTGCGCGGATACACGATGAACAAACTTCGGGACGACGACACCATCGGGAAAATACGGGCGGACCACGTGATTTCCGACTTCGAGATTCGCTCGATCGAGCACGTGAAGGGCACGCCGTGGACGTACACGATTTTCGGCGTAAAGGAGATTCACCGAGTAAAGAACCAGGCGGAGGCGACCGACCAAATCGTAGGGAAATATAACGTGCGCCTGGTCGAAACCAGCCGTTCGGAAACCAACCCCAGCGGGCTTCTAGTAGCCGAGTACGGGGAGGAACAGATGGTGGGAGATCGGGAGTCGGGATTACTGCAAAAGAGCGAGCTCGACAAAGACAGGCCGTGACCATAGTGGCAGGATGAAAGGAAGGGAGGATCCGATTGTGACGGCAAGTGCGACAGAGGCCCTAACTGAGGGAAAGGGTGCGCAGGTGAGCAGCACGGCGCGTGGCACTCGGAAGGCTCGAGTGACCGCGCCGGATGGCGGGGAGACGCAGCGATTCTTTCTCGCCAAGCCGGGAAGCGCCAATGGAACGCCTGAGTTGGGCAGGGAGTTCTCAGGCGAGCCAGAGGCAATAGTCGAATCGCTGAAAACAGGTTTGCACTACTTCGTTGTTTCCGAGTGGCGGGGAGTTGCGGATTTCTCGGGCAAGAAACCGCAACTCGCGCGAGAAGCCGCTCGCAGCGCGCCGAAGGCGGGCTAGCCAAGAGTTTCTTTACAGACTGAAGCAGGTCTGTCGAGAGCTGTCCACAAGCTCCAACGATTGTGGATCAGTGCTCGGCTCGCTGGAAGTGTGTCCGACCGGACTCACGGAAAGGGGGCCAGCAAACTCCTGGTTTGTGGTTGCCGAACAAACAAAGGAGCAGGAAGCGCAGCAACGAAGAGGTGAAGACGTTGAACTGCCCATGAACAACTGAGCTGGTCTGGTTCTTCGCGAACCTGACCGGAAACCTTACCTCGTTTTCGGCCCAGGACAGCGAAGAGACCGGCGGCAACGGCCTCCTTGTCTGTCCTTTGCCGGACGGAAATAAGGAGAAGAAATGCCAACTCAAATGAGTAGTGGAATGCCTGTGATTACGATCGACATCAACGAGATGGGACAGATGAAGCGACGGTTGCCCAGATTGACCCAACAGGAGCAGCTCCAGAACACGCTCCTGCAGGGTCTCTATCCCGGCATTCGCGTAGCACGTCTCAATGTCCCACCAGGTAGGCTCGAAGATCACCAGGAAAATGAAGTCCAGAAGTCGATGAGGGCTTTCGATTTCGAAGGCGTGCGGTTCAGGCTCGTCGGCGCAAGCGCCTCGGCAAAGAGCGGAAAGTTCTATGCCGTGGACGAGCGTTACGAGCCGGCGATTGCGGAGCGTTTTCGCAAATGGCCGGAAGCAGCCATCACCTACTTCGGGATTCTGGTCTCGCCATGCAAGCAGCGAGTCCAGTTGCCGGACGCAAGAGTGATGGTTGTCAAGGATCGCACGTTGGGTACGAACGACTGCCGGGGCTGGATTTCGCAGTCGGTGTTCGAGCGTTTTCATCTGCCCGGGCACCGGCTCTATCAGTTCCGTCTGGCATTCGAGAACACGCAGGCCAAGGGAGCGTGCAAGGTGATGCCGGACGATGTCGCCGAGAAGCTCGGGGCGGACATCATCTTGCCGGAATCGTGCGTGAAACCCGAGTACAAGCAATCCTCACGATTCCTCGACTTCCTCCACTGGCGAAAGCCAAAGATCGAGGTTCGGACCTACCGAGGACCAGTCGTATTTGGCATTCGCGAGGTTTCAAGAACACTCGACCTCCACAGCAGTTACACGCTGATCGAACACGCGCCGTGGGAGTCCATGCAACTCGAAATCGTTCCGTTCGCGATGGAGCAAGCACGAAAACTGCGAACGGCATGCGATGAAGGGAAGTATGACGAAGTCATCGAACTTCTGGGCGCGTCGCACGCACAAGGCGCTTGGGAAGAGACAAACGACTCGGAATACACCTCCTTCGAGCACACAGTTGTGGAGGCCGTGCTCAAAGTGGATTCGAGCGGCTACCTCATCAAGCACCCCTACATCAACAATGCGTTGAACCGCTTGCTGGCAAAGTGGGCATTCAAGCTTTGCACGGCTGGCGGCTTCAAAATCCCAGGCTTTGCCCTTGCCGATGACGGCTTTCTCCGTCTGTATCAAGGTCAAGTCGTTGCCGCGTCGGACTGGCTGCCTCAGGACCGGGCCATCAGTTCGGCTCCGTGCACGAAGGGTCTGGTTGTGCGCTACCCAATCCGCATGTTCGAGGATTTGCTTCCTTTCACGCGGGTCACTACCGAAGAGGCGGTAGCCCTCGTGACGCAAGTCTTCGAAGAGCAAAACGGTTGCTCGATGGACGACGAGGCAGCCGTGGATTTGGTGGAGAAGCAGATCAAACTCGACGGAACCTTCACCCTGCACAGCGAAACAGCGGCCAAGAACGGAGGAGACTTCGATTTCGACCTCGTAGCCGTGGTCGAGGGCGATCGTTTCCCCCGCTTCGTCGAAAGCCGTTTCGCGCAGCACGATTGGCACGAAAAGGGGAAAACAAAACGCACCAAGAAACAGAGCCCCTGGTGGAACCTTGCGCTGGTGGCGAATCAGGCAAAGGGAAATCAGATCGGCTCTATCACCGACCTGAAAACTTCCTGCTATGCCGCCGGTTTCCGGGGAGAGGCCTACCAACTCGTCGATGAACTGCAGCATGCCTTGGACAGCCTGAAATGGGGTACCGAGGTAAACCAGCAACTCATCGCCGACATCCGCCAAAAGGTGCCGCTCGCGCCTTGGTTGCAGTTGAAGGACAAGGAACGGGTCAGCGATATGCCGGTGCACCTCGATGTTCTGCCCACCGACAAAATCGGCTACCTCTACAACCTGGCGAGAAAGGAAGTCGAAGACTTTTTCTCCGCGAAGCTGCCAATCGCCGATTTTCACGGGCTGATTTCGGGCGAGAATTTCACGCGCGAAATGTCCCAGGAATGCCGGTTGGTCAATCGCATCTACGCGGAGGAAATCGGGAAGCTCATCAAGGAAAAAGAAGCTTTGGACGACGCCCTGGCAAAAGCCGTGGCGGAATACGAGGCTCAACGCAACGATCCAGCAACCAGGAATGCAGCACGTGGCCGGCGCAATGCTGCTCGGAGCGCCGTTCACGCCTACAAAGAGCGGTCCCGCGAGGAGTTTGCAGCCTTGCGTTCGATCGTTCGAGCATGGGGAGACGGAAAACAGCAGAACCGGCGAGGCTGGTGCCAATGCCTGCATGCGGTGGTCTGTGCGGGCAAAGGAAACGGCTCGCTTCTCTTCCATGCTTTTCCCCAGGAAATCATCGACAAGGTCGCGGAGGAGACCGGCAGCAATCCTGTCGAGGTCTTCGTTCCCGATCTTGTGGATGGGGAAATCGAGTTCGACGATAAGGGCCGTGTTTTCCTCGTCGAACAATTTCCCAACGGCGACGGAAGCACCCATGAGCGCAAGATCCTTCTCCTTCAGATATCGAAGAAGGGCGAAGTGCTTGTGGACGGGAAAGTCGTGGATCGCGTGCAGCCGTTTCCGATGCGGTATGGGTCGGGCACGATCCACGACGGCAAGCTGGTGTTCAACGACATTCGCCAGCACACAACCGTAAAACGATCAACCACGCCCGTAGGCAAACCGTCTGCCCAAACTCCGGGGCAAGCGACTTCACCGGGCGATGGCAGCGCGGGTCGCACACACGGAGAAACTCAAACTTGAACAGAACACTGTCCAGAGGGTCTGGGCTTCAGACCCTCTGGGCGGTGCCCATATATAAGGATGGGAAGGAGAATGGAAGTGAACAAGATTTGCCTTTCTTTTGTCGCAGTTACAGCTATTTCGTTGCCGGCCTGGGGACAAAAGGTCGAAGTCCAGAAGCCGGATCGCGTGCAAATCGTCCACGTCGAAACATCGCTGAATCATTTGACCGTTCTTGAGATGAGCGAGCCGGTCATCACGGTTGCGGTGGGGAGTTCCGCATTCAAAGTGGAGTGGCGGGAAAACAAGGTTTTCATCGAGCCGACAGATACGAACGTGGCGACGAACCTGTTCGTGTGGACGGCGTCGGGCCGCTTCAATTACGAACTCGACCCGGCAGGAGTGGTGCCGCAGATGGATTTTGCGATCGATCAGCCCATGATCGATCCGCCCACTGTCAATATTCCTGCGAAGACAGGCGTAGGACTAAGTGATCCGTCGCCAGCAGACGTTCTCATCGAAGCGAAGCCCATCCGCTTATATGGGTCGATCTCCGAAAAGAATCGAGTCGCTGTTTACCTGACGGATTCGCTCGAGCATGACGGGCAAGTCCTCATCCGGTACACGATTCGGAACCAGACGAAAAGAGCCTATGTGCCCGGGGACCCGCAGGTAGTGGTACTCAACATGCCGCGTTATCGTGAGTCGCTCTACCCTCTCTCCAACTTTCAACTAAGCCCGGACTCGGCGGCACGGTTGAAGTGGAGCGGCAGCAACACTCCAATCGAGGTGACGAAAGACGAGATACGTTCCCCGCGAATCCAGCCCGGCGAGGAAACGACGGGAATCGTCGCGATAAAGCTGCCCGAAGGCCACGCGGGACCCACGGTGCTTCGATTGGTGTTCCTTGCGGACTCTAAGGGCCCGATTAGCGCAACGCTGGTGCTGTGAGATGCCGGCGCCTGTTTCATCTCGCGAGATGCACGCCTGGATCGAGGAGTCCTTGGGGCAACGGTCCGACCTCGGCCTTGGGAAAGCAATCGTCAACATGCTTCTTGAGGCCCCTAACCCCTTCGACGCGAGAGCGCGGCGCAAGCCCAAAGCCGGAGTCGTTGTGGGGGCGATCCTGTGTGCCGCAGCCGCTGGCTGCTTTTGCTATTTCAACTTTGCCCGTTAGTGGTGGTGGCGCGATGAATTCCTTGCTCCAGTCAAGAACCCGGCAGCCAAGACGGGAATCTCTGCCCGGAACGCTGAAGGCGCAACTCGTCGAACACGGAGTCGCGTTCATCGAGTCATGAACCCTGCACATCCACCACCGCGTGAGCATCCACCTCTTGTCGAGACGTACGAGGTTGTCGTCGCAGGACTCATATTCGCTGGCGGCTGTTTAGCTTGGTACATCGCGCGCGAGCGATACCACTTCACGGGCCGACAAGTCGCCGAGTCGGCCTGCTATCTCGCGATCGGGGTCATCGCTTTCTATTCCGCAGCCTTTCTGCTTCTGACAGCGCGGTCGCGCCGAGAGAGGCAGTGGCCTCATCCGCCGCTGGTCGTCCGCCCGGCGAGAGACGAGCGCGCGACGCGAGATGCCTGGGGTCAGGATTCAGTCGTGCTCGGCTACGACGTGCACGGCAAGCCCTGGCTCTGGCCCGATCGTGTTCGGGTGATGCAAGGAATCGTGTTGGGCATGACTGGTTCAGGAAAGACAACTCTACTCCGCAACATCATCACGCAGGATTTGTGCCGTGCTGTCGGGCCCCCCGAGGACCGGCATCGCATACCGATGGTGATTTTCGACGGCAAGGGCGACATGGAATTCTTTTATAGCCTTCTGCCCCACATCCACCGAGCTGGCCGCCTAAGTCAGCTGCGTGTTCTCAATCCTGGCCGCCCGGACATATCGGTGCGGTACAACCCTTTCCATTGCAGTGGCGAGGATTACATGCCGGTGGTGAACATGGTGTTTGGTTCCTTCAACCTGCACGATGAGTTCTTCGGCAAGCACCAGTTGAATTACCTCGCAGACATTGTTCGGGTGCTCGTATACACGGGCCTAAAGTTCAACTTCTACGACGTCCTCGTCATGGCGATCGATGAACAGGTATTGCGGGAACAGGCGGCGAAGGCTTCGCGACAGCTCGAACAAGATACGAGGGCCACCGCGCAGCGAAGACTGAACTTTGAGATGTCCGTGAAGAACCTATACCAGTCGTTTCAGGACCGGGAACGGGTTCCGAAGATTCAGGGACTACTGAATGAGTGCATGACGTTTCTCGACGACGAGTTGAGCGTCATCACCGGACCCTATGACGATCTGCTCTCGCTCGACGAAGTGATCGAGCAGGAACTCATTCTGTTCGTGACGCTGAACGTGAACAAGAACACAGAGCCGGTGCGCGCCTTGGGCAAGATGCTGCTGCAGAACCTCCAGCTTGTGGTCGGCAAGAGGTACGAAAGCGAAGAGCAGCGGCGCAAGGTCAATCGGCCGCTGTTCAGCGTCGTGCTCGACGAATTCGCGCCATTTGGATACCGGAACTTTCCGCACATTCTGCAAACAGCGCGAGGCACCAACACGGCATTTCTATTCTCGATGCAGAGTCTTCCCCAGCTCATGCACGTTGGCCGCGGCTTCCAGGAGGATGTTGCCTCCGCGCCAAACACGACCATGACCCTGCGAACCCGCGACGAGGAAACGGCGAGCTATTTTCTGAGGGCCTCGGCGGAGCATCGTGTAACGCGACGGAACCTGTCCATGGAGAGATGGAAGCTCTTCGGATTCGAAAGATACGAGGAAACAGGTCGGGCAGTTGATATTCAGGCGACTGAAACACGCGCCCTTGACGAACACGTCAAGAATCTGCCGAAAGGCCAGCTGCAGATTCTGATGACCGATGACACGCGCGGCACACTGCACGCCCACCTGCACGTGCGTCCTCCAGCCGACGTTCGAGTGCCTCACTTCGCGCCTGCTCTCTATCCGCGACTCAAACAATCCCGCGCGGAGTCCGTGGGTGCAAATCTCCGCTTCAAGAGTGCCGAATTTGCACAGACGAGGCACGCGAGGCGCGCGCACTAAGAACGGGGAATATGAAACGAGCGATTGCTGTTTGCCGAGTGATGTTCCTTCTTTCCTTCGCAGCTTCGGGTGTCCGCGCGCAGACCCCGCACCAGCCACACGCCAGCCGGGACACATGGTACGAACTATTGCTGAAGCAATTCAACCCGAGCAACAGCGACTACGGAGCTTGGCTCGAGAAACGGCGCCAGGCGTTTCTCGAATCCACGGTGGCTCAACCGTATTTTTGGTACAGCGCAACAGTGACGGCGGGAATGCTGGTCATCATGGTTGCCTACACCAAGCTGTATCTGGACCATCGTCGCACCATGCGGATCACCGCGGAGATGATGGCGGACGTCTACAGCCACGACCTCTATTCACGGCAGGCCGCAACCGAGGCAGTCGACAATTACAACCGGCATATCGAGCAGTGCAATCGCGTGATTGAATCCGCAGAGTCGGGCGATGGCCGGCCGGGCTGGGGCAGTACGGAGACGGAAGGTCTTAAGGCGGAACTGCAGCGCGTCGTGGGTCAACTCGAAGCGACCACGCAAGACAGGAACAAGCTTCAGGAGGAGCTCCGGCAGAAAGCGCTTGTCGTCGCGGACCTTTCGCTGCGACTCGACGCGCTCTCTAAGAAGGTGAACGGCGCGGGACACAACGGCGGCAGTGCAAATCAGGCTCAAACCACGGGCGAAAACGGGGATGGTGTGCGGTTGGTCGGGCACATCAATCGGCTGCAGGAAGAGCTATATGCCGAGCGGCAGAAAAACAAGCGGTTGAAAGGTTCGTGACAGCGATGCTCGTTACACTCACTGGCTTTGGCAGCGTTTGGCGTCGGCGGTTTGGCGCAAATCAAAACGATCCGAGGAGATTCGCGCGCGCCGCCTATTTCAATACAACGGGTGTTCCCGTCCATGGAAAGATCCGCACACGTCCAAAGGTCGTGGGCCATGCGCGATTCAATGGAGTCGGAGGTTTTGATCCCAACGCTCCGCTGCGGATGCTGAACAGTGTCTTTGAATGCGCCGAACCTTGCACTTGGCAGGGACAGATCAAGGTTCTCTTCAAGCGCATCCTGCCTGCCCCGCAACAACCCGACTACCTGTTGGTTGTCGCCAGATCGCGTGAGGTCGGACATGTGGATGTCGAATCAACGGCGTGGAGGTCGGAAGGGACACTGCTGATCTCCTTCAGTGAGTGCGGTAGGCAACAGGAGGCAATGCTGTTGATGCCCCCTGGAAGTTGGCTGCGCACGGATGTTGGCAAATTCGTCCTCCGTCCGTTCATCTCCTGGCCTTGGAGTGCTCGCCTGCAATTGACGTCCTTGAATGGAGACGAGTGAGATGCGTCATCCGGCGGGATCTCTCCAGCTCAACCCGTCGCGGGACCTGCCACTATTGCGGCAAGTTCTCCACTCGGAGTTTGCCACGCACTCGCAGCTGTTTGAATTCATGCGCTTGAATCACTATGAGCGGAGCCGCAAGTCTCTCGACTGGAGGTTGCGGAGATTGGTTGACCGCGGGCTTCTGAGGCGCGAGACAACGCCCGGTTGCACGGGTCAGTTTGTGTATTCCGTCACGAGCACCGCCGCACTTTTGCTGCAAGGCATGGGAGAGTACTGCTTGGTTGGCCGCGATCGGTTCAATGGAAAGGAAGTTGAGCGGAGTGTTCTACACGCGATCGAACTCAACGAGATTCATCTGAGTGTGCTTCGGGCCGGGTTGCTTGTCCGCTGGATCAGCTCGACGGAGATCCGGTCACAGAACGAGCTGACTGCTTTCGGTTTTGCGAAGGACTACGATGCGGTTGTGACGGTTCGCACCGAAGCGGGCGAGCAGCGCTTCGCACTTGAATACGAACGGAGCCCCAAGCCAATGCGCTACTATCGGGACATCGCGGCCTCGTTGAGTCGCGAGGCGCATGTGAACCAAGTGCTCTACCTGACCTGCAATTATGACTTGCTGCAGTTCATTTCCGGCTTCTTCGGGAATAGCCAACGTCGTGTGTTCTTCGGTCTGGCGAAGGACTGGCATAGCCAGCTTCTGGACATGCCGGTTTCTTGTAGCTCAGCGACCCGCTGCTGCCGATTTCGGCAGACCCTCGATCACGCTGCGACAGTTGTCGACGCGGCAGCGATTTCTGGGTGAATGGTTTGTTTGCCCTTCCATTGGCCTTTCTTTGCCGCGATATTGCCTCGCCATTGGCCTTCCTCGATGCGTCTCAAGTGATTGAGCGAGCGGAGCTTGCGCATTTACTATTCTCGATTCCGACGGTGTTTTCGGAGCGCGTGACGGTGTTCGTGATTGCGAGTGTGTTGTGTGTCCCTGTTGCGTTGGGAAAGAGCTATCGAGCTTGGAGCTGGAAACGTTGACATCCAAAGATCGACGGGGATTTGCCCCGAATGCAGGCTCTGACCACACAGAATGCGCCATCTGCAATTCGGCTTGCGGCGCAGGTAGCTTTTCCCAAGTAGCGAGGAAGAAGATGGTGCCGCTAACCGGCGACACGTGGATGTAGTAAACGGTCGACCCGTTTTCGACTTCATAGAAACCCTTGCGCTTCGAGTCGGGCGTGACATTCACGGTTTCGGCCAGCAGAATCCCCAGGCTGATGACCGTCGCCGCGGAATGATTTCCCAAATCCTCGATCTTTAGCACCTCACCGAAGTTCATTCGCATGGGTTCTAGGCCTTGGGCTCAGCGGTTCGCGATCCAAACATTCCGCAGCGGCCCCTCATCCCTTCCTTGAATTTCTCCCGCTCCTCGGGTGTCATCTGCGCCCAGCGCTCCATCATACGTCCCCTCCAGTGCATGTGCGCACCGCGCCCTCCGCGAAATCCCCCGAACAAGATTTTGCTCAGGAGCAAGAGCCCGAGCGCCTGCCAAAAACTGATCCGGTGCAACGCAAACAGGGCCGGCATCAGCCAGTTCCAAAGGCCCATGACCACAAAACTCAGCACGGCCGCGGCGAGCAGCACTAACAATACGATTTTCACTCCCCTCAATATCCATTTTCCCTTCATGTTCTTGTCCTCACGTTCTTAGGAATTCGTCGTAGATCGCTTCCAGGCGCTCGCGCAAATGAACCACCGCATAATGCTTCCGCAAAACGAGCGTGTTCACACTCAGGCCGGTCGTTTGAGCAAGCTCTTTGAAGCTCCGGCCCTCGATCTCGTGCGCGACGAATGCCTGGCGTTGGTCTTCGGGCAACTCATCGAGAGCGGCATCGAGCTCTTCGAGCAATACACTCCGGGCATAAACCGCCTCCGGCCCCGCATCGGGAGAAGGAAGGAGATCCTCAAGTAGGAGCGACTCTCCGTCCGCAGTGACCGCCACGGGATCACTGGCGAGTGCCTCAGGTCTTTTCTTGCGAAAGAGATCGGTGATCCGGTTCCGTGCCACGCGGTAGAGCCACGCACTCACCCGCTCGATCGGCTTCATCATCCGGTAGGCTTCGACGAGTTCGTAGAAGACATCTTGCAGGATGTCCTCGGCGTCCCGCTCATCGGGCACACGCCTACGGATGAAATTCTTAAGTCTCGCTCGTTCGAGCTTGACCACCTCCGAGATCCGTTGGTCTTGCTCGCGAGCCATTCCCTCTACGCTCAACGCCTCACTCATCTACCTTTGTAGACGGATGAACGGCCGACATATTTCAACGAGAATGGAAAATACCTCAGTGGGAGTCGGCGAGATGTGGGGTACCGGCTTAGGCAAGCAAGTGCATCACTTCTGGGTACGCCGTAATGCGACCAGAATCAGTCGCAAGCGTCACTAAAGTTTGCAATTTCCCAGAACCGGACTTCTGGCCCGGAATAGTTTCCGGATTCGCCGTGACTCGCCCTCACAAATCAAGCACTCAGATTCCGACAAACGGGCTTTTAGGGAGCTGTGGGCACTCGTTTAATTAGCGCTTTAATCGGGACTCACTCGGGAACTGGCCCGGCGACGCGGTATTTAACCTGGGTCAGGCCTGTCCCTGTCGCGCGTGCTGATTCCTTTCTTATCCCGCCTTCACGTTGACGGGCGCCGCCTTTGCCTTCTTGGGAAGCTTGAGTTCCAGGTGCCCGTTCTTGAGCGTAGCCGTGGCTTTCGCGCTATCGATTTCCGAGGGCAAATCGATGACGCGCAGAAGTTCGTTCGTGGTTTGAATTTGAGAAATCGTCTCGCCCTTTTTCTGTTCTTCCTTGGTTTCCTTCTTGCCGCTGATCGTGAGCCGCCATGGTTCGAGACTGACTTCCAGCTCCTTCGCATTGAACTCGGGCGTCTCGGCGTCGATGGTCAGAGCGTCGTCCTCTTCCTTTATTCGGAGCTCTAGCGGAGGTACGATTTCGGATTCCGCCTTAAACCAGTCTTCGAGATCGTGACCGTGCATCTTCCCGTTGCTCTCAAAAATCTCGTAGGCACGGCGTGAGATTTGCTCCGACAGTTTATTAAGCCGATCCAACAAGGTCTGTGGTTCGACGATTTTCACTTGCGTGGGCTCCAAGCCTGCTTGCGTGACTGACATGTTTTGTCTCCTTCGCCGACTTTCTCTTTCAGGAATTGTCTTCCTGGGAACCGTCTTCACAGTAGTTTCAAGACAGCTAATGGTATGTATTCTTCGTCATAACTTGATGTGATAGGCGTCACAATTCGTGTGCCTCAAGCTCGGTATGCTCCGAACGGAAAGGCAGACCTATGATAATCTCGAAATCAATCGCAGGCTTGACCGGCCCCACTCTCGTGGCGGGGGCCGTCGCTATTTTGCTGAACCTCGGTACCTGGCCTACCCTGGTCGCGCAGGCCTTCCACGATCCGGCACTTGTTTTCGTGTCGGGCTTTTCCTTGTTTGTTGCCGGACTTGCCATCGTGCGCGCGCATAATCGGTGGGAGGGCGGCTGGCCGGTGCTCGTGACCGTTGTCGGCTGGCTTGCCCTTCTTAGCGGTCTTTCACGAATACTGTTTCCGACCCGGCTCGTCCGGATCGCGGTTGGAGCCGTTCAAACCACTGGCGTTCTCCCTACGGTGGCGATTGTGTGTCTTGTGGCCGGCGCGTTCCTCTGCTTCAAAGGCTACAGCCGCGAATGAACATGAACAGACGCCCGCGCGGAACGGGGCAAGGGCATCTCCCACAAGCTCTTCGTTCAAGTACGGGCCGTAGACTTCGGCAGTGTCAAAAAATGTGAGCCGCGTTCCACGGCGGCCCGGAGAAGAGAGGTCATTTCCTGCTTGTCTTTGGGAGGGCCGTAGGAAAAGCTCATTCCCATGCAGCCGAGTCCGATTGCCGAGACTTCTCGATTGCTTCTTCCAAGTTTGCGCCTCTGCATTGTTTCTCCTTCGCCGGTCTCTAGGTTCAAAAGGTATACTCTGCCTGCGAACGATGGGTTTCTGGAATGAATTCTGGCCAGATAGTCGGCGATTCGGAGACTATCCAGAAACGGGGTTCTGGGAAGTTCCCTGTCCCGCAGCGAATGCGGCGATTCTGGGCGGATGGTCGGCAACTCGGAACTAATCCGCAGGTTCCCATAAGAATCTTGGCCACTCTCGTAACTCAATACCTTAGGCGCGATGGGACCTAGTTAGCGGCACAGTGGAAGTCAAATAGTTGGCCAGCTTCAAACGGAAGCCAATAAAGAATCTAACGGTGGGTGCTCTTCTGCTTCGTCATACCCTGAGCCATGGCTAGCAGCAGGTTTCTGTCCCTTTGATTAACGCGGCTGAGAAGGCGGCGAAGCCTGAACAGAAGACGCTCTTCCTTCCCCGAACTCCCCCACGCAGTGTTGGCTGCTGTCTTTCTGTTGGCAAGGTTCGGAAGTTTGGGGGGCTCTTCGCCGTCATAGAAGAGTTGATAAAGTGGGATTTCTAATGCCCGCGCGAACTTTTCCAGGGTTTCAACGGCCGGAACAGTGTGTCCGTTTTCGACGCGGGAGATGTAGCAGCGCAACAAACCTGTCCGCTTCTCAACCTCGCCCTGGGAGATGTTCTTTTCTTCGCGTACAGCGCGCAAGCGGTCGCCAATCATCATGCTGGTTTCCTCGAACCACATAGCGTTCTGTGTGACCAGAAACTATAAACCGAAATCTACGTGGCAGCTAGGGAGCGATTCCTTTATCGGAACGGTCGTCCTCCGTTAACGCAGCCGCACTGAACGGTGTCTTAGGATACAGGGCACAGTTGTAGAGTGTGTCTAATTCAAACTTCAAAGGAGGGAGTCCATGTTTGGAGAAATGAACGTGGTTCCAATCATTGACCTTCGGCACACGCCGGAGGATGTGGGAGGTTCGGTCGATAGGGCCGTAGCCCGGTTACTCGAGGTGACCGAGCACCCGACTGTCGCCAAATGGATGCAGTTGCCGAGGGCCTTGTTGGTGTTCCTTATGGTTCCGGGAGACCCGGAATCAGGCGCCTTCTACGTGTATGACCGAGTCTCAAGAGTCTGGCTTTGGTTAGACTTCGACGACGAGAAATTCGGTGGCTACACGATAAGTGATTTCGACAGGCTCGTCCGCGAGTGCTGCTTCCTCGACATCGTTGAGCACCCTCAATTGCTCCCCGGTAGAAATCGCTGGGTCATTCAGCCAGGTGTTCAGCCCCGCCGAGGCACAGAGCTCCGAATGGAAAAGCGTCCTGCCTGAGCCCCGCACGATGAAAGCCTCACTTTCTGCAACACACGTCATATCAATTTGTTAGGCGCTCCGACTCCACTTATTTGACAAACGAGAGGGTCGGGCTTAGGTAGGTCTCGCGCGCGTCCATTCTTGCCTCGTGGCACGCGGGAGGAACCATGAACGGACCCATTCGAGCAAGGCCGGCGATTGTTGCAGACTACGAACGGCTGTTCGTCAATCGAGGGGCCTACACGTTGCAATCCTTTCAGCCGAGTCCCGACAGCGGGCGTCACTACTATTTTCGACCCAAGGCAAAGGGAACCGGGCAGGAATTGACCCTGACGGCGCGCACCATTCGCCGGCATCTGGAAGGTGAGGTTACGATCGGCCTGTACGCGATTAACCCTGCCACACAGCGATCTAAGTGGGTTGCCATCGACGCCGATTACGCTGGGGCTATGGAGGATCTTCTCAAACTCCAATACTTCCTCCAGCAGGACCAGGTGCAGGCGGCGCTCGAAATGAGCCGACGCGGGGGGCATCTTTGGATCTTCATCGAGAAACCTGCGCTCGCCCGCGAGTGCCGAATCTACATTTACGACTTGGCGCTCCGACTCGGACTGCGCATTAAGGGTTTTGGTTTGGCAGAGGGCATCGAGGTGTTCCCGAAACACGACGAGCTGCGCCCAGGAGAATTTGGGAACGCCATCCGCGGACCGCTTGGAATTCACCGCGGCGCCAATCGCAGGTATTGGTTCTATGGGGCGGATTACGACTTGGAGAAGCAGATCGAGTATCTGAACCGGCTCCAGAAGTTGAGTGAAGATCAGCTCCATAGGTTCATTGCGGGCAAAGTGATGCCGCCGCAGTTTGCAAGGAATCGCTCGCCTGTTGATCAACCTCCTCCCTCATTTCACACATCGGGTCGCGAGTTCCGAATTCTCGAGCACGTCGGAAAGGTTCGGACAGTTGGCCGGAACTATGTGACGCAATGCCCATCGTGCGCGGAGGGTGGCCAGGACAGAAGTGGCGACAACTTGGCGATCTCCATTGACGATCCGCGGAAGTACCTGTGCTGGGCAGGTTGTTCGAAGGAGATGATCCGCAGGGCGGTGGGTTGTCCGATCCCCGCTCGACAGTCCGCGTAAGGAGGCGTCGACATGCAAAACAATCAGGAATTTCTGGCGCGCCGAGGTCTCACGCTGTCTCGCCAAGTGCTGAAGCGCCTCAATAGCGTAGGCATTCTTGCCCAGTCTAGCGTCAGTCTCGAACATCAACGTTTGGCGAGGCGCTACGTCGTGCGCGGCATCGAATCGGGCGGAGCCGTGAAGGACTTGGGCCGGTATGTAACCTTCTGTGGTCCCGATGGTGGAGCGCTGTCATGCCTCCATCCAATCGATGCCATTGCGGTAAATGGAGTTCACGCAGTAGTAGTCGCACCCGTTTTTGTGAGGATCGAACTGTTTCGCTCTGGTCGTACCTGTCAACTCCTAATCACGCACCATCAACCGGGACAATCCGAAAATGGCCGCCGCCCTGCAATCGAGAGCAGTCTTCTGTTCAGGGGAGTAAACGGCTTCATGGAATTGACACTCTCGAGCAATGAAAGTGATTCGAGCGGATCGCCGGTGCCGCGTTTCTGGTCACGCTCTGGCGAGGAGCTCACGATTCCGCCAGCCTTCGGCGCGCCAATCGCGGCGGTGGCCCGTGGAGCAAATTGCGTAGGTTGCTCTCACTCCCACTTCTTGACGCTGCCGGCCGCTCTCGCGATCGGTGCTGGAGCCGTGTGATCAGGTGCCAGTGGAGGGAAAGATGCCAGCAGGAGACGCAACCGACCGAGGGTCGTCGGCGGAAACCTTAGCGATGGAACCGGACAACGGGCAGAAGACCAAGACCGGTGGTATTGAGGTGCCGGAACGGCGAGACCTGTTTGTTCGCGCCCAACGGCGCAAGCTTCCCGACGAGAGAACATCCATCACCCACAAGTTTGCGATCGGCGGTCACGAGGGTTACATCATCGTCGGGATGTACAAGGAAGGAGTGCCAGGCGAAATCTTCATCAAGATGGCGAAGGAGGGTTCGACGTTGTCGGGCTTCATGGATGGCCTCGCGCTGTCGATCTCCATCGGCCTGCAATATGGAGTGCCCCTCAAGGCGATTGTGGACAAGCTAACGAATACTCGCTTTGAGCCATCCGGTTTCACGGAAAATCCCGACATTCGCTACTCCACCTCGGTGCTTGACTATATTGCCCGTTGGCTCGGCGGCAAGTTCCTCTCACCGGAATACCTCAAACCGAGGACGCTCTTGGAGGAGGACGCCACGCACGTGCCCGGCAGACTAGCCGCGACGGCCGCAGGAACGATGTCTCCTGAAAAACAGCCCTCTGCTCGTGGAGATGCGCCTTCCTGCTCTATCTGCGGGATGCTCATGGTGCCCAACGGCAGTTGTTACAAGTGCGCGAATTGCGGCAGCACCAGCGGTTGTTCTTAGCGATCCCCTCCGATCGTCAGTTATTCAGCGAGTTGCAGGCGCCTTACAGCGGGCTATCTGTTGGAACTTCGTGCCGGCCATCGCCACCCACATTCGTTAGCTGAGTCATCTGCCCAGCCGACAAAAGGGACTCGGGAAGTCTCGTCTGTGGATCGCTCCGCAGTCTCGGACCTCTGAGCAGATTCAACGCTTTGAAAGGAGAATTACGTAGATGGAGCAGTCTCAACTCTTGGCTCACTGCGGTAGTTCGAAGATCACACGAGAAGAATTGAAAGTGATTCCGACACCCGCGGGGAGCGCAACCCATCAACCACTTCCACACTTCGAGATCGTCGGGGCACTTGTCGAAACCTTGAGCTTCCGCCAGATCTCGGTAGTGCGGGATGAGTATGCGGTATCAAGCGACGGCATGAAGATGTTCGGTGTTCTCGACCTTGAAACCACATTCGACGGATGCCGATTCTCGATCGGTGTCCGAAACTCCAACGACAAATCCATGCGTCTTGCCCTTACGGTCGGCTACAGAGTGCTGGTGTGCGACAACATGGCGTTTCACGGGGATTTCACGCCCGTACTTGCCAAGCACACCAAACACCTCAGCCTTGTAGATACTCTTTCGGTGGGCGTGGACCGCATGCAACGGAATTTCGAGCCAATGAAGCAACAAGTTGAAGGTTGGAAAGCGGCACGGATTCCTGACGAAACGGCGAAGCTGGTCATCTACCGAGCATTCGTCGAGGGCGAGTTGGATGTCCCCAAGCATTTGGCTCGCCGCATCCATG